>SL_3KL_010_SEDDRAFT_10006147_pt1 | contig 10748 bp, 10 predicted proteins | sample SodLakKL_010_SED_2_FD_10381 | JGI IMG/M metagenome (IMG submission 10381)
CGGGTGCAGGCGAAGGTGCGGGCCCGGTTACCACCCCGGCCGTCCTCGCCAAATACCCGCCAGTCGCGCACGTCCATGTCTGCGTTCAAGGGGCCGCCGGAAGCGGATGGTGACCGATTACCCAAGACCACCTCGTCTTAAATCAAGTATTAAGCATTAAGCACAAGGCTCGCGTACATCGCAATAAATGTCGCGCCGGGGGCGCGACTCAACCGCGCCCCCGGCGCGCCCACCTAACACCTAACACCTAAAACTTCTGCGCAACGCGCGGGTCAAGAACTCCGTTTCTGACGCGCTGGGGGTGGCGGCCGACGGGGACGCTGGTGATTTCCTCGCGGGTCTCGAAGTCCACCACCACCACGCGGTCCTGCTGGCTGACCGAGACATAGCAATGACGGCCGTCGTGGCTCTGGGTGGACCAGTAGGGCTTGGCCGCCAGCGGGTCCTCGGACAGCGTGATCAGGTTGTAGTCAAAGGTTTCCCGGTTGACCATGGCGATATAGCCGGACATGGTGCCGGCCACGCACAGGGTGTCGTCATCGCCGTTGATGGCGATGCCGTGATGCGCCGAGTTGAGCTGGTACTGGCGGCGATTGAGCGCCTGCACTTCCTCGGGAATGGGCAACTCGGCCTTGCGGGTGATTTTGAGTTCTTCCAGGTCGAACTCGAAAAAGCCGTGGAAGAAGGACACCTGCAGATACAGGTAACGGTCATCCGAGGTCAACGCCATGGGGCGCACGGCATTGTCAATCCACGGATAGCCGGCCTCTTCGAGTTTCTCGCCCATGTCGATGCGGTGCTGGATCTCGTAAGTCTCGGCATCCACGATAACAAAGGTACGCTTGCCCTTGGTCCAGTCCAGCCAGCGGGCCGTGAAGGGGATGTACACCCGACCGATACTGGCGTTGAGAATGCGGGTACCGTCGTGGGTGTAGTCGTTTTCATGCGGCTGGTCGCCGGTTTCAAATTCCGCCTTGATCTCGCCGGTTTCGGTATCGATGGCATGCACCACATTGCCGGTGGAGGCCGATACCAGAAAGATACTGCCATCCGGTGAAATCATGGCGTGGTCGGCACGCACGCCCTTGACCGGGGTACGCCAGACAATCTCGCCGCTGGCTATATCAATGGCGACCACATCGGCAAAACTGGGGCGTGACACATAAAGCGTGGTGCCATCATTGGAAGTGAACAGGTCATCCACCATCTGGTCATTGCCTTCACCCACCACGCTGCGGATAAAGCGGTAGGCAATGCGTTCCCACAGCGAGCCGTCGCTGATGGCTTGCAGCCGCTCCTCGCGATCAGGGACCACATTGACTTCGTGCAGGATTTCAAAGGTCTCGGCATCAAAGATGGTGGCGGTGCCTTCCCAGTTGTTGCCCACCAGCACCACATTGCGCAGCTCGTCCTGCACCTCGTCCGCCATCGCCGCGGGCGCCATTAAAAACAGGCTCGCGCACAGCAGGGCGCAGGTAAGCAGTGGCTTTCGTACCAGATTCATTCGCGTCATGATGCCCTCGTATCGGTTTCGCCGGATTCCAGCGTAAATTATCCGTATATATTATCCATATACTAACAATAACGTCTTGAACGGGGCTGCTACCCGGCCTTCGGCCGGGCGTTTCCAGTTTCCAGTGTTCAGTTTTCAGAGGCGCGCCTGCGGCGCGAAAACCAAAAAGCATGAACCATGAAGAGCATGAAGAACACGAAGGGGTGGGGCTGGCTGATGTCACGGGGCGGATGCCCGGATAGCCAGGGTGGATCAGTAGTTTCAGAGGTAACCCGGGATTTGGCGCGCTCCGTCACTCCCGCGCAGGCGGGAATCCAGGAGTCCTGCCACTTTCCCCTCGGTCCCCGCTTGCGCGGGAATGACGGCAGCCAAAGCCGCGGGTCATTCTCCATAACCCTTCGTGCCCTTCATGCTCTTCATGGTTCATGCTTTTACTCGCTGCGTCGTAATACACTACCGATCTTTCCCGCCAGGCCCGCAAACACTTCAGGGACGGTCTGAAAACGGAAAACATGAAATTGAAAATTCCCGGCGGAGCGCGGGGAGGANAANGATGATGCGGAANGTNNTGNTNGTNGTGTTGGCGGTGGTGCTGGCGGCGGGGGGTTGGCTGGCGTGGCAGTGGCAACAGCGGCCGTCGCTGGAGGCTTATGCGCATCTGTATTTGCCGCCGGCTGATGAGCAGGACGGCTTGCGGGTGACCTGGCTGGGGGTGTCCACGTTGCTGATCGAGGATGGCGAGACCGCCATCATGACGGACGGCTTTTTCAGCCGGCCGGGGCTGTTGCGGGTAGCGCTGACACGTATCGCGCCGGACCCGGAGCGCATCCGGCGGAATCTCGCCCGCGCCGGGGTGGACGAGCTGGCGGCGGTGATTGTGTTGCACTCGCATTATGATCACGCCATGGATGCCCCCGTGGTCGCGGAACAGACCGGGGCGGTGCTGGTGGGCTCGGAGTCTACGGCCAATGTCGGCCGGGGGCTGGGCCTGGATGAGTCGCGTATCCGCGTGGTGGAAGATGGCGACACGCTGCGTTTCGGCGATTTTGAAATCCGCTTTGCGGCCTCGCGGCATGTGCCGCACGGGCAGGCCATGGGCGTAATTGATCAGCCGCTTGCCCCGCCCGTACGTGCCAGTAATTACCTGGAAGGCGGTAGCTGGTCGGTACGGGTCGGCCATCCGCAGACGAATATGCTGGTGCAGGGCAGTGCCGGCTTCGTGCCGGATGCGCTGGCGGACTGGTCAGTGGATGTGGTCTGGTTGGGTATTGGCCTGCTCAGTCAGCAGTCGCCGGAGTATATGGCGCAATACTGGCGGGAAATGGTCACGACGACCGGCGCGCAGCGCGTGATTCCCTTTCACTGGGATGATTTTTTTCGTGATCTGGAACAGCCGCTGATACCCTTCCCGACCATGGTTGACGATTTTGATGCCACCATGCAGGCCCTGATGGGTTACGCCGAAAATGATGGCGTGGAGTTGCGTCTGGTGGATGCCTGGCAGCCGGTGGAACCGCTGGCCGAATAGATTGACGGGAGACAAGCATGGATTTTGATCATTCCGAACGCGCGCAGCATTTGATGGCTAACCTGCAGCGCTTCATGCAGGACAAGGTGATCCCCGCCGAGTCGGTGTATTACGAGCAGCTGGTACACAGCAATGACTGGCGCGAGTGGAAAGTCCCCCCGGTGATGGAAGAACTCAAGGCCGAGGCAAAAAAGGCCGGGCTCTGGAACCTGTTCCTGCCGGATGAAAACTACGGCGCCGGGCTGGATAACCGTGATTATGCGCCGCTGGCCGAGATCATGGGGCGCAGCTTTATTGCGCCCGAGGTCTTCAACTGTGCAGCGCCGGATACCGGCAACGCCGAGGTGCTGTATCAGTACGGCAGTGAGGGACAGAAAAAACAGTGGCTGGAGCCGCTGCTTGATGGCGAGATCCGTTCCGGTTTTGCCATGACCGAACCGGCCGTCGCTTCCAGTGATGCCACCAATATGGAGGCCACCTGTGAGGTGGACGGAGACGAGGTGGTCATCAACGGTCAGAAGTGGTGGACCAGCGGCGCCGGTGATCCGCGCTGCAAGTTTCTCATCTTCATGGGCGTCACGGATCCGGAAGCTGACCGTCATCATCGCCACTCCATGGTGCTGGTGCCGATGGACGCGCCAGGGCTGAAAATCATCCGCATGCTGCCGGTGTTCGGGCATCTGGATGAACCGCACGGCCATGCCGAGATCGTATTCGACAATGTGCGGGTGCCCGCGAGCAACTTCATCGCCGGGCCGGGCAAGGGCTTCGAGGTGGCCCAGGGTCGGCTGGGGCCGGGCCGCATTCATCATTGCATGCGCGCTATCGGTGCCGCCGAGTATGCGCTGGAGCGCTTGTGCCAGCGCGCCCTGGGGCGGGTGGCCTTTGGCAAGCCGCTGGCCAATCTGGGTGGCAATCGCGATGTGATCGCCAACTGCCGCATGGCCATTGATCAGGCGCGCCTGTTGACCCTCAAGGCCGCCTGGGCGCTGGACAAGCATGGCACCTTCGGCGCGATCACCGATGTGTCGGCGATCAAGGTGATTGCCCCCAACGTGTTGCAGATGGTGGTGGATGCCGCCGTGCAGATCCACGGCGGCGAAGGCGTCGCCGACCCGCAACTGAGCCGTCTTATGGGCATGGCGCGCGTGCTGCGCCTGGCCGATGGCCCCGACGAGGTTCACCGCGGCCTGGTTGCCCGCCTGGAGCTGGGTAAATATAAACCCGCGCGCTAGGCGCGCGGGCGTTTCAGGTTTTAGGTTTTAAGTGGGCGCGCCTGTGGCGCGGTCGTGTCGCGCCGCAGGCGCGCCATATATTGCGATGTGCGCGAAGCGCACAAGGCCGCTGTCTTAAGACCTGAGACTTAAGACCTAAAACGCCCGCGCGAAGCGCGGGCTAGGGCGTAAACAACCGGGTGTTCGGGGCGGCCATTACGGCGGCAATTGCGGCCGGGCCGGCGACACCCACACCCTTGCGCAGATCGTCTGCCGTCTCCTCGCGATTGGGCAGGAAGATGGCGCAGACTTCCACCTTGACGCCGGCCTCGATCAGGCCTCCCAGCATTTGCCGGGCAGAGACGCCGGCTGGCTGCACGACTGCACTGCCGGTGTTGCTTTCCTTGAGTGCCAGCTCGGCGGCAGCATCACACAGCAGCACCTGGGCGGTGCCGCCCTCGGCCAGGTAATGGCGGGTGAGAATCAGGCCCATGGCCAGGGTGTGGTCGGATTCTGCCGTCAGCACGGTGAGCAGATGCCCGGGTTTTTGGTGTTCACCGGCATGGGCATTGGCAAACAAGAGGGTGCAAATCATTAACAGGGTCGTAATTGTCGTGCGCATGGTGGTTTCCCTTGATGTGAAAAACGGATGATAAAACCGGATCATGATCAGGGTCATGGTACATGCGGGGTATTCCGGCAATCATTGATCCGGATCATGTCGCGGAGAAATAGATGTGGGAGCGACTTTTCTGGCGGCCATTGGCGGCCACTTGCGTGGCCCTTGGGGCAACCGGGGTCGTCGTGCCCGGTTTGCCGACCACCCCGTTTTTGCTGGTGGCGGCCTGGGCGGCCAGCCACGGCTGGCCGGAAATGGAGCAGCGGCTGCTGGCCCACCCGGAATACGGCCCGGTGATCCGGCGCTGGCGTGAGCGCCGGGCGGTGCCGCGGCGGGCCAAGTGGATGGCTACCGGGCTGATGCTGGTCAGTGTGATCAGTATTGCCGTGGCGCCGGTGCCGGTGTGGCTGCAATGGGGGTTGCCGCCGTTTCTGGCCTGCGTGGCGCTGTGGTTGTGGACGAGGCCGGAAACATAGCCCGCGCTTTGCGCGGGCGTTTTCAGTTTGAGGTTTTCAGTTTTCAGACAGTGGCCTTGTGCGCTTCGCGCACTTCGCGGTGGATGGGGGTGTCTGCGTCTGTAGTCGAAGTTGGTTATGCTGGGCAAGACAGAATGAAGTTCCGGGGGTGGATGATGAAACTGCAAACTGTCGTGCCTGTTTTATTGCTGTTGGTGCTGGGTTTGGCGGGTTGTGAGCGGGAGGCTGCGACCACACCGGCGGAGCCCGATCCGGCTGATCTTGATGGTGACTATGTCGAGACCGGTGACCTGGATGCAATCAACCAGCGCGGGATATTGCGTATTCTCGTGCATCGCGAAGCCAGCGGTTATCTGCCGCGTGAAGGTTACCCGGCGGATATCGAGCGGCGTCTGGCCGAGGATTTTGCCCGTGATCGCGGGCTGGAGCCGGTGCTGGTGGCGGTGGATGATTTTGGCGAGTTGATCAACGCCCTGCTTGAAGGACGTGGTGATGTGGTCGCGGCCAATATGACAGTCACCGCCTCGCGGGCCGAGCAAGTGGCTTTTTCTGTGGGCCTGGACTCGACTCGCGAAATGCTTGTGGGGCGTCGCGGCGGTCCTGTCGCCGGCGGGATTGACGATCTGCGCGGGCACAGTGTTGGCGTGCTGCGCCATACCACCTTCTGGGACGTGGCCCAGGCACGCCTCGCTGATGACGAGGCTATAGAGATTGTGCCGCTGTCCTCGACCCTGGGCAGTGATGCGGTACTGGATGGCCTGGCGGCCGGAGACTATGACTTCACCATTCAGGACAGCAATGTGCTGGATATGGTGCAAACCTACCGGCGGGATGTTGAGAGCCAGTTTGCGCTGGGCGAGCGCCGACCGCTGGCCTGGGCGGTGCGCCAGGATAACCCCGAATTGCTCGCCGCCCTGAACCGCTTCCTGACCCGNGAGCGACTCACCCGGGCGGATGTCGAGGACCATACCGACGATCTTGACGGCATCCGCGAACGCCGGGTGCTGCGGGTGCTCACACGCAACAACGCCACCACCTATTATCTCTATCGCGGCTCCCTGGTCGGTTTTGAATACGAGATGGCCCAGCGCTTTGCTGCGCAACTCGGCGTGCGGCTGCAGATGGTGGTGGCGGATGACCATGCGCAACTCATGCCCATGCTGCGAGACGGACAGGGCGATATGATCGCGGCCTTCTTTACCCATACCGAGGCCCGCGAACGGCAGGGTGTGCGTTTTTCCCGTCCCTATCATTACGCCACGGAAACCGTGGTGGGCCAGCGTCGTGACGCGGTGCTGGCGTCGCCTGAAGACCTTGCCGGGCGCACCCTGCATCTGCGCGAGGTCAGCAGTTACTGGGAAACCGCAGAAGCGCTGCAGGAAGCCGGCATTGACGTCGAGCTGGTGGCGGTGCCGCCGGATATGGAAACCGAGCAGATCATCGCCCGCGTGGGTGAGGGTGAGTTTGATCTGACCATCGCTGACAGCCATATCCTCGAGTCCGAAATGACAGTGCGTGATGATATTCATGGCCTGTTGGCACTCGGCGAGCCGGTGGCTCACGGCTGGGTGGTGCGCGAAGACAACCCCGAGCTGCTGGCCGCAATCAATTCGTTCTGGGATGAAGAATATCGCGGCCTTCACTACAACATCCTGTATCGCCGCTATTTCCAGAACGAAACGCGGATGCGCGCCCAGCGCGCCGGGCGGATCGAGCTGACCGGTGAGGGCCAGCTCTCGGATTGGGATGAACTGACGCGGCGTTATGCCGAAGAATATGACTTTGACTGGCGCCTGATTCTTTCCCAGATGTATCAGGAAAGCCGCTTTGACCCCGAGGCTGTTTCCTGGATGGGGGCCATGGGTCTGATGCAGATCATGCCCCGCACGGCCGAGGAAATCGGTCTGCAACCGGTGACCGAACCCGAAATCGGCATCCACGCCGGTGTGCACTACATGAACTGGCTGCGTGAGCGCTTTCCGGATCACCTGCCGGTGGACGAACGCACCTGGTTCTCGCTGGCGGCCTACAATGCCGGCATCGGGCATGTGCGCGATGCGCGTCGGCTGGCGGCCATGCAGGGGCTGGACCCGGATCGCTGGTTCGGCAATGTGGAAGAGGCGATCCTGCTGCTGTCCGATCCCCAATACCACCGCGAGGTCCGTCATGGCTTTGTCCGCGGCCGCGAGCCCTACAATTATGTGCGCCATATTCGCGATCGTTACCGGGTCTATACAGAACTGGTGGAGGAATAGTATCCGAGGTCATCAATGACACTGGTGCGCAATGCGTTTCTGATCCTGAGTGTGCTGGCGGTGGCGACCGTGGTGGCGCTCGGGCTGTACTGGCCGGCGGCACACTGGGCCTGGCTGTTGCTCGCGCCCGTGCTGGTGATCGGCTATCACGATCTGTGGCAGAAAAAGCACACCATCCTGCGCATCTATCCGGTGGTCGGGCATTTCCGGTATATGTTCGAGTCGGTGCGCAAGGAAATCCAGCAGTATTTCGTCGAGAACGAGCTGGATGGCAAGCCCGTCAGCCGCGAGTTCCGCAGTCTGGTCTACCAGCGCGCCAAAAAGGCCGATGACACCCGTTCTTTTGGCACCCTGTTCAATGTCTACGGGGATGGCTATGAATGGCTGAATCATTCGATAGCGCCCGTGCATTGTGAGCCCGAGAGTCTGCGTGTCATGTTTGGCGGCCCCGACTGCAAGCAACCCTATTCCGCCTCACCCATGAATATCTCTGCCATGAGTTATGGCGCGCTCAGTCGCAACGCCATCCTGGCGCTTAACCGCGGCGCGAAGCTGGGCAACTTTGCTCATAACACCGGGGAGGGGGGCATTTCTCCTTATCATCTTGACCATGGCGGCGATCTGGTCTGGCAGATTGGCACCGGCTATTTTGGTTGCCGCACTCGCGAAGGGGGGTTCAACAGTGAGCTGTTTGTCGAGAAGGCCACTCTCCCTGCTGTAAAAATGATCGAGATCAAACTCTCCCAGGGCGCCAAGCCGGGCCACGGCGGGGTTTTGCCCGCGGCCAAGGTGTCTCGCGAGATCGCCGAAATCCGCCATGTGCCGGTGGGGCAGGATGTGATCTCGCCGCCGGGGCATTCGGCCTTTGACAGCCCCCGTGGCTTGCTGGAATTCGTTGCCCGCTTGCGCGAGCTCTCCGGGGGCAAGCCGGTCGGTTTCAAGTTGTGTATTGGCGACCGCACGGAGTTTCTGGCCATTTGCAAGGCCATGCATGAAACCGGCATCACCCCGGATTTTATTACCGTGGATGGCGGAGAGGGCGGCACGGGCGCCGCGCCGGTGGAATTGACCAACTCCGTGGGTATGCCGTTAAGGGATGCCCTGAATTTTGTTCATAATGCCCTGTTGGGCACGGGGGTTCGGGATCGGATCCGGGTCATTGGCGCGGGCAAGGCGTTCTCTGCTTTCCATGTACTCAGATTGATGGCGCTGGGGGCGGATACAGTCAACTCGGCTCGCGGCATGATGCTGGCGCTGGGTTGTATACAGTCGCGCAGTTGCAACACCGACAAGTGTCCCACCGGGATTACCACGCAGAATCCCTCACGCTACAAACAGCTCGATGTTACCGACAAGGGCGTGCGGGTGGCCAATTACCATCATTCCATGATGATCACACTGGCAGAATTGCTGGGTATTCTCGGTCTCGGGGCCGTTGCGGAGGTGGAGCTGAGACACGTCAATCGTCGCGTCAACCAGGGGCAGGTGATGAGCTATGAGCAGCTCTATCCGCGCATCCCGGACAGTTGCCTGCTGGATGAAACGACCGTCCCGGCGGCCTGGCGCCCGGACTGGGAGCGTGCCAGGGCGAATGCCTGGCGCTGATCAACGTGCGGTCCGGCCGTGATACCGGATGCGGTTGTCAGCGTTTCCGGCACAGGGTCAGGCCATCGGCTACGGGCACCAGGCTGATGTCCACCCGAGTGTCATCGTTGATGTGCTCATTGAATGTGCGAATAGCGCGGGTGTTTTCGTCATCCGCCGCCGGATCAACGACCTTGCCGTCCCACAGGGTGTTATCCACCAGGATCAGTCCGCCCCGGCGCACCAGTTTCAGGCAGGCCTCGTAGTAGTCGATATATTCCGGCTTGTGCGCATCGATAAAAGCCATGTCCCATTGCCCGGCATCGCCTTCCTCAAGCCGGCTTTCAAGGGTTTGCACGGCCGGGGCCAGCATCAGTTCAATTAGCTCGCTCACCCCCGCGTTTTCCCAGTGGCGTTGTGCAATGCGAGTCCACTCGTGGCTGATGTCGCAGGCCAGGATGCGGGCGTCAGCGGGCAGGGCCTCGGCCATCACCAGGGTGCTGTAGCCGGTAAATACACCCACCTCGATATAACGTCTGGCCCCCATCAACCGGGCCAGCATTTGCATGAACTGGCCCTGCTCCGGAGCAATTTGCATATTGTGTTCGGGCAGCGCGGCGGTTTCCTCGCGCAGTGCGCGAGCTGCTTGCGATTCCCGCAGACTGTGTTCAAGCAGGTAGGCGTGCAGCTTGTCAGTCAGGGGCGTGGGGCGGTTGGACATGAGGGATCACTCCATAGGGTGCGGCAAACGGGGATTAACACAATAAGACTTTACAGCTGGCTTGTGGAGCCTCTCGAAGCTTGAGCATCCGGTTTGTCTGGTGCCCTTACTCACGCCCTGTTACGTTATGAAACCAGTCCTGGTCCGCCACACTCCGGAATAGTGACATGCCCGCAATCTTTCGTCTTTGCATCATGCTGGCCGCGATCGGCGCGATGCTGTTTGTGTTGTTCTTCTGGCTTGATGTTCGCGTCGACCGGTTGCTGGCGGGCACGCGCGCCGGAGATATGCTGCAGGTACAGAGTGACGAGTGCTGGTTGCTGCAGCGCCGCGGGCTGATTGATACGGAAATTCACTGTGGCCGGGGGCGCCGCCTTGAGGTGCAACGGCTGGAATAATCGGCAGAGGTGTTGCGTGTCCATACACGACACCCCACCGACACAGCCAGGGTTCAGTGATCTGGATACAGTCGCCATATCTCGCGCTGATTGAGATGGAAAACACCGTCTTCGAGCTGTATCCGTATTTCCAGATTGTCGCCGCTTTCCACCACCAGTCCCTGGGCGATGAACTCATCGATTTGCATCTCGGCCATGCTCTCCAGGTCGGCCTCAAGCTCCGGATGCAAAACGCCGTCACCCAGAGCGTGCACCAGCGTCTTGCGTACCAGCGTCCGCCCCGCGATTAATCGTCCCTCAGCCTGCAAAAGACGGGTCAGATTGCCCTGGTCCAGGTGCCGGTCAAATTCCGCATCATCGCTCACCGCCAGCANCAGGCGGCCATCGCCTTCAAGCGCGCCACCGTCCAGGCCAAGGGAGAGTTTGTCGATACGCAGCCC
>SL_3KL_010_SEDDRAFT_10006148_pt1 | contig 10747 bp, 17 predicted proteins | sample SodLakKL_010_SED_2_FD_10381 | JGI IMG/M metagenome (IMG submission 10381)
GTTTTGTGTTCAAGGACATACAGCATGTCGTTCTTGTCAACTACAGTGTCCAGCTTTGCAGCTAACCAGCCATTAGTAGGCTTTCCGTCAGGAGTCTCTATCGGAATAAGCAGTCTTTTCTCAACGTCAACTACTTTGAACTCCTTGTCCGAAGGTTCTGCTTGTTCTTCCGCCCACTCCGGATACAGTTCCAATAGCTTTATGCCAAGGTCTTGTTCTGTCTGCAGTTTCTCCTGCATATCTTCTTCGTAGAGACCTGCTCCAAGGAACTTATACAAGTCCTCTTCTTCTTCCTTATAGGCTTGTCCAAATCCTTCAAACCTGTCTTTACCAAGGTAGTGAAATTCTAGTGCCTTATGCCAACAGGAACCAAACCGAAGAGCAGGATGTGTTTCCTTTGGTTCAAGGTTAAACCCATTGTGGCTTGTGAGTATCCACTTACGTGGACAGTTTCTAAACTCACTTACCTCTGTGTGTCTAATGATGAAAGCATTTTCCGGCAGTATGTTTCCAAAAGAGTCTTTAAGTTTCATTTGTGAAATCTCCTTTTTATTTTAAAATATATTACCATATGTTTCTGAATAAACACGTGGGACAGTACCATATAACTATGGGGTCATCTATTATTACCATCAATGCCTTCTCGTATGCTTCATCTTTTTGTACGAAAGTGTGCCCACATTGTTCGCAGATGATATAAGTTATGATGTTAATAAGCATTTGATTAACCTCCTATTTTTCTTCAATAGATTTTACATAACCATTTGACTCTACTTTGACTAACTTGCTTTTGAGCTTTAGTGTATCAGCAACCCAACTTTCAAGAGTATCAGCCTCTTTACGCAGTTCCCACAGGAGTTCCTTTTGGATTTCTAGTATGTCTATCTGCTGTTGCATCTGGTCTAACAGAAGGTCAATGCTCTCAACCATCGTTGCATCTTTCTTTGTCTCTTCTTTTTCTTCTGTTACTTCTTCAGTTTGTTTACTTTTTTTCTGGGACAGCAATACCAGCTTTGAGTATACAGAACCAAACTCTCGTTCTAGTAATGGAGCAGTATCGTGGGCTATACCTTTTAAGTCTATCCAACTCTTTTTTTGTGCTGCCTCTTTTAGCAGTTCTACTTCATAATCTGTCCACCTTCTGTAGTCTCTTTTCTCACTCATTTTCATCCCTCCTTTCGCATCATCATTCTTCTTAATACTTCTACTCTTCCGACAGTTTCTTTTTCTATTCTTTTCTTTCTTTCACAAACAGCCATGATGTCTTCATCAATCGAGTTAGGATGATAAAGATTGATTATGGTCGGACTGTTTTGTATATTCCCCCTGTGGATTCTATCTTCTGCCTGTTCATTCACAGCAGGAACCCAATCCCTGTCGCAGAACACAGCCACAGTTGCTGACTGTAGATTGAGAGACTCTCCCATAGCTCCAATAGTTCCAACCACAGCTTGTATGGCTCCTCGTTCTAAAGCCTGTTCAGTAAGCCTGTGGTCTTGTGTGTTCATACCGCCAACTATTGTATTGAATGATATATCATTGTCTCGTAGGACTTTCTGAATGTGGGGAATAAATCTCTTGAAGTTAGTAAAGAATATAGCCTGTTCGCCTGACTCTTTCAAGCCATCGGCTATATCCTTGAGGGCATCTACTTTAGCAGACTTTGCACCTGACCCCAGTATATCTGGAGCAAGACAGACCTGCCGTAGTTTCATATACTGCGTGAGTGTGTTATCAAATCGAAGTATCTTTTCAAGTTCTTCTCCATTTGCCATCTGTTCTTTGACAAGCAAAATGAATTCTTCTTCTAACTTATTGTATACTTTCTTCTGTGAGAGGGACATTTCCAACTTGATGTTCTTCATAAGTTTTGGAGGCATCTCCGGCATAACTTCTTCTTTGGTCTTTGCATACATATAGATGGAGAGCATGTCACTAAACCTTGGCTGGTCTTTTATTCCAAGGATGTCTATGCCTCCGAAGTAATTGGGAGCAGTCTTTAGGTGAGTCTTTACGAAGTTCCAATAAGAAGCGAACCTGATAGGGTCACAAACATGAAGCATAGTCCACAGGTCATCGTAATCATTTCTTACTGGAGTGCCTGTTAGAAGCCATGCGTATTCTGCCCGGTTAGCTATCTTGATGCAACTTTGCGTTCTGTTTCTTTTTCTGTTCTTAATCCTGTGGGCTTCATCAATTATTACTACGTCATAATCAGAGGCAACAAGAGTTGGCATGTGTTTGGTGAGTAGTTCGTAGTTTATTATTAAACAGATTGACTCCTGCTTTAAGTTCTTGGCTAAAGCACTATCTCGGTCTTCTTTCTTTTTGTATCCAATGCGGTAATGGTCTTGCCACATCCAGGGAATGGGAAACCCCGACTCGACTACATGACAGTGTTTCCATCCTCCGAATTCTCTCATGGTATCTGCCCAATACCACTTGACTGATGCAGGACAGACTACCATAACCCTCTGTGCGTTTAAATGTTTAGTAGCTGCAGAGGCTATAACTGTCTTGCCTGTTCCCATCTTATGCCCAAGGATAGCCCTTTTTGCAGTTTCCAAGAACCTGACTGATGCCCTCTGAAATTTCATCAGCCTATCGTTTGGTTCTAATGGAGCAGTTATACCCAGAGAAGTATTTATATCGTATCTCTTTTTGTCATAATACTCCAACATATCCCTTACCTCTGTGGACAGCTCTATACCATCTATCTCTGCTATCCTCTCGGCAAGCCAGGGTTCCACAGGGAGAGTCCATCCCTTTTTAGAATAGTTAGCCGTCCCAAAGCTGGCATCTTTTATTCTTGATGTGTCTTTGGACTCGACTATCATTCTCTTTGGGTTCCCAAATTTATCCCTGGTCAACTGTAATGTGCTCATACTTACCCTCCCTGATTAGATATGCAATAATAACTCTGAAAGCGTCTCTTGCATGTCGTCCTTTGACTATCTTTGGAGGCTTTACCTTGTGTTTCTTTGTAGCCTCTGGAGGAATTATAACTGCCTCGCCTTTGGTTGCTGTTCTTGCTCTGTCAAATGCAACTATCTGGTCGAACTTATCTTTATTCATCCGACCAGTTTTTACTACATCTTCAACTACAACTACAACAGGGTCTTCGAATACCCGTTCTGCTTTTTGTATAGTTTCTTGGACTGCAGATATATCATCCTCATACGAAAAAACTGGTGTAAGTTTGTTGTTAGTTAAGTCAGAAACACAGACCCCAGTAGTTTTACCGGGGTCTACCCCTATGATTATCATTTTCTTTTCCTCCTTCTCCCAAACTTTTCCCAAGGACGACAGGCAAGACATAATCCTTTACCTTTATACTCCCGTGTAGCAATAGCCCCACAAAAAACACACACCCCAGGGGCTTGTCGGATAACTATTTCGTCTCCTCTTACCTCCACTATTACACCACCCTGGAATGTGTGGTTATTCGGGGCTATCTTCAGGCCACTTCGGGAGTTTAATCCCAGACCTGTCAATACCCTCATGTCCTTGTTCAGCTGCCCACTCAAGCAGAGCAGCCACAAAGTATTTCATGGTTACTCTGTAGTGTTTACACAGATTAGCTATATCCTTATGTGTTTCAGAAGAAACATAAGTTTGTATTCCTCTCATGGCAGCGTCCTCCTTTCTTTAGAAGTAGTCGGAGGAGTTTCATCTCCTCCAACTACATTGTAACACAATTTAATTTGAAAGGCAAGACTACTGCTTGTCCCTTTCAGCAAAAAGTGTCTTGTAAGAGTCAACAAGAACAGAAGTAGCCAAGCAAAAAGCAGTAATCACATGCTTTGGCAAGTAATCCTCAAACTGTTCTTCATCCACGACCTCTACCAGCCTTACAGAAAGAGATTTGACTTTATCCAGGTCTTCATCTTCTCCGTTATCGGCTAATTGGTCGGCTACTCCCACAGCAACTCGCAAGTTAGTCTCTAATCGTCCTTGTTTTTCGTCTGACATTGTTACCTCCTGTATTATTTATAGTCATAGTCTTTCACTTTTCTTGCGAATAAAAACTCGTCTCCTTTGTCGGTTTCAAATTGTAACATCTTCTCCCAGGTAATTCCGTCTGCGTCTTTAAAGTAAAAAGAAGGTAGTTGTTCTTCATCAGGCTCACAAGGAAGTTCCGGGGTTTCTTCTTCTGCGTCTTGTCCAAACATCTGGTCCATTTCCTCTACTTCTTGTATCAGGTCTTCAAAAGTAAACTGTTTCTTTTCTTCTGGCTCGTCTTTAGGCAGTTCCTTCTTGATGGCCTGTTCGATTTCTTGTGCCTCTGTTCCAGTTACTCCAAGGAACAGCCTGTCTAATAGTTCAATTATTGTCGATGTGTGGCTCTTGTAATCTGCCACAGACAGATGGTCTCCGTCTTTGATGCCACCAGAAGCAATCTGCATAAAGTATCGTGATAGAGTTTTGTATGCTTTAGTTAATACATCAAAATCTTTGCATTGAATTCTTGTGCGGTAGAAGGTTATATACTCTGCCTGTGGATTTAACTCTTCCTTTGAGACTTCTTCTCCCTTTATAGGACAACCATATACTGTTCTTTCACAAACCAATACCTCGACACCATCGACATCATAACCCTTAACTACCCTAAACTCACTACCCGTCTGTGGACTTACAAATGTTTTCATTCTTCTTTCCCTCCTGTTTATTTTTATTTATGGTAAGGGTCTACTCTTGTCAGCAATACCACTTGTATTGCATGAGCAATAGCTTGAGTAGCCTCATTCCATCCAACTACTGCTATAGAGATATGGTCATTACCAGTTTTTATAGAACCCCAATCATCGCCTAATCCGTTCTCTAAAAGTCTAATCAACCGAAAGTCTGGTCCTTGAACTCTTATCCGAATGGCGTGTAGGTTTCCCTCCTCTGGTATTGGTCTGAAACATACCTTCATGTCATCAAGCTCAAATACTTGATAGAAAGTGCTCGATGTCTGTGGGCTGGTAAAGGTAGGAAGTGTCTGTGTTGTTAGCTTATCTTCTATCTCCTTATCTTCTGGATTTACAGCAGCTACCAGTTCTACCTGCGATGATTTTGCATAGCCAGCAGGTTCTGTTTCTCCTTCATCACAAAGTCCTATTGGCCAAGGCTTCGATTTGTGGTAGTATGCATAGTATTCTTTTCCAACGTCAAACCCAAGCAGAGGAGCATTGTTGTCATTATTATCAAGAAGTTTTACTTTAGCTCCCTCTGGAATTGTGTTTCCATTCTTGTCTGTCATAACCCCAAACTCCACTGTTTCGGGCTTGTCTAATATTTTAGGTGGCATACCTCCTACATATTTTCTTATCTGACTTGGTTTTGCGTATCCTCTTGGCAGTTCTCCACTCCATATACACACTGTCCCTGGAGGTCCGCAGTGTTCTTTTAGATTGACTTTGTAAATATATCCATTCTTGAACCCATGTAATGGAGTCTTCCCTCCTCCTGCAAGCAGTTTGACAAGGTCGTTGTGTTTAAGCAGCTGTCCATAACAGTCCGAGCTTCCCTGCTCATTTTTAATAGGCGGTCCGCTTTTAGGCGGTTCTGTTGGAACGTCAGCCTCATCTACCAGCTCTACATTTTCTGGTCGAGCAAAACCAGCCTGTCCCTTTTCATTTGCCAGTCTTAATTTAGTTGGTTTAGTTGGGTGTCCTTTGTCGGTTACTTTGTATATCTTTCCATCGTAAAAACCTAACAGGAAACCAGAGTCTCCACCCTCCAACAGCTTTACCCAGTTTCCTATAAATATCGGGAACCCATGCTTGTCTGAAAACTTTGAGGTTTCTTCTTCTTCTTCTTCTACTTCAGAAACTTTCTCTAATTGTTCTGGAAGAGCATACCCCCACGCGACTGTTTTTCCTTCTGTTATAGCAATCCCGCCCTCATGGTCTTCTCCATATTCTCCATAGCCAAATCCCATTTCATCGATTACTTTAATTGTTTCTTTAATGTCAACTACATAGATTTCTCCATCTGTGTATCCTATTAACGGAAACTCTCCCCCGCCCGATAATAGAATTACCTTGTCTCCGGCTTTCAGTGTGTTACCATGCTTGTCTTTAAGACTCATAGTAATCTCTCCTTTCAATTATTGTTTGGACTTCTTACACTTCACAAACCCGTCACAAGCAGGCTCAAAAGCCTTAACTGTGGTCACATTAGGCAGGTCTGTGTTCTTACACATATACTGTCCTCCACTCTTTGGAATATGCAACCAATCGCAATCAATACAGTAGTTCTCATGTGCAGAGACATAGACTGTATCCTCCGTATCCGTATGGTTAAGACATTTCTTTCCCTCATCCGGGTCTATAACTGTTGAGTGTATACTGCACCACCCTAATCCCTTGTATTCCTCTGGTAGTGCATACCACTCAAGACAAGTGAAACACTGCTGTCCCTCTACGGAGGTCTTTTTTGACTTCTTCTTGGTGAACTTGTAATCATAGTCGTCATAATTTTCAAGGTCTTCATACCTGGTATAGTGTGAATACCCCCAGGTATACCCCAGATGTTCCTTCGGTTTGTGTTCCTTCAGCTTTGGGTTATTAGTAATGTCAGCAATTTGGTCTATCTGACTGCGTGACTCCACAGCAGACTTGCAGTATTTCTCTCTGATATATTCGATGGGGTCTTCCTCACCCCGTAGATGTAGGACAAGAGCAGCGATGTATCCAGTTCTGCCGTGTCCTCCCATACAATACATAGCAACTCTTTTGCCTCGTCTTTGAGTCCACTTATATATCTTCTCGGCTGTGGACTCTGCCACATCCTTGGGCAGAACTCCAAAGTCTGTGCATGGAACATAATGGATTTGTCCTCTCCATCCCCTGTTCCATATAGTTCCGTTAGTGTCGTTAAGAGGAACAACTATGTCTACCTTATTAGAGGGCGTGGACACAAAGTCTTCAACCTCTTTGTATGAACCAATCCACAGGTTGGGAATTATCTCCTGTGGTCCGTTATGACATGCTCTAAACCCGTTGGACTTATAAGTGGAATTCCATTTGCTGTCCTTCCAGGTTTGACTGTGACTTTTACCATCCAAGAGCCTTGTAGGTTTTATGGTCGTCACCTCCTTCTGAGTCGTCTTGGTTTGTGGTGTCTTGGTCTTCTTCTTTTCTCCTTTTGGTTTGGAACTTCCAATAGTTAAACTCTGCTTGATAGCTTGGATACGATGTTGTATCCGCTTTGCTATACTCTTCTTTGTCATCGTCATATTCCTCCTCATCATATGTTATATTAATCTTACTGAAATCAACCTGTTCATCACAACTCGGGCAATAGAACCAGTGTCCGGGAGTTGTGTGTGGTGACAATGGCTCTATACTCCCTGTGGAACCAATCTGTTCTTTTGTGTGGGTATTCCAATCACTGGCTGGATTGGTTGAGTTACAGTGTCCACATTGTCCATAGTAAACCCCAGAATGGTCGTCAAATATACTGGTGTCAGTATCTTGGGTGAATGAACTGTGTGGATTTCCTTTTCCTACCCTGTGGTCAGGGTCTAACATTGTATCTGACCACTCCAATGGCTCATAGTTGATAAGCCGTCCTATCACATCATCAACCGAACAGGACACATTGTATATAATCTTATCGTCAATCTGCAGGATGCCCACATTCCTGCCCTTTAGCAAAAGGTTTCTCAAGGTTTTAGTATGTTTCAAAAAGGGCGACCTCAACAACTCCTTCGGACAGCGAGCATCTCTCTTTGCGTCTAATACTAGTCTGTATTTGTGTCCGTCCGAAATGGTGAATATCTTGGAGTCAGACTTGTCCATGTAGTGACTAGAGTTGTGTGACAAGTCTACACAGTGGTCGATGAAGACCACATTGTTGTCGAAATGATGTGATGGTCTGAGCCTACACACAAGAGCATGAGCAATTTGTCCCCATTTCTCTCCACCGAAAGACGCCCTCCATCTCTGTTCTGTGAAGTGAATGTGACCTGTCACAGCTATAGACAACGGGTCATACAAAGTAGCCTCCTCGTATGAGCTTGACCTTGGACCGCCCTGACTAATATCAGGATGATAGAAATCTGCCCTATTTTCAGCATGACGAAGTTCACCGTAAACAACCAGAGCAGTATAATCTTCTAAAGCCTTCGCAAACTTCTGCTCAATGAGTTGCTTGTAAGTCCTAAACTCATGCAACCATCTCTCATGGCTCTTCTTAAACTTCTCAACCTTCCAAGGCAGAGCCTCAATAGTCTGCAGAGCATAGAACTCCTGCACTACACAGACAGCGTTCATCGGTTCTTTTTTAGCCATAGTCATCCCTCCTTTCTTTGTGATTTAGATGACTACTCCGCTTTATATTCTTCTTTTAAATCTTCGTGATGAATCTCTGACAGCATAGTTGTAAACATTGTGATTGACTCTAACTCTTTACCCTCGAATATGTGTCGATAGTATTCCTCTACCTCCGACACAAACACCGTCGGGTCTGCTATTCGTATCCCGACAAGGATTCCAAGCACTACAGCATACACCTTCGGGTCTTCTCCCTTGTAATTGTGCAACGCTTGTCCTATAATGTCTACAAGTTCCTGGTTTTTACTTTTCTCTTGGTTTGTATTACCCACCATCTTCACCTCCATGTTGTTGTATAATCTTTTGAACAGCTTTACCAAGCTGTGTCATCAGTAACATTATTGACATTGGACTGAAATTTCCCGATACAATAGTAGCCCCTTCCAGGCCGTCGTCATCGTCAGTCGTCAGTAGAACTCCAATTAGCCCTACGCCCTCTTTGATATAGCTCTTGCCATCAGGAGTCACCACAGATACTGTTACTTTCGGCTTTTTCTGGTTAGTAGAAGTTCTGTCTGCTGTTTCTTTGAAGTTCTTTTTGAACTCCTCAAACTTTTTGTTCCTTTCGTTCTGGTCCATGTGTAGACCTCCTTTTAGACTTATTTGCGTATTGCTTACTTCTGTTTGAGCTCATTGACAGTATCAATAAGCTCGATTTTCTTACCAGTTTCTTTTGCTGCCCGGTAAGCCATCATAATATGTCTCGAAGTAGTTGGCGTTATGCTCTTTCCACCGAGAGCCACAGCTCTCTTTAGTATCTTGATGGTATTTGAATTAGCCCGATGATATGCTATGGGTGTTCCATAGCTCTTTAGAAAACCACTCGGACCAATCCATGACAGATTACTCACGTTGTTCTTAACGTTAACAGCTCTGCCCTTCTTAAAGAACTTGATTACCTGTTGGTTATTCATTTGTATCCTCCTCCCCTGTGGTATTCGTTAGTTTTTGGAAACACTCATCGCACAAGTCAGCCTCTGTTGGCTGACCACAGTTATCGCATGATGAGAGTTTCGCTGGAGTCCAGGCTCCAGTTCGATTCTTAAACTCCTTGGGGATGTCATATCCCCTGTCTTGGATTATCTGCTGATGAGTCACCCCTGACGCTAACATCAAGGCATCACAGATAACCCATGATAAAGAGCAACCGCTTTCTTCTGACTGCTCTTTAACCCACCAAAACAAACTCGGTGGCAGCCTCAACACAATCTTACATTGACTCCCGTATGGACTTTTCTTTTGTCCCATCCTCCACCCCCCTTGTGATAAAATTTTCTTTCATAATAAGCTAATAAAAATTTCAGAAATTGCGACAAAAAATTTTCAAAATTTTAATTTTCCAAATTTTAGTGTCAAAGTGATATCACTAACTGATATCACTAAGTGACAGCAAATCTTTGTTCGTCGAACAGTTTGAGCCACTGATTTTACTGGCTTGAGATAAAGTGACTCCGAACAAACTGTCACCTCATAAATAGGTGGAGTGACTCATCGTCACCTCCTCTCGAGGCAAGCTCCTCACCTCCGACTCCGTCTCCGGGTTCGGGCTTGCTCCACCTCGTTGTTATTTATTATTTTTGTGAAATCTTTTCAGTTGCTTGTCCTTCTGTCGTTCTACATATAATTCTACTACATAAAACAACAAAAGACACATGAATATCAGTGATGGCCAGAATATAAGCCATCCCAACCCTGTGGTCATACTTTCAGCTCCTTTCTTTAGGCTCATCAGCACAGGCTCAACCTGTGGACCATCTCATCTATCGTGTGTATGAGATGGTTTCGCCCTGCTTATCGCTCGGTTCTGTATGAATGAACTTTCTTGTCTCCTGCGTATACCTTTGTAACCAGTGAGCCGTCTGTATCAACAAAGCTGTATACAGACAGAACTTCCCTGATACAGCCATTGTCACGCTGGTAATACCTGAAGGTCATCCCGTCTTCCTTTCTACGTGGGCCTCCCTTTACGTCAGTCTTACGCCCAGGAATTGAACCTTCCAACCAGAAGTTTCTTATAGACATTTAGCTAACCTCCTTTGCAGTCGTAGTTGCTTTGTTGGAGCAGAAACATATCACTTCTGCCCCCTGTGGAGCATCACACAAGTAACCATGATACTCGCAGTAATATGCTATCATACTGTATTCCTCCTTTCGTAATCTCTCTCGTCATGCTGAACTCCTCCTTCCATTTTCATGTAAAGATTGTCAAGCTCCTTCATAGTTTCCCTAACTGCTTCAACGACAAAGACGTTGCTGTTCTCTACTTCAGCCCGACGGGCTAACCTGTCAAGCTCTTTTTCCAGCTCTTTTATCCGCTTGTTCAATTACTTTACCTCCTATGGTTAGTTTAGAGCATCCGTTGAGGCTGCTTCCTTCTTCCCTGTGGAGTCGCTTTTGGTAGTTAGTTACCAGTCGCTGACGAC
>SL_3KL_010_SEDDRAFT_10006149_pt1 | contig 10746 bp, 13 predicted proteins | sample SodLakKL_010_SED_2_FD_10381 | JGI IMG/M metagenome (IMG submission 10381)
GACATCAAGATGCCGGGCATTGACGGTCTGGAGACCACCCGGCAGATCCGGGAATTCAACAAAGAGATCCCCATCATTGCGCAAACGGCGCATGCCCTGACTGGGGACCGTGAAAAGGCCCTGGAGGCCGGCTGTGATGATTACATTGCCAAGCCCATTAAACAGGTCACCCTGTTACAGTGTATTGAACGCAATATTTGATGTAATGAGAAAAACTGTCTTTATCCTTCTATTGTTTTTTGCAACCACCGCAACCGCACAGAAGTCTGAATGGCTTGCAACGGACAAGTACATGCATTTTACCACCGGATACATTATGTCGTCGACCACCTATGCCTTTACATACAAGTTTACGGAATCGAAACAGAAAGCCTTCTGGTACAGTTTCGGCGTAAGCATCGCCGCAGGAATAGGGAAAGAACTATATGACAAACATGTCAAAAAGACGCGTTTTGACCCAAAAGATGCAACCGTTACCGCTTTAGGCGGCCTTGTGGGCAGCATAACGTTCAAAATTGCCATATGACAATATCCAGCCTTAAATTATCCTTGAACTTGATCGTATAAGGTGATCAAAGCATTGATAAATCATGGAAATACACCAGATTTTTAAGAATAACAGGCAATGGGCAGCCAACAAACTAAAACGGGACCCTGAATGCTTTAAAAAGCTTTCTGAAGGACAGCATCCTGCAATTTTATACATTGGGTGCTGCGACAGCCGTGTTTCGGCAGAAGAGCTGATGGGAGTAGCTCCCGGGGAAGTGTTTGTGCACAGGAACATTGCCAATATGGTGCCCAATACCGACCTGAATGTTATGTCGGTGATCAATTATGCTGTGCGGCATTTGCAGGTACAGCATGTTGTGGTGTGTGGTCATTATTACTGCGGGGGTGTAAAAGCTGCCATGCAACAAACCGATATGGGGCTGCTGAATCCCTGGTTGCGAAACATAAGGGATGTGTACCGGTTGCACCAGGATGAATTAAATGCCATCGCATCGGAAGAAAACAGGTACAAACGCCTCGTGGAACTAAACGTGCAGGAGCAGTGCATCAATGTCATCAAAACAGCGGTTATCCAAAAAGCCTACAAAGAACGAAATGTGCGGGTTCATGGTTGGGTGTTTGATGTCCGGACCGGCATGCTGCACGATTTGCAGATCGATTTTGACCGCATTTTGCAACATATTATGCAGATATATCGCATTTCATAGTGAGGGTTGATTTGTTCTACATCAATCCCTTTTCTGGATGGGAGATGTTCCCTGGCTTGGATCCCTTTTAAGACGCTCAGGCAAGAAGTCTTTTGGATAATTGGTCACATATTCATTGCCAAATAAGCGATTATGAATCTGGGTATTTTTGTATACATCCCAGTCAAACTTGCCTTTACGTCTGAAGTAAAGTGTGATCACCGATGAAGACATCACAATAAAGGTGGAATACAATATGGCAAGCCATAGCATCTGGCTTTGTACCGGTTCATTGAAACTCAACAGTATGATGGCAAAAGAAACAGGGCCGTTCTGAATGCCTGTTTCAAGTGATATGGCCCGCTGAAACAAAGGATACATCCCCACGAGTCTTGAAAACCAGTAACCAAAGAAGAAACCGGCCATACCAATCCCGATCGTGGCAATATATACCTGAATGGGTGTTTGGAGGAATAATCCGCCGTGACGAATAAAAGCAGTGAGAATCAGGTAAAGGATCACCATGATGGCCACAAACCCTGCCGTATCCTCAGCAGTCTTGGCCCAGCCGGGTGACTTCTTTCTAAGAATCATGCCCATTGCTACCGGCACCAACACCAGCACAAGGGAGCTGATTATATTGCCTGTCGGGATCACAAAATCTGCTTCTGCACCGGCAGCCCGCATGGTTTCAGATATCTGGCTTGTAAACCTAACGGTATATAAATTCAGCAATAAGGGCATCATAAACAGGGCAACCACTGTTGAAGCAGTCGTCATGGAAATACTGAGCGCTACCGACCCCCTTGAAAAATAGGCAAACATATTGGAGGTAGTGCCTCCGGGGAGGCAACCAATAAGTATCAGGGCAATGGCAAAAGCCGGAGGCAAACCAAGCAAAATGGATAAACCAAGTGCTATCAGGGGCATCAATCCAAACTGCGACAAAAATCCTATAAAAACACCCCTTGGACTGCGTGCAACAGCTTTAAAATCATTCACGGTCAGGCTGGACCCCATTCCAAGCATAATTACAAAAATCATAATGGCAAGCAAGGCCTGGTCCTGGGCATATAAAAGTTGGGATGGAAATTCCATAAGTTTACATGTTTTTATTGGATCCGTTTAAAAACAGATCCTGAATGACATTGTTAAATTCTGCGGCCACAACATGACGCTTGACCTTAAACAGGTTGGTAAGCTCATGACCAACCCTGAAACTCCTGTCGAGCAGTCGAAAATCACGAATGAGTTCATAGTTCTTGAAACCACTGGATATTGAGATCAGTCTGCGAATTTCCTGGCGAATAACCTGAACGGCCTCTTTATTTAGAACCAGATCTTCAAGTGAATCAGGTTGTTTGCCGTTTAGCCTGAATGCCTCCAATACAGGCACAATCAAAACCCCCAGTGACTTCTGATCCTGGCCAACAACCATGCACTGATCGATGTACTGGCTTTGCTGCAGCCTCATTTCAATCGGTTCGGGTTCCACATTCTCGCCGCTAGACAGAACAATGGTGGCTTTGGAGCGTCCAAGTATTTTCAGGCAATCATTGTGTGTCATCATTCCAAGATCGCCGGTTCGGAACCATCCATCCTGAAATGCATCTTTTGTCAGCTCTTCATCCTTGTAATATCCTGCCATTACCTGGGGTCCGCGCACCTGGATTTCTCCACGCATGGACCTTCCTTCATAAGGCAGGTCTTTATTCGGGAATAAAACCTGCCCGGTTTCCACATCCAAAATTCTTACCTGAGTATCCTTGATTGGTGGCCCAACAGAACCTACCACAAGATTCAGCTTGGGGCGTACGGAAATAACCGGTGATGTTTCTGTCAGCCCATAGCCCTCCAGTACCGGGATCCCGACATAATTAAAAAATCTGTCGATGTGAATAGGCAGTGCACCACCCCCGGAGATGGTTGCAGCCAGAGACCCTCCTGCACTGAGGCGGATCCGCTCCAACACGGCAGCATTGAAAAATCCATACCAGGGAAGGACGATGAGCCATCGTACCAGATGAAAGGGAAACAAAAACATCAGTTCCCACCAAGGTTTCTTTCTTATTTCCAAAAATCTTTTATTCAGAAAGGATTCCGAAACCTTGTATTGCCGTGAAAGGAAATAGGCAATATGAAATAGAACCTGCCTTACCGGGTGGGATGACTTTACGCCTTTCCATATTTTCTCATGAATTTTTTCCCAAAGCCTCGGGGCTGAGGCCATAAAGGTAGGTTCCACATTGATCATATCAGTACCAAGGGTCTGAATGCTAGAATAGTAAGTACATCCCCCAAAACTGATGGTATACATCTCAATCACCCTTTCGAACACATGCCAGACAGGCAATACCGAAAGTGTCCTGTCATTGGGGTTGTGTATTCCGGGCAGGTTTCTGGTCTGACTGATCATGTTGGCATGGGTGAGCATGACCCCTTTTGGTCGACCCGTAGTACCGGAAGTATAAATTAAGGTAAAGAGGTCATCAGGTCTGATTCCCTTGATGCGCCCAAATACACGCGTATCCCCTTCGCTTCGTAAGCGGGCACCGGTGTTTAGGATATCCTTCAGTTTTCGAACGCCCTCCTTTACCTGCGCCTTTGGATCAAGGACAATAATCTCCCGAAGTCCCGGAAGCTTTTGTTTCATATGAAGCAACCTGTTCTGCAGAACTTCAGTTTCAACAAAACAAACTTCTATCCCGGCATGGGTTACAATATACTCGAGCTCATTATCTGATACATCCCTTCCCCTGGGGACATCTGCTGCACCACAAAACTGCACGGCATAATCCGATAAAATCCATTCAAAGCGATTGTCACCGAACAATCCCACATGATCTCTGGCCTCAACCCCAAGATCTATCAGGCCGGTGGCCAGATCCAAACCCTGGTTACAGAGTTCGCGAAAAGAAACCGGTTTCCATTGAAGGGCATTTTCACGGGTAGCAAAGGCAGGAAGTGATTCAAAACGGTTTGCAGCTTTTTGATATAAATCGGCCAAATTATCAGCTACAATTCTTTCATTTTTTGTTTTTTGCATAAGAGGCAATTTTTCTCACAATCCGGTTAAAACAAATCGTAGTAACTATACCTGACCACCTGACCGGGCAGAACATCATGCCGGATTTTTTTCAGATCGCAAATATACGAACATTTTAAACAAACATTTAACAGAATTGTTTAAAAAATACCTGGAGCTATTTTAAAACATTGCATCTATGAAAAATTATGTGATTATTGGCGCTTCGTCCGGCATTGGCCAACAGCTTGCCAAAACCCTTGCCCGGTCAGGGCACCAGGTATTGTGAGCATCAAGGGAAGGAGAGGGTTCAGGGGGAGTTAATCATTTATAGCGATCCTGCTCGAAATCAGCAACAAGCATTTTGGCTCTTTCCACATCCGGCCTGGAAACTACCACCCTTACGGCACCCATTCCCGGTGTGGTGTAAAATGGCACCAGGGTTCCAACATATTCATTGTTAATGTAAGCTGCAATGCCATCATTCTCCAGGATATTCTTAACCATTTCAGCCTCCCACGACTGACCGATAAAAACCACTACAGGTTCGGTTCCAATGTGTTTATTCATGCTGTCGAAATTCGATTTTCAAGTAAAGGTAATGAATAAATCAGAACGTATTTTATTGCAATATAGAAAGAGATACTGTTTATTATCCCACAGTATTGACAGGCAGGATTTCAAGTTTAGCAGCTTTATGCAGTCATGCCACCGTCAATCGGGTTAACGGTTCCTGTAATAAAGCTGCTTTCATCACTGGCAAGAAATACAGCCAGTGCCGCAATTTCTTCGTTTTTTGCATAACGGCCCAGTGGTATGGCTTTCTCAAAATTCTCCTTTGCTGCTTTTGCTTCTCCGGGGGCAAAACCTTCTTCAAGCGAGCGCATCATCCGGTTGTCAACTGGAGATGGGTTAATGGTATTTACCCTGATTTTGTAAGGTGCTCCTTCAAGGGCTGCTGAACGCATCATCCCATTGTTCGCATATTTGCTTGCCACATAGGGCAACACATTGGCTGTGCCGGTCATTCCGGCCACCGATGAAGTAATGATCACAGAACCACCCTTCTCCTTCATCAAAGGGAATATATGACGCAAACCATAATAAACACCGTTAATATTCACGTCAATTACTTTATGAAATACATCCATAGGATATTCATCCAGCGGTTTCACCTCTCCTTCAAGGCCGGCATTGTTAAAAAACACGTCAACATGCCCGAAAAGTTCTTTGGCCTTTTCGGCATAGGCTTTTACCTGTCTTTCATCCGTAACATCGGCTGGAATGTAATGCAAATCAGATGAACTTATTTCTTCTGAAACTTTCTTCAGGGTATCCTCATCCAGATCGGTGGTCAGGACTTTTGCCCCTTCTTTGATCATCATTTTAGCGGTGGCACTGCCAATTCCACCTGCACCTCCAGTTATCACTACAGTTTTGTTTTCAAGACGTTTCATGGTTTTGATTTTTTAGATTTAGATTACATTTTTAATGGTTAAAAACAACATACCTGCTCAGACAAACTGCATTATCCAGGTGTCCCTTGTGTTCCTATCCCAACTCCTTGACATAAAAGATCTGGTCTGTTCCGCTTCCGTAATAATTTTCAACAGCTTGCTTTCCGTTGTGAAGCGTCAGGGCCTGGCTGCTTTCCCTGTAACTTTCAGATTTGATATTGAACCCAAGCTTTTCGAAAAGCCGCTGCGAACCAATGTTGGTGGTTTCCACAGTAGCCATGACTGCCTGGCAATCAAAAGATTTTCCAGCGTGCTCTACGGTATGCTTTAGCAATCTCGACCCTACCTTTTTGCCCTGCGATCCAGGAGAAACAGCAATCTGCCAGACAAAAAAATGGCCATTGAATTTCTGAGACACGAATCCCAGCATGAATCCCAGCATTTCAGAACGGCCATCCCTGGTTTTCTCGCGGGCGATGAAAAAGGAATCCCCGAAATGGTCGGCCATGATCTTATAAACATGTTCGGCATGTTGCACGATGCCATCAATTTCACCGGCAAGCCGCCAGACGGTTTTGTATTCGTTACTGCCAATGGTATCGATTGTAATCATAGCTTAACCCAGGTTATGTTTTTCTAACAATTCCTCTGTTCCAATATCCTTACGGTGCCAGATATTCTTGCCTTTTATGTTTTCTGTAAGCAATTTTTCGCATAACCGGTATGCTTCTTCCAGGGTATCCCCTTTTGCGGTGATTGCCACACCACGGGGGCTTGGCTTGAACATGTGCCGGTCCACCGCAAAACACGAATAGAACAAATCGCCTCCGGCTTTTTTAATGGCTTCCTCGTCAATCTCCATATACATATCCTCTTTGGGGTGGGGAAAACCTTTTCCAACAACGTATTTACATACAGTGGCCTTGTTCTCAAACCCAATATCCAGCTTGCTTAACCTGTTGTCGATCATTGCCTCGCAAATCTCCACAAAATCGGTTTGCAAGATGGGAACGATGTTCAGTATTTCAGAATCCCCCGGACGTACGTTGAACTCGATCACTTTGATGCCATCAGGGGTTTTGATGAATTGCCCGGAAAGGAACCCGACAAAAACCTCGTTGTATTGATCAATCAGGTGTTTAACTACCTTTTGCATGATGTCCAGGGATTCCTGGTATTCTTCCCGGCTTAAAAAGGGCAACAGGTGGTCCGGGAAGCTGATTGATCCCATTCCGGGCGTATTCAGGCCTTTATCCCCTTCATAAAGCAGCTTGTAGTCGCGGGTAGCCGGCATCCCAACAACGGTTTCACCATTAACAAAGGCCTGAATGGTAAATTCAGGACCTATAAGTCTTTCTTCAATAATGACCTCTGCAATTCCCCCGATATTTTGTTCAAAGATCTCGTGGATATATTCCTCCGCTTCAGATGCATCTTTTAACTGTACTCCAACCACCTTTACTCCATCTCCTTCCGTTACGCCCGCCGGCTTTACCGCAAACTCATATTCAACCGAACGGATATGATCCAATGCTTCTTCTTTGGTTGTCAATACTTTATATTTCGGGGATAACGCATCCTGCCCGGTTTCCCTGAGTATCTGCCTCAGGAAAGTCTTACTGGTTTCCAGGCGACTGCACAGTTTTGTAGGGCCGATACAACGGATCCCGCGTTCAACCAGTTCATCAGTCAGGCTGTTGCTCAAAGACATGTGCGGTACGGCTATCACAAAATCCACTTTTTTTTCCAGGGCATAATCAATAATGCGGCTATTGTCAAGCATATCTCCCAATACATAATCCCTGACCAACGGAACAATCCCCGCATTGGGCTTGTCCATGTAACAGAAAAGTTCAATTTTTTGTGGACTATTCTCTACAATTGCTTTAGCAAATGCATGGGTTTTTCCCCATCTCCCAACAAGTAAAATGTTTTTCATGGCTGTTTCCCTCTGTTCTTGAGTGTTTTAGTGTTTTTGACCTTATTGCCGGCAAATTATCTGCCTTAAAAGGTGCAAATACCATGCAAACCCCAACATATAAAAATGCAGGGCTGAACTTCCGGGCGTGAATGAATGATCAAAGGGGTAACACTGGTCTTTAATGGCAATAATTCAATTAACTACCTGTATCTGCCTGCACCCACTTTTATTAAAAATCCAAACGTTGGCATTTTCAGGTTAATATCACAAAACAGTCCGGCACTCAGACTGACAAACCTAACCGGAACAATATAAACTTCCATTTCGAGTGGAATGGATGGTGTAATAAATTTATCTGCTTCAAAAACACGCCCATCTGATATGTTAAACCACCCCTGCCCCGGCTCTACGTATAGCAATTCACCCCTTTTTGTTCCCCAGGTTAGACCAAGCCCCCCGGAGAATTGAACCTGAAGAAACCTATGCGAGAACAGTTTTCCATACAATACACCTGAATTAAACGAAATCTCTGTCGGACGGGGCCCAAATAAAATAAACTCCTCACTCACGTTAAACCTTAATTTATACAAAATACCATCCTGTACATAATTGATACTTACCCCGGTCAAAAAACCTTCTGAAGATAAGCCAAGGCCCGCGTCAGCCCAATAGGTATTTTCCTTTAAATCTATAAATTGAGAAAACGATTTAAAAGGAAACATAACAAGCAGTAAAACAAGTATTGTAAGCTTCCTTATTTTTCGGTCCATAGAATATTCGAATTTTCAAGTACTGGGTATTATGACCAAACTTTTACGCGCTAAAACCCTTCCGGGGAGCCTGAACTGGTATAGTCAAATGCGGCCATCTCAGCTGCTTTTTTTACCTGGATGTTTTTGGGAAGGTGGCTGTTTACCCGGGCTGAGGTCTTGAGGTAATAGCGGACCTCTTCGTCCGTAGTGGGCCGGTTGGGGAGGTCGGAGAAGTGCTTCTCCCATATTCTGCGGAAAGTTTTTACAGTCATAGGTTTTCTATAATAACGGGATTTTGGAGAAAATTATTCTCTAAAACCCAAGGATTCCCGGTTTGATGATTTCCCATGCCTGATTAAGAATATCAAAACTGATGGACGGTCCATGAACCGGAATGCTCCCCTCGGGCCCTGCCGGTATGTCGTTTCTGTTAACAGCCACAAAGAAGGAAGTTCCGTAGTCCGGAAAATGGTACCATTCGGTTGCAACCCCGGGATTTGCTCCACCATGGCCCAGCAGTTTGGTTTCAAATATGTTACCCGCAGCGTCAGCAGGCAAAACACCAATTCCTAAACCCATGGCTGATCCGGGAGCAAAAGACTCTATGGAGGTCATTGTGTTAACAGTTTCATTTTGAAGTATTGCCCCATTGAATAACTGGTTGGCAAATTGAAGCATGTCTCCGGCTGTTGATACACCCGCGCCTGCGGTCCAATCCCAGGAGAAGTTCCAATTGGCAATGTCTACGACCTCTTCTGTGGTGAAAAGCCATGTATATCCATTTGCGCGTGGTTCTTCCAGTGCACCCTGCCTGCTCAGGTTTGTTCGCAACAGCTGCGCCGGTTCTGTTATTTTTTGCTGAAACAGCTCCGCCACGGTCTCTCCGGTGACCGCTTCCATAATCATACCCAAAAGATAATAACCGGTATTGCTGTAGCCATATGTTGTACCGGGACTAAAAACAGGAGTGTCGGGTAGAATGCGCTCCAGGATCTCCTCGTTTGTCCATTCTCTGGAGGGATTTGCATATAGCTCCTCCCAGAAAGAAATACACTCTGTGATGTTAGGAATTCCAGCGCTATGATTCAGCAACATTTTGATGGTCATTTGATCACCTTGAGGTATCAGACCGGGCAACCATTTTTCCACTGTGTCATCGAGTGACAGCATTTCTTCTTCAACCAGCTTCATGGTCAGAACAGAAGTTAAAGGCTTTGAAACGCTCGCCAACCATATATGCATATCTGCATCCATTAACGTGGAAGAAGCTATGTCTGCTGTGCCCGCTGCCAACAACCATTGGTCTGATGGTGTTTTAACACCAAGAATGACGCCGGGTATGTTTTCGTCTGCCACTGCTTGTTCTAAAACCGCCTGCAAATCATCTCCGGATGTGTCACTGTCAATAGAGTCTTTTTCACACGCTGTGATAAATAAAAACAGAAGGATAAAAAACCGTAGATTCATTTTAAAGTAATCATATTGTATCATGGCGACTAATTCTGGTTTATATTTGTAACATATAAATTGTCAAATTCTAAGACAAAAATAACAATAGCAGGCAATTGTCTGTCAATTGGCATGATACAATTCGAAAACATTTCTGGTGTTATTATTTTTCAACAAAGTCATTGTCAACTACGACAACATTTTTACCGCCCGACTGATGGTAGTGGTAGGCGGCATGCTGCTGGGCAATTCCCTGAAACAGCCATCAAATATCAAATTGCCATCGTCCTGGCCATCTTCACCGCACTAACCATCAGCGTCACCCTTTCCATTTTCTTTACTTCCCGCAAGGCCTTTGACGCTTACGGCATTTTAAAAGCAGATTTGTTTGGGGAATAGCAAACATTTTTGGGTTGCAGGACGTTTATAAAAAGGCACTGAAACTGCTGAGCCTGTTTGGTGCCTTATGCATACTGCCCTTTGAAAGATAAAGTCACAAAATGCTTATATTTAAAAAAAATGTGTCATGAAAAAAATTGCTATACTGTTCTTTGTTGTGTTTTCGATTAGCCTGTTGTATTCCTGCGGACAACGTTACCAGGGAAATGATGAAGTGAAATACGGAACCCTGATTGTCGCAAGCAAAAGCGGTGATGATCTTTATTTTATTGACCGCGCTGACGGTGAGGTGCTTCTGATACTCCCTACCGGGCTTGAACCTCATGAGGTGGAAGTATCGGACGACGGACGTATTGCAGTGGTATCCAACTATGGTGACCGGGAATCGTCCGGAAACACCTTATCGGTATATGATGTTCAGGAGGGGGTCTTGCTCAAAACCATCGATTTAGGGGAGCACAGCCGGCCACACGGGATGGTTTGGATGAATGGAACCGACAAACTTCTGGTTACGGCGGAGGGCAGCCGAAATCTGCTTGTGATTGAT
>SL_3KL_010_SEDDRAFT_10006150_pt1 | contig 10746 bp, 7 predicted proteins | sample SodLakKL_010_SED_2_FD_10381 | JGI IMG/M metagenome (IMG submission 10381)
CCGCTTCTTCCGGGAGCTGGGCGAGCCGGCCTGTGGAGTGATCATGGGAACCGGTGATGGCCGAAAGGATTGGCCGCCCGACCGATGGAGCCCGGTCATCAATGCCCTGGAGGAACGCTGGGGTATGAGGGTGATCCTCCTGGGAGGGCCAGGCGATCAGGAGCGCCTGACCGCCGACGGCGTCATCTCCCGTTCGCGGGGGGAGCCGGTGGACGAACTCGGCCCGGACCTTCGACGCCTCATGTGGCTGGTGGACGGGTGTCGTCTGGTACTCGGTCCGGACACGGGACTCCTCCACCTGGCGGCGGCGATGGGAACCCCAGTGGTGGGCCTGTTCGGTTATACCAATCCCCGCCGGTTCGGACCGCGCGGAAAGGCCGCCTGCAGGGTGGCCGACGGCTACTCACATCAGCCCGGAGAGGAACTCCGGGTCACCGAGGAGATGCGGAAGGATGGGATGACTCGGGTCACGCCCCGGATGGTGCTGGATGAGGTCGAGGAGATTCTGGATGACGACACCCCTCGACCCACCCGACCCGAAGAGGACCCGGACGCACCCGGCGGTGCGACCAGGGTCGAATCCAGACCGGACTCCTGAACACGGACCGAGCAGGGGGAGGCCTGCTCAATCCTGGCCGCCGCCGCCCCCGTTCGTCAGATTCTCCACCACCTCGGAATCGAACTCCCGGAGGGGCCGCCCGTAGTTGACCTCCCGGAGATGCAGGGAGAGGGATCCCACCACCGGCACCCGCGAACTCAGCTTCACCATGACCCGGTGCTCATCGTCGGAAAAGTGGATCTCCGCCTCCCCTCCCTCTCCGAAGAGGCCTCTGGTCTGGATGATGGGCTCCACCACGATCGTATTGAACGTTCCGGCAGGCACCTCCACGGTGTCCTTTCGAACCACCTTCACCACGACCGGATTTCCCCTCTCCTGGAAGTAGCGGTCCAGGGTGTAGGTCTTTCCGACTTCCAGGGGGAGGCTCCGCACGTAGTAGACGAAGGAGATGTCATCCAGGGGAAAGTCCGTCGGAAGCTCTCCATCCTCGTCGATGTCGGCGCGCTCCCACCGGCGCTCCTCCGGATAGAACTCGAAGTGACGGAACCGCTCGGTCCGGATCTCGTTCTGGTCCTGGATGAATCGACGGGCGGTGAGTTGATCCAGGTCCAACCACGACTGATAGAGGTTGTTCACCCGAGCGAGGGGGATCCCGCCACTTATCCCCATCGAAATGTGATACGAACGGTTTCCCCGCACCCGCTCGACCCCGTGGACCTCCATGTGGCCCTCTCCCACAGATACGCGTCCCAATCGAACCTGGTACTCCGCCCGCTCTCCGGGACCGAAGGGCACGGGCGCGACGCCGCTCTCCACCGGGCCGGCCCAGGGAGACGGCTCCTGCTGGGCTGCCAGGCCGGAGACCATGGGACTCATCAGAAAGAGCAACGCGAGGATGGCGGTGGGCCAGACCAGCTTCCGCAGGGGCACCAGTTCCTTGAGGGTATCCCAGGCCCGGAACCGGGACGCCCGGGCCCGATGGGTGTACCGAAGGTGAATCGGAGATTCCGCCACTCGTCGAGCGTGGGGAGCCGTCCCCGCGAGGAGTTCCAGATTCCCCGCCCATCCGTCCCGCCCCACGAGGAGATCATCATCGTCCCGGAAGGCCTTCCGGAGGACGATGATCCGATAGGCCCGGAGGCCCGTCAGAGGATCGCTCACCGGCGCATCGCGGATGGCTCGACCCAGGAGGAGTCCGGCCGCCCAACGTGAGATGCGTTGCGGTCGTGGAAGCTCCTCTCTCGTCGTGGTGCCCGCCACCAGATCGGCTCCCCCCTCGATCGCCTTCACCATTGCGACGATGGTCTCGGGATCCTCGGTGAAGTCCCCCTGGAGCGTGACAGCCACATCCCGCTTGGGGTACGAGGTCTGCCGCGCTCCTCGGTGAAGTCCCCCTGGAGCGTGACAGCCACATCCCGCTTGGGGTACGAGGTCTGCCGCGCCGCCTGGCGGAGGAGCCGCTCGGTCGCCCGGCCGTGCCCCAGGCGCTGCTCCGACCGAACCACTGTCAGGGGAACGACCTTCGAGTATCGCTCCAGCACCTGCGGGGTCTCGTCGGTGGAGGCATCATCCAGGACGAGGATCTCGAAATCCCGCCCGAAATCGGCCATCGTCTTCCTGATCTTCCACAGGAGGACCCCGACGGTCTCCTCCTCGTTGTGGACCGGGATGGTGATATAGATCAAACCGATTCCAGGGCTGGAGGTGTGGAGAGGCTGGTGACCGAACGGTCAGGCATGGATTCCCTGGCTACCGTGCGGGTTGGGTCATACAGATGCGGCATCTTCCGGTTCCCCCTCTTCAGCCATCCCGGCGTCGTCCGCCCCCGGTTCGAACTGGACCGGCACACGACCCACTTCCAGAGGTCGGCCAGGATCAGGAAGACTCCGCGGGCTCAGAGGTCACGGGCCGCGTCTTCCATCTCCGGTGTGGCCAGAAATACTGTTCCGGCACCTCCCGGATGACCTCTTCGAGGGCCGCCAGGTAGGCCCGGGTCAAGGCGGGTTCATCACGCTGCGGATCCCCGCTCCTCAGCACTTCCAAGCGCTGGAAACGCACCACGTAGCGGGCCCGCCAGCCCGGTTCCCGAAGACCGAACGCGAGTACCACAGGCGCCCCGGTCCGGGCGGCGAAGAGTGCCGGGCCACGGGCGGTGCTGGCGGGAACCCCGAAGAAGTCCACGAAGATTCCGGCTCGAGGCTCATTCTGATCGGCTGCCAGTGCGACGCAACGCCCTCCACGAAGGGAGCGAAGAACCTCCCGGACCGCATTCTCGCGATAGATGACCCCCATCGACAGGGCCTCACGGGTGGCCCGGAGCCGTGCATCCACCAGAGAGTTCTTCTGTCGCCTGGCCACCACATCGAGGGGGATCCCGCGGACCGCCGTGGCCCCGCCGCCAACCTCCCAGTTTCCCACGTGACCGGTCAGGAAGATGCACCCCTGGTCTCCCGACACCGCCTCCTGAACCACTTCGAATCCCTCGACCCGGGTCCGCTCCCTGAGCGTTTCGGGCCCAAGGGCCGGCAACCGGAGCAGAGTCACGGCTTCCCGGCCGATGTGGGGAAAGACCCTTCGGGCGACGCGACGACGCCAGGCTGGATCGCGGTCCGGAAACGCCCGCGCCAGATTTGCATCTACAGTCGCACGACGGACGCGCAGGATCGAACCGGCGGTCCATCCCAGGACCCAGCCCAGCCCCTGGGCCAGGACCTCCGGAAGAAAACGGAGCACAAAGGAGAGACCGCCCACCGCCATGTCCTCAAGACGGTGCGCCAGCGTCGGTGGAGGGGTCTCAGCCACGGTCAATCTCCAGAGGCAGGGAGGGAGCCCGGGCCTCCCGTCATCGACTTCACACCCCGGATCTCAGGGGAGTCGAACTGGAGGTCGTGGAGCCGACGATACATCCCGCCCTGGGCCAGCAGATCGTCGTGACGTCCCCGCTGGATGATGCGGCCGTCCTCCATCACGAAGATCTGATCGGCTTGCTGCACGGTGGAAAGACGGTGGGCGATCACAAACACGGTTCGACCCTCGAGCAGCCTCTCCATGGCCCGTTGAACCAGACGCTCCGACTCCGAATCCAGCGCTGACGTGGCCTCGTCCAGGATCAGGATGGGGGGATCCCTGAGGATGGCCCGTGCAATTGCGATCCGCTGGCGCTGACCTCCTGAGAGTTGGGTGCCCCGCTCTCCCACCACGGTCTCGTAACCCTTGGGGAGCCGATCGATGAACTCCTCCGCATGGGCCGCCCGAGCCGCCAACTGAACGTCGACATCGGAGACCTCCTCCAGCCCGTAGGCGATGTTCGACCGAACCGTGTCGTGGAAGAGCACCGTCTCCTGGGACACGATTCCCAGATGATCGCGAAGTGAGCGAAGTGAGAACTCCCGGATGTCCCTGCCATCGATCAGGACGGAGCCTTCGGTAGCCTCGTAGAAGCGTCCGAACAGATCCACAAGGGTGGTCTTCCCCGCGCCACTGGGTCCGACCAGAGCGGTCACGGTTCCGGCCGGTACGGTGAAGGAAATGTCCTGGAGCACCGGTTCCCCTTCGCGGTAGGCGAAGGAGACGCGGTCGAATCTGATCTCATCCTGAATCCCCTCGAACTCCAGGGCACCGGGCTGGTCGGTGATCTCGACCGGGGCATCCAGGAACTCGAACACCCGCTCCGAGGCCACCAGGCCCGGTTGGATGATGGCCGGCAGCTTCCCCAGGTACTTCACCGGAGAATACAGCTTCATGGAAAGGGCAAGGAATCCGATGAACTCCTCTCCGGTGAGTTCGCCCCCGGTGAGCACGAGTCGAGTCCCGTACCAGAGGATCACCACGGTACCGAAGGCCCCCACCATCTCGGTGATGGGATGGGAGAGAGCCCGAAAACGCTCGGTCCGCACGAAGGCCTTGAAATAGGACCAGGTCAGCTTCCGAAACCGCTTTCTCTCGTGGGTCTCGGCCGCCGACGACTTCACGAGACGAATCCCCGAAAGGGTCTCCTGGATGTGGCTGTTCACCTCTCCCGCCAGATTCAGAATGGTCCGATCCCCCCTGCGCACCCTGCGCAGCAGGGGGCCCCAGATCGCGAACACTCCGGGGAGAACTATGAAGGCGGCCAGGGTGAGCTTCCACGAAATGAGCAGCATGATCACCACGGCGGCCAGGAGCTCGAACACCGACGAAAGGATGCGTGCGAGCTCCTTCGTCACCAGGCTTCGGAGTTGCTCTACGTCGTGGGTGAGCCGGGAGATGATCTGCCCCACCCGGGTGCGTCCGAAGAAGACGAGATCCAGATCCACGAGGTGGTCGTACACTTCATTCCGAAGGTCCCGGGTCACCGCCTGTTCGATCCAGGCCACCAGGTAGTTGCGGAGGAAGTCGAAGATGTTCTTGACCAGGAACACGCAGAGGAGGAAGATGATGATCCCCTGGATCGCCTGGTCCGGTGGCGCCGACATGTCGACGAATCGGCCCAGGGTGCCATCGAGGAGCCACTCCAGGGGATCGCTTCCCCCTGCCATTTCGTCCGTTGGCAGATCCTGCGCACCGCCGGCCTCGAGCCCCCCGGCGGCGGCCCCTCCCCCGGCCTCCCCCTCCACAGCGTCGACCTCGGCGAAGAGGGTGCGCAGAAAGGGAATCAGCAGAGCCAGGGAAAACGCATCCAGGGCCGCGAACACAGAGGTCGCGATCACCGCCAGGAAGAAGACGGGGACGTAGGGCCGAAGATACGATAGGATCCGGAGATACAGACTCAACACAGGGCTCCGTCGGACTCTGGGACCAGGCGGATCAGCGGGACCGCGGTCGTAGTGTGGCGACGGGGACGATCATCTCCTCCGGCGACACCCCACCGTGGAGGAACGAGCCCCTGTAGCGGTTCTGGTATTCCCGGAGCTTCGTGGGATAGACCATGAAATAATCTTCCAGGGCGATGACGTAGTTTTGCCCCAGACGACCGGGTGGGAGGTGCAGATCGGCGGCGTCGTTGGTGGAGAAGACGGTGCTTCCATCCTCCGCGCGGAGATCCTGACCGAACTTGTAGCGGAGGTTCGAGGTCGCGTCCCTGCGCGCGAATACCGTGGTGGGGCGATTGCAGAGGATGGAGCCGTGGTCGGTGGCCAACACCACGTTCAACCCCCTGCTCGCCGCATCTTTGAGAAGCTGGAGAAGCGTACTCCGCTCGAACCAGGACCGACTCAGCTCCCGGAGGGAGATCTCGTCCCGGGCCATCTCCATGAAGACCGGCGACTCGGAACGCGAATGGATGAGCATGTCCATGAAATTGAACACCAGGGCCACGACCCCGACGCCGTTCTGAATCGCTGAATTGACCCGACCCCGGAGCTGTTCCCCCTCCCGGTCCGAGAAGACCTTGTCGTAGTGGACCGACACCTCCCGACCCGTGAGACGCCGCAATTGCTCGCGGAGCAGGGTGTCTTCGAAGGCGTTGAGGCTGCCCTCTTCCTCCATTCCCTCCCACCAACCGGGATGGTCCTCCGCGATGGCATCGGGGAAGCGCCCCGAGAAGATGGCGTTGCGGGAGTATGGGGTGGCGGTGGGCAGGATCGAATAGTGAATGTCCTCCTGAATCTCGAAGTCCCGAGAGAGAAGAGGTAGTATCAGCCGCCACTGATCCAGCCTCATGCAATCCAGAACCACCAGGAACACGGGGTCGTCTCCCAGGAGAGGGAGAACGAAACACTCCACCAGGTCGGTGGACAGAATCGGAGGGTCCGCCCTGCCCCGCATCCATTCCGGGTACACCTCCTGGATCCAGTCCCCGAAATCTCTTCGGAGGTCGTTCATGAGGGATTCCACCGAATCCAGGAGTCCCCCCTCTCCAGCGGCCTGAAGGCGAAGGTGCCAGTCCACGAGTTCGCTGTAGACCGACGCGAACTCGTCGTGGGTTCGGGCGTCCTCCCTCAATCGACCCAGGTGCGGAAACCGGGAGGCGAAGTCCTGAGCCACCTGCTGCTGCCGGATTGAAGATCCTTCGAGTATCCGGGTCACCACCGAGAGCACCTGGAGGGGACTCGTGGGCTTGACCAGGTAGTCATCGACCCGGCGCCCGATGGCCTCGGTCATGGTCCGGCCCTCTTCGGACTTGGTGATCATGACCACCCGGGCGTAGGGGTCCTCCCGCCTCAACTCCTCGAGGACCTCGAGCCCCCGGCGGCCGGGCATCTGTTCGTCGAGAAGCACCAGGTCGTACGGATGGTCCGCGAGAAGCGCCAGAGCGTCATCACCGTTCGAGATGGCGTCCACATGGTAGCCCCGCTGCTGAAGGAACAAGCAGTGGGGGCGAAGGAGTTCGATCTCGTCGTCCACCCAGAGGATCCGTCGGAGTGACTTGTTCATAGAGCCAAGCTAGGGCGTGGGAGAAGCGAGGCCAAGGCGCCGGCCAACTGCACCCCTTCCGACCTCGCGGCCTCAGCGAATTCGAATCGAAACACCGGTGCCTCCACCGCTGTCCGGACGGAGTTCGACTCGATCCAGCAGCTCCCGATATTCCCCGAGCCGATCCCGACTCTCCAGATAGGCCACCAGATCCAGGACGAAGAGGCCCAGACCCTGGAGCACGACCGCACCTCCGTGGCCCCGGATCCGCTCACCGCGAGAGGGTTCGTCCCCGGCCAGCAGCATCATGGTGGCCCCCACCCCCATGTAGCCGACGTTGAGGCCCAGGTTGACCAGAAGGATGTGGGCCAGGCGATCCTCTGCGGTCTGAGCCTCGGCGGCCGACGAGGGGGCAGGGGCGGGAGATCTGAGGATCCCGAACAGTGCGATGGCGCCGTTCACCGCACCCCATCCAGCGCTCTGCATACCAAAGGCTCCGACCCACTCCTCGTCGTCGCCTCTGGTCAGGGCGAGGGCGGTGCCGGCCAGCAGATTCGCCCCTCCCCAGATGCCCACTCTTCGGAGGTGGGCCCGCTCTGCCTGGATCCGGGACTCATGGAGGGCTGGGATGGAGGGCGCCTCATCCCCTTCACCCGGGACCGGCCCGGGAGAGGGAAGCTCCTGAGCCGCGGCATCGCCCCGCAGGCTCAGCATGAGCACCACCGTTGTGACTCCTCCCAGGAGGAGTGCCCAGGATCTTCGCATTTCAGAACCTCGCTTCAGGTTGGTTCATGAGTCCAGGCACGTCACGTCCTCCTCCTACGCACAGCCTGGGGGAGACGGACACGCGGTCGCGTCAGCCATTCGGGCCTTTGCTCGCGGCCTCCCGCTCGCGCTGGAGCCTGTGCCGACCGAGCAGCTTTTCCGACTCCACCACCCCGTATAAAACGAGGCCCACGAGGAGGACCGGTCCCCAGCTCATCGGCGAGAGCGGCCTCGTCCCGAACAAGGTGTGTAAGAGGGGGAGATAGGTGAAGGCGGCCTGGAAGAGGATGAGCAGCCCGGAAGCGATGAGGACCGCCCGATTCCCGACCAGGGCCCTCCATCCGATAGACGGAGCCCACTGGAAACGACAGTTGAACAGGTACCAGAGCTGGGCCGCGACCAACGAGTTCACCACCACGGTCTGGGCGTATTCGATTTCGACTCCCTGGGCCAACTGCCAGCGAAACAGCAGGAGGCACCCCGAGGCCACGAGCACCGATACGTAGGCGATCCGGCGCAGGAGACTCATGGACAGGAGAGGATCGTCCGGTCGCCTCGGCGGGCGGTCCATGATCCCGGCCTCGGCGGGCTCGAAGGCCAGGGCCAGCGCGAGCGTCACCGCCGTGATCATGTTCACCCAGAGAATCTGGGCCGGGGTAATCGGGAACTCGGCGAAGGCCAGGGCCACGGCGGCCAGGACGATGAGAGCCTCCGCCCCGTTTGTGGGCAGGATGAAGAGGATGGTCTTCTTCAGGTTGTCGTAGACCGTCCGGCCCTCTTCCACCGCCCGCCCGATAGACGCGAAGTTGTCGTCGGCCAGGACCATCTCGGAGGCGCTCTTGGCCGCCTCGCTCCCCTTGATTCCCATGGCGACACCGATGTCCGCCTGCTTCAGGGCCGGCGCGTCGTTCACCCCATCGCCGGTCATCGAACAGACCTGACCATCGGCCTGCAGGAGCTGGACGATCCGGAGCTTATTCTCGGGACTGGCCCGTGCGATCACGTCGTGGGTGCGCAAGAGCTCCCCGAGCTCGTCGTCGCCCATCTCCTCCAATTGGGCGCCCGTGAGGGCCCGACTTCCGTCGCCGATCCCCATTCGAGCCCCGACACTGCGGGCCGTGGTGGCGTGATCGCCGGTGATCATGATGACTCGAATTCCCGCCCCTCGGCAGCGATCCACCGCCTCGATGGCTTCAGCACGAGGCGGATCCATCAGACCCGCCACCCCCACCAGGGTGCACCCCGATTCCACCTGCTCGACCTCCAGCGCTTCAGCGTCCCCGGTGACGTCCTTCACCGCAAGGGCGAGCAGGCGATACCCCTTCTCGGCCAGCCCCTCCATCCGGGCCTCCCACTCCTCCATGTCCAGCGGTCCAGAACCCTCGGAGGTACGGACGTCATCGCACATGGCCATGACCCGCTCCGGTGCGCCCTTCACGTAGATCCGCGCCCCCGCCCCCTCCTCCCGGTGCAACGTCGCCATCCACCGGCGCTCCGATTCAAAGGGGAGAAGGTCGACCTGGGGGCGCACCTCGTCTTCCTCCGTCCGGCTCACCCCAGCCTTCTCCGCAAGGACCAGGAGCGCTCCATCGGTGGGATCCCCCTGGAGTTGACGTCCTCCATCCTCCTCGCCCGCGTCGTTGATCTCGGCTTCGTTGCAGAGCAGGCCGGTTCGGATCAGCTCGATCAGGATGGGGTCGTCGTGGGGCTCCCGGACCTCGCCGTCCCAGCGGAACTCTCCCTCGGGAAGGAACCCGGAGCCACTGATCTCCCATTCCCCGTGATCCAGGAAGACCCGTTCCGCCGCCATCTCGTTTCGCGTCAGGGTGCCGGTCTTGTCGGTGCAGATCACGGTGACCGACCCCAGGGTCTCCACTGCGGGAAGCCGCCTGATGATGGCCTTGTGCACGGCCATCCGTTGGACGCCCAGCGCCAGGGTGATGGTCAGGATGGCCGGAAGCCCCTCCGGAATCGCTGCCACGGCCAGTGCCACCACCGCGAGGAAGGACTCGGTTGCTGAGTATCCTCGGACCAACCAGGCAAAGAAGAAGATCGCAACACTTCCCGCCACGATGGCGATGGAGAGATGCCGTCCGAATCGGTCGATCTGACGCAGGAGGGGCGTGGAAACCCCCTCGACTCCGGACACCATCTCTCCGATCCGGCCGATCTCGGTCTCCTGGCCCGTCCGAACCACGACCCCGGTGATCCTGCCCGCGGCCACGATCGTCCCGGAGAAGACCATCGAGGTGCGATCGGCCACCACCGCCTTCTCGTCCGTCGGTTCACTCGTCTTGGATACGGGCTCGGACTCTCCGGTGAGGATNGCCTCCTCGACCCGGGCATCCCGAGAGCGGAGAATCCGCAGATCGGCGGGCACCCGGTCTCCGCTGTCGAGGCGGACGATGTCACCGGGAACCAGCTCCTCCGCGTCGATCCTGGCTCGGGAGCCTCCGCGGACCACCGTGGCCTCGGGGGAGAGAAGGCTCCGGATTCCTTCCAGCGCCTCCTCGGCCTTCCCCTCCTGGACGAACCCCACGATGGCGTTGACCAGGACGACGGCCGCGATGACTCCGGAATCGATCCACTCGCCCAGAAACGCCGTGAATACGACGGCGACCAGGAGGATGTAGATCAGGACGTTGTGGAACTGCTTCAGGAAACGAATGAAGGGCCCGGTCCCCTCTTCCTCCGGCAGGCGGTTCGGGCCGTACTCCTCCAGGCGTCGGGCGGCCTCCTCCGACTCGAGCCCCTCCTCGGGGTCGGTCTGCAGGCGGTCCACCACGGCGTCTGTGGACAGGAAATGCCAGAGCGCCTCGGTGTCCTTCTCATCCGTCGCCGGGGAACGCGCAGGAGAGGTAGTGGAACTCATCCAGGGGCAGGGAGAGGAGGTGAGTGGGTAGGATCAGCAGCGACGAAAGGCGCCCTTCGCCTCCGATCCCAGTTCCAGGGATACCGCGCAATCCCTTCGGTGTGCCGTACTCTCAACTTGTGAGCCTCCGATCCGTCGCCTAGAATTCTCCCAGTCGACCCGCATCGCCTCGGGCCCCGGCCCCCCCTCCCCGTAGAGCATGATCCTGACCGAGCCC
>SL_3KL_010_SEDDRAFT_10006151_pt1 | contig 10746 bp, 7 predicted proteins | sample SodLakKL_010_SED_2_FD_10381 | JGI IMG/M metagenome (IMG submission 10381)
AAACAATACACAGTTTCACAACAACATTTTCCGCAGGGGCAGTTTTTCAGCGGACAATACCAACATCACCCACAACATAGCCAATCAAGACCAGTTTGGAAACCAGAACGGCAATCAGCAAAACGTGGACATGGACGACGTTTTTGTTGATCCTGACGGGGAAAGCACCGATGGGAGATGGCAGTTAAGCCCTACATCTCCCGCTTTGGGAGCCGGGGTCGAAGGGACTGATATTGGTATGTTCGGAGGAGAATACCCCTACCGCCTTTCGGGTTTGCCACGCATTCCCTCCATCTATGAAATTAACCACACCATCAACTACGAAAACCAGACCCTTGAGGTTGAGTTCAGCGTAAAAACAAATAATTAACATGAAGAGGAATTGTTTTTTCCATCTTGTTTATAAAAGGATCTGTACCCGGGAAAAAGCCCTCTTCCTGCCCCTGCTGTTGCTCCTTTTTAGCGCCTCTTTTTCCTTTAACCAGGCAAAGGCCCAGCAGATAATACAGGCAGAATACTTTACTGGCGAGGACCCCGGCCCGGGTAATGCCACCGAAATTCCCATTGTCCCTGGTCAGCAAATCGAGGACATCAGCTTCTCAGCCGACATCAGCGACCTGGAGCAGGGGTTTCACAACCTGTTTGTAAGGGCAAAAGATGAAAACGGAAAGTGGAGCCTGACCAATACCCATAACTTTTACAAAGACCAATTGCTGCCGCCCGACCCCTTGATAGTTAAAGCCGAGTATTTCTTCAACGAAGACCCGGGAGTGGGAAATGCCAGCGAGATATCCATTGTTCCCGGTCAGCAAATTGAGGGCATCAGTTTCTCGGCCGACATCAGTGAACTGGAGCAGGGTTTTCACAATCTGTACTTGAGGGCCAAAGATGAAAACGGAAAGTGGAGCCTTACCAATACCCATACCTTTTACAAAGACCAATTGCTGCCTCCCGGCCCCCAGATAGTTAAAGCCGAGTATTTCTTCAACGAAGACCCGGGGGTGGGAAATGCCAGCGAGATATCCATTGTTCCCGGACAGCAAATTGAGGGCATCAGCTTCACGGCCGACATCAGCCACCTGGAGCAGGGGTTTCACAACCTGTATTTAAGGGCCAAAGATGAAAACGGAAAGTGGAGCCTGACCAGTGTCCGGTCTTTTTACAAGGAAACCCTCGAACCCTCAACACCTGATATTACGGAGGCAGAATATTTTTTCAATGAAGACCCCGGGATTGGCAACGGCACTCCCATCAGTGTTTCTCCCGGACAAAACATTGAAGTGCTTGCAAATGCGAGCCTTTCCGAATTGGTGAGCGAGGGACCCAACCTGCTTTATATTCGGGCCAAAGACAGCCGGGGACGCTGGAGCCTGACCAACATCATTGAGTTTTTCATTGACAAACAGGTGGTACTTGTTTCCGAACCGGAAGACGGAGGAACCCTGAGCGGAGCAGGCTGGTACGAGCATGGATATGAATTGACTATCAGTGCCACACCCAACACCGGTTATCAGTTTGAGCACTGGACCGAGCAGGATACCCTGGTCCATGAACTCCCCGAATACAGTTTTACGGTAGAAGAACACCGGACCCTGACAGCACACTTCAGCCAGATACAGTATAATCTCAGCCTGACAGCCAATCCTCCGGAAGCAGGCAGCACCTCAGGAGAAGGAACCTATGCAATGGGTGAGGAAGTTTTTATTGAGGCAATCCCTGAGCCGGGATGGGCCTTTTTAAACTGGACTGATCAGGAAGGGAATTTGGTAAGCGAGGAGGCGGCTTTCGATTTTTCCATGCCTGCAGAGGACGTGTCTCTTACCGCAAACTTTTCCGAAATTCCCGTTTACACCCTCGCCCTGGAGGTAAACCCGGAAAATGCAGGAACGGTTGAAGGAGGCGGAGAGTATGAAGCAGGAACACCTGTCAGCATTAGCGCAAGCGCTGCCGAAGGCTTTGCTTTTGTCAACTGGACAGATGAAGAGGAAAACGAGCTTAGTGATAATCCTGACTTTGATTACACCATGCCGGAAGAAGACGTGGTTCTTACCGCAAACTTTTCCGAAATTCCCGTTTACACCCTCACCCTGGAGGTAAACCCGGAAAATGCAGGAACGGTTGAAGGAGGCGGAGAATATGAGGCAGGAACCCCTGTAAGCATTACCGCAAGCGCTGCCGAAGGTTTTGCTTTTGTCAACTGGACAGATGAACAGGATAATGAAATCGCCAATGAGCCTGATTTTATCTTCACCATGCCGGAAGCACACACAACCCTTTTCGCTTATTTTGAAGCAGAAACAGGCATTAGCAAGATATTGGCAGGCAAGGTTGAAGTTTATCCCAACCCTGCACAAAACCGTCTGAACATTGAATCACCATTTCCCATGCTTATGGTAAGGTTCATTGACCTCCAGGGAAGAAAGGTTTTGCAAGCCAATGCCGGCAAAGCCAGTCATCTGAAACTGGATACTACCCCTCTGGAAGAAGGTATCTATCTGCTTCAGATCATTGGCAGTGAAGCTATCACCACCAAAAGAGTTCAGATCAGACGGTAAAAGTTTTTCCAATTGTGGAGTTACAAAAAAGCAGCCTTTTTCGGGCTGCTTTTTTTTTAACTAAACTCCAGGGGAGGCAAAATTTGTTTATCGTTAAGGTGTTTAACTGTTTGGTGTTGGAAAACAAAACTAATCGATGATAAAATATTTAACCCTCTTTAAATTATATCCTTTCAGTAAATATCGGGGTCCCTCACTTCTCTATCGTTGCGTTAGGGATGACAGGGCATGCGGTAATAATGGAAAAGGGTGGGCATTAAAACCCACTCACCCTGTTTTCTTTTTATATAGACGTTTTTTTTCTGGCGATCTGCCCGGTATTTTTAATATATGCCTGATTCAGGAAGATAAACGGTCAACCTTATTTAGGCGTTGACACAACGTCCATCCTTTATCATCCACCCACCCTCTTCAGCACTTTTTCAATTCTGGATCGGTCTTCCGTGCTGAGGTTTGAGCCGGAGGGCAGGCAAAGGCCCTGGTCGAACAGCCTTTGGGAAACCCCGGTAGAAAAAAACGGAAACCCCCGGAATACGGGCTGCCGGTGCATGGGTTTCCAGAGGGGGCGGGCTTCGATGTTTTCTTTTTCAAGGGCCAGGCGGATGGTTTCCCGGGTAATGCCCCTGCTTTTGGAGGGATCCACCAGAATGGTGGTAAGCCAGCGGTTGGAGAAGTTGCCTTCGGGTTCGGGCAAAAAGGAGATACCGGGCCTCTTCGACAAGATCTGTTGGTAAAAATCGTAATTGCTGCGGCGCTGACGGATGCGCTCCTCCAGCACCTTCATCTGCCCCCGCCCGATGGCGGCCAGCACATTGCTCATACGGTAGTTGTAGCCGATCTCGCTATGCTGGTAGTGCGGGGCAGGATCCCTGGCCTGGGTTGCCAGGAAGCGGGCCTTTTGGATCAGCTCTTCCTCATTGCTGAGCAGCGCGCCGCCCCCACTGGTGGTAATGATCTTGTTGCCGTTAAAAGAAAGAACACCCAGCCTGCCGAAACTGCCACAGGGCTTACCGTTAATGTAAGATCCCAGGGCCTCCGCCGCATCTTCTATCACGGGAATGGAATACCGTTCCGCAAGGGCAAGGATATCCTGCATATTGGCCGGCATGCCGTAAAGGTGAACCGGGATAATGGCCCTGGGCTTGCGGGCCTGCATGTTTATGGGCTCCCCCTCCCCGTTTTGCAATTTGCCGCTCATACAACCTTTTATGGCCGCTTCCATGGCCCGGGGACACATGTTCCAGGTATCCGCTTCCGAGTCCACAAACACAGGGATGGCATCAAGGTATCGGATGGGGTTGGCGGTGGCCGAGAAGGTAAGATCCTGGCAAAGCACAAAATCCCCCGGCTTCACCCCTGAAAGGATCAGACCCAGATGAATGGCCGCAGTGCCCGAACTGAGCGCAGCGGCATGAACCATCCCGGTAAATTGCTGAAGGTCCTGCTCAAACCCATCTACCTGCGGGCCAAGAGGCGCGATCCAGTTGCTTTCAAAAACTTCTTTCACGAATGCTTCTTCCATTCCTCCCATGTGGGGAGAAGAAAGGTATATCTTCTTTGGAGAGGGTTCACTCATAACCGCTTGCAATGTTGGAATTTCCGTTCTGCTTGTTTTTTCAGGCCCAGTGCTACTGCTGTTTTCAGGATGCTGTTTTGTTTTCCGATTTTTTTGCAAACTCATTGATCATTTCAATGGTTTTTTCCTTGGCATCCCTCAGGAACCACTTTTTAAACTCGAAGGGGATGAAAGCCGATTTGATGCCGTTGATCACCAGGTCGAGCAAATTTTGCGGAGAGAGTTTAAAATGTTGATAGGCCTTCAGGTATTCATCGGTCATGGTGGTTTTGGTGATCAGGCGGTTGTCGGTATTGAGGGTGACCCTCAGGCCCAGATCCAGGTAAAACTTAAAAGGATGAGCTTCCATGGTTTTGGCGGCCTGGGTTTGCACGTTGCTTGAAAGGCAGATCTCCAGGGGGATGCGGTGGTCGTTCACATAGTTGAGCAGGTCGCCGTCCTCCTTCAGGCGGGTGCCGTGGCCGATGCGGTGGGCCCCGCAATAGTGGAGTGCCTGGTGGATGCTGTCGGGGCCGTAGGCCTCCCCGGCATGGATGGTGACGTTGATGTTGTTGGAAAGGATCAGGTTAAAGGCTTCCAGGTGGTCGCGGGCCGGGTAGTTGTATTCGGCCCCGGCCAGGTCGAACCCCACCACACCCCGGTTTTTGAAGGCCACGGCCAGCTCGGCCATGTGCATGCTTACCTCGGGACTGATGTTGCGGATCCCGCAAACAATCACTCCGCTTTTGATGCCAAAATCGGTTTCTGCATCCTTGAGGCCTTCGATCACCGACTCCAGGATCACGGTAACAGGAAGCCCTTTTTGGGTATGCAGAATGGGAGCATAACGCACCTCCATGTAATGCACGTTCTCTTTGGCGTTGTCTTCGGCCAGCTCGTATGCCGCCCGGTAAAGGGCTTCTTCGGTTTGCAGCACCTTCAGGGTCAGGTCAAAACCTTCCAGGTATTCATTCAGGGAATTGTGGTTTTTTCCAGGACCTATTTTTTTTACCAGGGCTTTACGGCCGCCTTTTACCCCTAGATCAATCTTTTGCTCTTCTGACAGTTCCAGGATGGTGTCAATGCGCAGGCTGCCGTCCAGGTGCACATGCAGATCGGTTTTGGGAAGCTTTTCAAAAAAAGCCCTGTCAAAAGGCTTTTGCGGGATCAGCAGGTCTCCGTTGGTATGGTATTTCTCTTTCTTTCTTTGGTGCATGTCAGGAGCTTTTGATGGTTCCGGATAAAAATGCGGTTTCTTTTTTCAGGGGAAGTCGTTTTACAAACTTACGAAAAAATCACTGTCCCCGTTTTACCTTACAGCAGTGATACTAAATTGTTTTACGCAACAGCCCGCGTTTTTGTTGCAGGATAAGAATTTATGAATGAAAGCATTTTTTCTTTTCGGGATGATGGATTATCTTTGTTGGAAAGGTTTATCAGCATATGGCAGAGAAAGGCTGGTTTGCAGTGTATACCCGCTCCCGTTATGAAAAAAAGGTCAGGCAGTTGCTGAAGGAACAGGACATTGACTGTTACCTTCCGGAGGTGGCCGTATGGAAACAATGGAGCGACCGCCGCAAAAAGGTGTGGATGCCCCTGATCCCTTCCTATATTTTTGTGCATATTGTTTTGGAAGATCACCACACCTATTATTCGGTTTTAAACACCCCGGGTGTAGTGCGTTTTATTTGTTTTGAAGGGCAGGCCGTGAGAATTCCCGATCATCAGGTGGAAACCCTAAAGCACCTAAACAGCCAGGGGGTTGACATGCGTTACCTGCCCGAAGCACCCCCCCCCGGCACCCCGGTAATGGTGGAGCGGGGCTCCCTGAAAGGCCTTACCGGCGAAGTGGTGCGAACCAAAAAAAATAAACAAATCCTGGTGCTGCGCATCGACTGCCTGGACAAATGCCTGATGGTGGATATCCCCCTTTCACTTGTCAAACCATTGAAAAACAAACAGGAAGTGAGCGGGAGACAATAATAAATGGGGTAAAAAATTAATCGGACGGCTTCTGACAAGGCCGCCTTTACAAACAGAAAAAAAGATTATTAAGGTTCGTTCCGGATTGAAGCCGGAAGAAAAAAAGAACAAGCCCGAAAAGGGATAAACCTTTCAAGGGATTTTAGAATCACCGGGGTTTTATCCAATTGGTTAAAGTATAGAAATGCATCAATAAAAACTATTTTATGAAAAAGATCCTATCCATAGTAGGGGCCAGGCCCAACTTCATCAAGATCGCACCCATCGACAAGGCTTTCCGGAAATATCGTAAAGAGGTGGAGCATAAGATCTGCCATACGGGGCAGCATTTTGACGACCGCATGTCGAAGGTGTTTTTTGAAGACCTGAAGATGCCCCGTCCGGATTTTTATTTGGGCATTGGCGGGGGCAGCCATGCAGAGCAGACCGCCCGCATTATGCTGGAGCTGGAAAAAGTGCTTTCCGAAGAATGTCCCGACCTGGTGATCGTGCCTGGTGATGTGAACTCCACCCTTGCAGGAGCTTTGGTGGCTTCCAAAATGAGGATCCCCATCGCCCACGTAGAAGCGGGCCTTCGAAGTTTCGACAAGACCATGCCCGAGGAGATCAACCGCATTGTAACCGATGTGGTGTCGGATTACCTGTTTGTGAGCGAGCACAGCGGAACCCACAACCTGCGCAGCGAAGGCATGGACGACGATAAGATCTATTTTGTGGGTAACGTGATGATCGACACCCTGGAAGCCCATTACGATCTGATTGAGGCTTCTGCTGTAACCAAAGAAATGGGGCTGGAGCAGGGAAAATATATCCTGGCCACCTTTCACCGTCCAAGCAACGTGGACAACAGGGAAGACCTGGAAGCCCTGATGGAAACACTAGGTAGCCTGGCGAAAGAACGCACCCTGGTATTTCCGGTACATCCCCGCACCCGCAAGCATATCCTGACCAACGGCCTGGATAAGAAACTGCCAAAGGGGGTTGTGCTCACCGACCCCCTGGGATACATTGAGTTTCTGTCTCTGATGCGGTATGCCGAGCTGGTGATCACCGACAGCGGGGGCATTCAGGAAGAAACAACCTACCTTGGAGTGCAATGCATCACCGTGCGCAAAAACACCGAACGCCCCGTGACCATGGATGTTGGCACCAACCACCTGGTGGGGACCGATCTGGAAAAGGTGGAAAAAACCGCCAAAGACATTCTGGGCGGAACAACAAAGCCCGGTCGCATCCCCGAATTGTGGGACGGAAAAACAGCCAAACGCATTGCAGAGATCATTATGGAGAGCTTCAGCAAAGACTGAGCGGGGTTACCCGTTCCCCGAAAAATAAGGCAACGGCAATATAAATAATCGCTTTCATAAAATCCGGGACACGGATCCCGCAAAAAAATATCCATGAAGAAATTTGGACTTATCGGAGCAGCAGGCTACATTGCCCCCCGGCACATGCGCGCCATTCAGGATACCGGCAACCAGCTGATATGCGCCCTTGATCCCTACGACGGGGTGGGTATTATTGACAGCTTTTTCCCTGAAGCCGACTTTTTTACCGAGCCAGAGCGTTTCGACCGCCATCTGGATAAGCTCAGGCGAAGAGGGCAGAACAAGGTAGACTATGTGGCCATCTGCTCACCCAATTACCTGCACGATGCCCACATCCGCATGGCCTTGCGCAATGAGGCCCACGCCATTTGCGAAAAACCCCTGGTGCTCAACCCCTGGAACCTGGATGCCCTGGAAGAGCTGGAAAAAGAAACCGGGAAAAAGATCTACACCATCCTGCAACTGCGCCTGCACCCAAGCATCCTGGCTCTGAAGAAAAAAATCGAAGAAGCCCCAAAGGATATGACATTGACCTTTCGTACATCACCAGCCGGGGAAGATGGTATTTCTTCTCCTGGAAAGGCGACACCCAAAAGTCGGGAGGGGTAGCCACCAACATTGGCATTCACTTCTTCGACATGCTTTCCTGGATTTTTGGCAACCTGAAAGACCTGGAGGTAACCCTCAACCAGCCCGAAAAGGCTTCCGGCATCCTGGAGTTTGCCCGTGCAAGGGTAAACTGGTATTTGAGCGTAGACAGCAAAGACCTGCCGGCTGCCGCAGTGGATAAAGGGAAACGCACCTTCCGCAACCTCACCATTGAGGGGGAGGCGCTGGAATTCAGCGATGGATTCACCGATCTGCACACCCTTTCTTACCAAAACATCCTTGCCGGAAATGGCTTCGGCATAAAAGACGCCCGCCCCTCCGTGGAAATTGCCCAGAAAATCAGGATGATGAAAGCCGGTGTATAGAGGGTAGATGGTGGAAATCAGAGGGAGTAGGGGATTGTCATTGCCCGGACAAGGTTGACCGTTAGCCGCTATGAAAACAGGTATTTATAAAAAAACCAAACGGTACTCCGGGATGATCAACCCGGCCATGGAAAAAGAAACAAGGCGGGCAGCTTTTATCGCCCGCCCGTTTCTCCCATTATTAATACATGCCCGGTGATCCCGAACGCAACGACAGTGAAGTGAGGGATTCCATTAAATTTTAATACAGTTTTAATCAACGGTTTGAAAAACCACCAGTTCCGGCATTCGCCCCGGGACTGGTGGTTAAAATCTTGGTTTCTTTCTTTTGGGAAACGGTATGGTCACAGGGACCATGTGATTATTGCCAAAAAGAAGACTACCGCATGATCACTATCTTTTGTGTGTGAACCTTTTTACCTGTTTTAAAAACCAACAGGTAGGTTCCCGGCTTTAATGAACGGACATCAAGGCCGAAAGTTTTTGCAGGAGTTTTCACCGATTTTACCTTTTCTCCCGAAAGGTTAAAAAGCTTCACCCAATGGGGTTTTTCCTCTGAAAACTCCAGCATGATAAGATCTCTGGCCGGATTGGGATAACAGCTCAGGAGGGTTCCGGCGTGGGGTTCGTAAACATTGACACAATCATCAAAAACAACGATGATGCTGTCTCTCGCCTGACAACCGTAAGAGTTGCCAACTTCCACCCATATGTCGGCCAGATCGGTTTGGTAGTTAGGATAATAGACCTCTTTCAGCCTTTCGATAGAGCCGTCATTCCACAAATAAGAATAATGCTCGCCTGCATCCAACAGTTCCACCTGATCCTTGCAGATCTCCAGGTCTTTTCCCAGATCCACATCCGGAACAGGCAGGACTGTGATCAGGATATTTTCACTATGGAAAGTTGTTCCATCAGTGACTTCAAGAGTGTACAAGGTTGTTTGCAAGGGAGTGGCCACAGGGTTGGAAATCGTGGAGTCGCTCATGGTTTCGCCGGGCGACCAATTGAAGGAGAGATCATCGAGCCCTCCATATACCATGGCAGAAAGCTGGGCTTGCTCACCCATACAAATTTCTTCAGGATAAGCCGTAAGGTTCTCAAAGTGCAAAGGCATCTGGGTACATCCAAAGCGGGCCTCCCATCCAGGGAAGGTGGTGCTTCCCACAGAACGGAAATGAAAGGTCAGGGCTCCGTGTTCGTTGTCCGACTCAATGGTGCCGGGTGAATCATCCCCACACCAGGTTCCTGTTTCCGGAAAATTCGTGTTAGGCCCATCATATATCTTCAGAAAATCCTGGCTGCATCCATGACTGGCGGCCAGCCAGAAGGATTCAAAATCAAACTCCAGCTGCGATCCGCTTTGTGCAGGAAAAAAAGTAACCTTGTAATCTTCATTGTAGCCGTGATTGTTTTCTTTTCCTCCAGAATCAAGAAACCACCCTTGACATGAAATAAAAATTTCATCGGTATGGGTGTAATATTCGGGTAGCAGGCCAATGACTACTTCCAGTTCTTTTTCAAAAACAAATCCTCCGTTTTTCAGCTCCAATGTAAAGTTTTCGGTTACTTCCTGGTATTGCTGGGGAGCTGCCATAGCAGTAATGCTGAAGGTTGCCTGCGATCCGGGGGAAACGTCAACCACCGACACATCCTGGTCGAGGAAAATTAGGTTTTCTGTGGCAGGATATGCCATGGCGGACAAGTTTCCGCTGCTTGCATGCCCGTTGTTTTTTATGGCAAAGTGAAGTTTAACAATCTCGCCCGGGTCAAAGATGCCGTTATCATTGCCGGTTTCAGAATCATCCATCATCACGGATAGTAATTCCAGATCAGGGGCATTAACCGGGAAGCTGAAAAAGGAAGTCGTGAACTGGCTTTCATTGGATTTAAATATCATGCGAAACTGCAGCCTGTATTGGTCAGGGATATTTTCGTCAATATTAACCAGGAATTTTTTTTCAAGGGCAAGGATCTCTTCTGCATTCAAAGTTCCTAGTTCTATAATGCTGTCAGTAATTTCCACATATTCATCTGCTGACTGCAGAATGGCATAACCTTCCAGGGCTTCCTGGTTTCCAATGTTTTTAACCACCAGGTTAAACGAGAGGGTTTCTCCAAAATCACCCAGGCCATTTTGATTTCCCATATCATCATTGATCTCATAACTTTCCAGGTGAAGGTAAGGCCCATCTGCCGGCACCGCCTCCAGGTTTTTATTCAGGTAAGTTTGTTTGTTGAACCCGGTCACTGCCAGGGTCAGCAATCCCGGCTCATTCAGCGGTTCTTCGAACTCAATCACTGCTTCTCCGTTAATGATTCGGGCGGCACCTATTTTTATCCACTCTCCG
>SL_3KL_010_SEDDRAFT_10006152_pt1 | contig 10743 bp, 6 predicted proteins | sample SodLakKL_010_SED_2_FD_10381 | JGI IMG/M metagenome (IMG submission 10381)
GCGTCGTCGTCACCGGCCGCGAAGGTCTCCCAGAAGGCGTCCGCCTGGGGGAGTTCCGGTTGCCTGGCTGCGTACCGGATCACATCGGTTCGGGAAATCACGCCCAGCACCCGGTTCGAGGCATCCAGCACGGGAACGCCAGAGATTCCCTCGGCGTCCAGGAGTTGGACCAGTTCCTGGAGAGATGTCTCAGGTGGGACCGAGATTACTTCCGAACGCATGATGTCCCGAACAGTTCGCATCACCCCCCCTGTATCTTGTGACTTGGAAGGCCGGCAGGGGGGTGGAAACTCCTCCGGTCCCCCTCTTCTGCCACCCCTGGTTTCGCAACCTAGTACGGCCAAGGACGCTCCAGATCAAGGAACGTGCCGTCGCCCGGCGCCGGGCCATGTCTCGGACGGAACGACCTCCGGGGAGAACGGCCGCATCGGTTCCGCGTCCCCCTGTAGACAGAGCCCCGAACACCGGGTGCAGGGCGAGGTCGGACATCCTGTCCCAACATGGGGGACGTAACGACCGGCCCCTCCCTTTCCCCGGACCCGTGGCACGGCATAAGTTGATCGAAGTTGTTCTACCCTTCTCTACAGGGGTGTCCCATGCCGGTTCCGGAACTCATGCCCCTCTCAACGGCCTCCGAGTCCAAGCTCCTCTCCGCGGTGCTTGCCGGACTCGTCGGGCCCGTTTTCGTCTGTGACGGCCAGGGACAAATCCGTAAGGTGAATCCCGCCCTGGAGCAACTGGTGGGACGAACCGAGGAGGACCTGATGGGTCGGCCATGCTGGGAGGCCCTCTTTCCCGGAGAGGAGGCAGCGGCGATCCGGGAGCGCTACCATCGACTCGGCAATTCCGATGAGATGTCACCGGTGGATATCACTTTCACCGACGATCAGGGAAACCCGTCGACCATTCTCTGGTCCCACACCCTGGTCCGCAGTCCAGCCGGGGACGTCACCCTGGTCCTCGCCGCCGGAACCGATGTGACGGAACTGCGAAGGCTGGAGCGGGAGGCCACTGAACGCAAGATAGAGGAAGCGGCCCGGCAGGCCCGGGAGGAGGCGCTGCAAAGCTCGGAGGCGCGCTTCTCGGGGATCGTTGAACTCGCCTCCGACGCCATCATTTCCGTGGATGAGAGCCACCGCATCGTCGTCTTCAACCAGGGTGCGGAAGTCATCTTCGGTTACCGCCCCGAGGAGATCCTGGGAAGGCCCCTGGATCTCCTTCTTCCGTCCCACGCCAGGGATGCACACAGGGGACACCTCGAGACCTTCCATCGATCCCCTGTCCCGTCCCGTCGCTTGGGGGAACGGACGGCCATCTCGGGCCTACGGAAGAATGGCGAGGAGTTCGCGGCCGAAGCTTCCATCCTGAAGCTGGAGGTGGAGGGCCGGAGGCTCTTCACCGTGCTTCTCAGGGACATTTCGGCGCGGGTGAAACGGGAGGCCGGCCAGCGGTTCCTGGCAAAGGCGGGGGCGGCCCTGGCCTCGTCCCTGGAGTCGGAGGAAACCCTCCGGTGCATCGCGGAGCAGACCGTGGCGGAGATCGCCGACTTCTGCCTCATCGACCTGATGGAAGGGTCGGGTGGCTCTCGTCACCTGGAGGCCATCCATCGGGATCCGGGGCAGAAGGAGCTGGCGGAGGCCTTCCAGTCCCTTTCCTTGGATCAAGCTCATTTACCCGTCCTGTCCGCCGTCATGGAGACCGGTCGCCCCGAGTTGGTGGCGGCGGTGACCCCGGAGCATCTGGCGGAATGGTGCCATGAGAAGGAGCAGCTCGGGTGGCTCCAGAAGCTGGCTCCCCGCAGCTACATGGCGGTCCCGCTCCTGGCGCGAGGTCGCACCGTGGGTGCCCTTCTCTGCGTCCGCTCCGGACAGAGTCCCGGCTATGACGAACAGGACCTGGAGCTGGCAGTGGAGCTGGGGCGCCGAGCCGGGGTCGCGCTGGAGAATGCCCGCNTCTACAGGGAAGCCAGGGATGCCGTGCTGGCCCGGGACGATGTCCTGGGCATTGTATCCCATGACCTTGGAAACCCGCTCCAGGCCATCTTCATCGGCCTGGAAGCCCTCGAACGGACAAGGAGTTCCAGGGGAGAGGGTCAAGCCGGCTCGGAGGAATATTACCTCTCGGCCATCCGACGTTCTGCCGATGCCATGGAGCGCCTGATTCGGGATCTCGTGGAAATCCGTCGAATGGAGGCGGGCCATCTCTCCCTGGATCCGGTTCGACAGGCGTTGCTCCCCCTTGTGGAAGAGGCCCTGGAGGTGATGGATCCGCTGGCCCGGGTGAAAGGGGTGGAGATCCAGAACCACCTGGACTCCAGCCGGCTCCCCGAAGTGACAGTGGACCCGGATCGGATCCAGCAGGTCCTCTCCAACCTCGTGGGAAATGCGGTGAAACACACCCCGGAAGGCGGACGCGTGACCATCATTGGAGAGTGTGGGGAAAGGGAGGTCCGGATCACGGTCCGGGACACGGGACCGGGGATCCCGGAAGAGGATCTGGCCTTCGTTTTCGATCGCTTCTGGAGGGGGTCGACGGGCCGCGGGCGAGGAATCGGGCTGGGACTCGCCATCGCCCGGGGCATCGTGCAGGCCCATGGAGGAAAGATCTGGGCCGAGTCGACTCCCGGCGAAGGGAGCGCCTTCACCTTTACCCTGCCCCTCGGCTCCCCGGATCCGGAGGAAGGCTCCGGGCCTGTGCCAGCCCGCGTCCCTCACCTGAACGACTCGCGGGCCTGAACGGACTACGGGCCGGGGTGCCCTTGGCATCCCGGCCCGCTCACTTCATGGAAGAGGTCCGGGAAAGAGGGTCGCTCAGTTTGCTGTCGAGGCCATGGCCCTGGCAACCCGTTCCGGTCCTCCCAAGCTCATCCCTCGTCCTCCCCCTCCGGACGCCGGGCGACCAGGATAGGCGCCTTGGCGCCTCGGATGACCTTGTCCGCCACGCTTCCCAGAACCAGACGGGCCGCCCCTCCCCTTCCCCGGGTCGCAATTGCGATGAGGTCGGCACCCGCATCCTCGAGATGGGCGAGAACTCCTCGCCCGGCATCGGAAGCCACGAGCACATGGCCCGTCGCATGGATGCCATCCGCCTTCAGCGAAGCCTCCACCTTTCCGAGGTACTCATTGGCGCGCTCCTTCCGGGCCTCCAGCATGGTTCCCTCGGAGACGGCGTGGGGCAGGTAGGTGGTGGCCAGGGGGAATGGCTCATGGATCACCATCACCAGCTCCACCTGCGTGACGCCGGGTTCCAGGACGGGGCGAACCGCCGCTACTGCCACCTCGGCCTCTTCGGACCCGTCGAGCGGCACGACCACCTTTCGGGGAATTCCGCCCTCCCATCCACCGGCGGCGTCCTGCTCCCGAAGAAGGAGCAGAGGGGTCCCGGACCGCCGGATCAGCGAATCGGCCACGCTTCCCAGCCATGCCCGCTGCCAGGAGCCCCGCCCATGGGTGGTGAGGACCACGAGGCCGACGCCCTTCTCGGTGGCCAGGGCATCCACCGTGCGAGCCACCGGGCCGGACTTCACATGAACGTCGACATCCACACCCGATTCGGAGATGCGGGATCGCACACCCTCGAGATACGTCCCTGCCCGGGACTCCTCCTCCTCGAACCACCGGGTGATCAACTCCCCATCCCCTGCAGCCAGAGGCACAGGGGGAAGATCGGATACGACCGAGGCCAGGTGAAGGCGGGCCCCGAAGCGCTTGGCCAGAGCTCCAGCGGTGGGAAGGGCGGTCTCGGAGAACTCCGAGCCGTCAAGGGGAACGAGAATCCGATCCATTAACTGATCCTCCAGAACGTTGGGGGGCTTGGGAAGGTTGCCTGAAACTCTTTGCACTCCTCGTGCCAAGACCCGCGGGACACCTCGGGGTTCCACCGGGTTCCACGTCCACGCGTTGAGGATGGGTGGCCCCAGCAGAGAAATCGAATCAGGTGGCGGAATCTGGGCCATCACCCCAGCTTTGCTTCCGCTCGGAGTTCCAGGGCATTCCGGCAGGAGATCGGGTGCCCCCTTCAACGGCAGGCTGGGACTTTTTGTCGTGTCCCTTGCCGACTTTGGGGCCCTCTGGCCCGCGACGAGGATGGAGATGCTCGAACTGTGGCGCTGAATCCCGAAATCGAGGGGCGGGGAGGGTGGGGCTGGGGGACCACGGCTCGGTGGGCCGGGCCCCTTCTATTCCTCCTGCTTCTCCTTCCTCCCCCGGATGGACTGAGCTCAGAAGGGTGGAAGGTGGCCATCCTCGGGATCCTCATGGCCACCTGGTGGGTGACGGAGGCCGTCCCCCTGGCTGTCACCGCGCTCCTCCCCATCCCCCTTCTCCCTCTCCTGGGGATCATGCCGGTGGGAGCCGCGGCGGCCCCCTTCGCCGACCCCGTCATCTTCCTGTTCATGGGCGGGTTCATGCTGGCCACCGCCATGCAGCGGTGGAGCCTTCATCGCCGGATCGCCTTCGGGATCATCGCCGCCGTGGGGACATCCCCCCGGAAGCTCGTGGGTGGATTCATCCTCGCCGCCGCCTTCCTCAGCATGTGGGTGAGCAACACGGCGGTTGCGGTGATGATGCTCCCCATCGGGACCTCGGTGATCCAGGTGGTGGGGGGAGGACCCGGAAAGGGAAACCGGCCTCCGGGAGACCCCATGTTCGCCCTGGCCCTTCTCTTGGGAATCGCCTACGGAGCTTCGGTGGGCGGGGTGGCCACCCTCATCGGGACTCCTCCCAATGCCCTCCTGGCCGGGTTCCTGGCCAGCGAATACGACATCCACATCGGGTTCGTGGAATGGATGACCATGGGGCTTCCCCTCACCGCCCTGACCCTTCCCCTGGTCTGGCTCCTCCTCACCCGGGTGGCCTTCCAGGTGGATCCGGAGGGCGCCGCCCTTCCCGCGGATGTCCTGGACCAGATGCGTAGGGAGTTGGGAGCGATCTCACGGGCAGAACGACGGGTAGCGTGGCTCTTCGCCCTCACGGCCCTGGCCTGGATGACCCGTCCCCTGATGGCCACCGTCATTCCCGGGATCTCAGACGCCGGGATCGCCATGCTCACCACCATCCTCCTCTTTCTGGTTCCGTCGAACCACGAGGAGGGAGGGGTCCTTCTGGACTGGGACACGGCGAAAGGGATTCCCTGGGACATCCTCCTCCTTTTCGGAGGGGGGCTTTCCCTCGCCGCCGGCATCTCCCAGTCAGGCCTCGCCGGTTGGATGGGCGAAGGGCTGGCCGTCCTGGGCAACCTTCCCCTCCCCGTGCTCCTCCTCGGAGTGACCGTCCTCATCGTGTCCCTGACCGAACTCTCCTCCAACACCGCAGCCACCGCCGCCTTTCTTCCGGTCCTGGCCGCCCTTGCCCTCAGCCTGCAGGTGGACCCCCTCCTTCTCACGGTCCCCGCAGCCCTTGCGGCCAGTTGCGCCTTCATGCTCCCGGTGGCCACCCCCCCCAATGCGGTGGTGTTCGGGAGCCGGTGGGTACAGATCCAGGACATGATCCGGGCGGGGGTCCTGCTGAACCTCCTCTTCATCGCTGTGATCCCGCTCCTCTCCATGGTCCTCCTCCGCCTCTTCTTCGGAGTGGAGTTGGGGTCGGAATGATCTCAGGATCGGGAAGGGAGGGGGAACCCGGCGCCGCTCGGTGCGTTACCATGGGAGAGGAGCGTCACACCGGCTCTCCGCCTTTCCCATCCCACGGGAACCACCGGAATGCGTCTCCGCACCTCCTACAGGGTATTCCTTCCCGGCCTCCTGGCCATGGCCCTGGGCCTCTCCGGGCCGGTGGAGGACATCCACGGCGAAGTCGCGATCGGAACTCCGGGTTCCGCTCTGGCCACCCTGGTGGAAGGCCGTGTCCTCCAGCCCGACGGACACCCCATCGCCGCCGCCCTGGTGACCTTCACCTCGGATGTCGGGAGCGTCCGGGCCACCCGCTCCGAACGGGATGGGACGTTTCGACTCCAGCGCCCGGGCATGCCAGGAGTGGGCGGTCTTCTCCGGGTGGAGCGAATGGGCTATCGGACCGTCGAAGAACGGATTGAAGGAGGCACGGCCCGGGTGGAACTGACCCTCTTCCCCGAACCCCTCCCGCTCCCGGGCTTCCAGGTGGTGGTGGAAGGCCCAATCTGCCCCACGGACGACGATGCCTCTGCCCGGGCCGTCTGGGAGCGGATGGCCATGCAGCATCCAGGTGGCCTGGATACCATGGGGGTGGCCAGCTACACCCTGGCGCTCGCTGATACCCTGATGGAGGGCTCACCGAACGCTGGCCAGGGAGACCCCAACGGTCTGATCCCCGGCCAGCGCGGGTCGGCGCCTCTCCTCCGCCTCTCCTGGGGACGCCGGGTCCTGCGGGATGGGTACGCCTTCCCGGTTCGCCGAACCGATTCCGACGGCTCCTTCGACTCCTGGTCCTACGCTCCGCTGGAGGCGGACTTCTCCACCCACTTCGCTTCCCCGGAATTCGGGCGGCTCTCCCGTTTCCAGTTCGCCATGCAGGGTTCCGAGGGGATGGTGCTCCGATTCTGCTCCAGGGACTCCCGGCAGCCAGGGTTGGAAGGTCGGCTGGAGATCTCCCCGGACACCCTCCTGACCCGGGCGGAGTGGCGCTTCCGCACCGATGAGCCCGACGAAGCGGCGGGTGGCTGGGCCCGATTCCCCTCCCATCTCGTATCGGGCCCTCCTCCCCTCCTCCCCATGGAATCCATGACCTGGCGAAAGATCCGGGCCGGAGGGGTCCAGCGACGAGCACAGTGGTATGAGGAGTGGGTCCTGGCGCCGGGAGATTCGGTTCCCTTCCTTCCCAACCGGGAGTGGGACGGGGTCCCCCCCTGGGATCTGAGGCGCTGATCGGGCCGAACGTGCAGGAAGGACTCCTCTCCCGCTAGTTTTGGGGCGGACGGTCCAGGGGACGCTTCTCCCCGGCCACTGACTCCCACCCCGTTCCACCCCCCATCCCAGGAGGAGGCCATGGCGCGGAACTCCGCCCCTCCCCCTTCCCTCTCCACGCCGTCCACCTCATCGCGCCCCCACCCCCGGAGTCAGGGCGTGCCCGAGCCCAGCCCCCGAAACCCCGGGGTCCCCTTCGACGCCCAATGGATCCGCCGGCTCCAGGTGAACCGGAGTGCCGTGGAACGCCGGGCCGCGTCCCTCGGCGGCCGGCGAAGCCTCAAGGGGGAATGGCAGGCGGCATGGCTGCTCCGGGCCATCTCCCTCATGGACCTCACCACCCTCTCCGGCGACGACACCCCTGGGGCGGTGAGGCGCCTGTGCGCGAAGGCGCGACGCCCCTTTCGGGACGACCTGGCGACTGGGTTGGGCGTGGCGGATCTGGGGATCACCCCGGCCGCCGTCTGCGTCTATCACGCCTTCGTGGAGACCGCCTGTGAGGCCCTCGCAGGAAGCGGAATTCCGGTGGCCGCCGTCTCCACCGGCTTTCCCCACGGACTCTCTCCCCTCAACGCACGACGGGAAGAGATCCGGGCCTCGGTGGAGGCCGGCGCCGGAGAGATCGACGTGGTCATCACGCGTGCCCACGCCCTCACCGGGAACTGGCAAGCCCTCTACGACGAGGTCCGGAGCTTCCGGGAGGCCTGCGGCGACGCCCACCTGAAGACGATCCTGGCCACAGGGGAGCTGGGACCCCTGGTGGATGTGGCCCGGGCGAGCCAGGTCTGCATGATGGCCGGAGCCGACTTCATCAAGACCTCCACCGGGAAGGAGCAGGTGAACGCCACCCTGCCGGTGGGGCTGGTCATGGCTCGGGAGATCCGGGCATTCCAGGAGCGAACGGGGCACCGGGTGGGGTTCAAGCCGGCGGGGGGCATCCGCACGGCGAAGGACGCCCTCCTCTGGATGATCCTCATGAAGGAAGAGCTGGGAGACGCCTGGCTCGACCCCCACCTCTTCCGCTTCGGGGCCTCCTCCCTTCTGGCGGACATCGAGCGGCAGCTGGAGCACCACCTGACCGGCCGCTATTCCGCCCTCCATCGTCACCCAATGGCCTGACGGCCCATGCACCATGCACCCATGACCCGAATCGCCGAGCTCTACCGGACACTGGAATACGGACCCGCACCGGAGAGCGCCGCTCCGGCCCGGGCCTGGATGGACGCCCATGGACGGCGTTTCGGGCACTTCATCCAGGGGGTGTGGGCGGAGCCGGAGGAGGCAGTCCACTTCGCCACCGCCAATCCCGCCGACGGGGAGGAACTGGCCCAGGTCGCCCAGGGGTCCGCCGGGGACGTGGACCGGGCCGTGAAGGCGGCAGGGGCCGCCCTCAACGGCTGGCGGGAGCTGGGACCCAGCGGACGAGCCCGCCACCTCTACGCGTTGGCCCGGAGCCTTCAGCGTCACGCCCGCCTCTTCGCCGTCCTGGAGACCATGGACAATGGGAAGCCCATCCGGGAATCCCGGGACGTGGACATTCCCCTGGCCATCCGCCACTTCTATCACCACGCCGGGTGGGCCCGCCTCCTGGAAGCGGAGTTTCCCGGCAGAGTGGACCACGGAGTGGTGGGGCAGATCATCCCCTGGAACTTCCCCCTCCTCATGCTCTCCTGGAAGGTGGCTCCGGCGCTGGCGGCGGGAAGCACCGTGGTCCTCAAGCCGGCGGAATACACCCCCCTCACCGCCCTTCTCTTTGCCCAGCTATGCCGGGAGACGGGACTCCCTCCGGGCGTGGTGAACATCGTCACGGGGGATGGGACGACGGGAGCCGCCCTGGTGGCCCACCCCGGGGTGGGAAAGCTGGCCTTCACCGGGTCCACCGAGGTGGGGCGGGAGATCCGGCAGGCCACCGCCGGGAGGGATACGGCCCTCACCCTGGAGTTGGGAGGGAAGTCCCCTTTCCTGGTCTTCCCCGACGCGGACCTGGACTCTGCGGTGGAGGGGGTGGTGGACGCCATCTGGTTCAATCAGGGACAGGTATGCTGCGCCGGGAGCCGGATCCTTGTCCAGGAGGGGGTCGCGGAGGCCCTGGAGGAGAAGCTGCGGACCCGGATGGAAACCCTCCGCATGGGAGACCCCCTGGATAAGGGCATGGATCTGGGAGCCATCGTGGCCCCGGTGCAACTGGATCGCATCCGGAGCCTGGTGGAGAAGGGCCGGGAGGAAGGCGCCCGGATCTGGCAGCCCTCGTGGGCCTCACCCGAAGGGGCGGCAGCGGCCTCGGGAACAGGCGATGGGCGGGAAGGCGATGGACGAGAAGGCGCTGGGCGAGCGGCCGGCCGGCGAGAGGGCCTCTTCTTCCCGCCTACCCTCTGCACGGCCGTCGAGCCTTCGGGAACGCTGGACCAGGTGGAGATCTTCGGTCCCGTGGTGACGCTCTCCACCTTCCGGACCCCCGACGAGGCGGTGGCCCTGGCCAACCACACCCGCTACGGCCTGGCCGCCTCCCTCTGGACGGAGAACATCAGCCTGGCGCTTGCGGTGGCTCCGCAGTTGAAGGCGGGGACGGTGTGGGTGAACTGCACCAACCGCTTCGACGCGGCGTCGGGATTCGGCGGGTACCGGGAGAGCGGCTTCGGACGGGAGGGCGGCCGGGAGGGGATGGAGGCGTACCTCCGGCCCGCCTGGGAGTTGGAAAAGCCCCCTCGCCGATCCCCTCAGCTTCTCCCTGGCTCCCGACTCCGGTCCGCTCTGGAAGAAGGGCTGGCCTATCGGACCCCTGAGGCTTCCGACGATGCCATCGACCGCACCACCAAACTCTTCATCGGGGGGCGGCAGCTTCGTCCCGACGGAGGCCAGGGGCTGGCGCTTGCAGACCAGGAAGGCGCCGTGGTGGCGGTGGTCCCCCGGGGGAATCGGAAGGACGTGCGCAACGCGGTGGAAGCTGCCCGAAAGGCGGCGCCGGGGTGGGCGGCAGCGCCGGCTCATCTGCGGGCCCAGATCCTCTACTATCTGGCGGAGAATCTCTCGGCCCGGGCCGGGGAATTCGAGGCCCGGCTCCGGGAGAAGGCCGGGCTGGGCCGGACCGCGGCCCGATCCGAGGTGGAAGTCTCCCTGGACCGCCTCTTCCTGGCCGCCGCCCGGGCCGACAAGTGGGAAGGGCGGATCCATGAGACGCCCTACCGGAACGCCACCCTGGCCATGGTGGAACCCCTGGGCGTCCTGGGGATCGTCTGCCCCCCCGAGGCTCCGCTCCTGGGGTTGATCTCCCTGGTGGCCCCGGCCCTGGCCACGGGAAACACCACTGTGGTCATCCCTTCTCCGTCCTTTCCGCTGGCCGGACTCGAGCTCCATCAGGTTCTGGAGACCTCCGATGTCCCCCCTGGGGTGGTGAATCTGATCTCCGGCCTGTCGGAGGAGGTGGTCCCGACCCTGGCGGACCACGATGACGTGGATGGGATCTGGGCCTTCGGGGACCCGGAGCTCCTCACCGATGTGCGCCGCCGCTCCGCAGGAAACCTGAAACGGTGCTGGACCCCCAGCGGCCGGTCCCCGAGCTGGACCGACAACGAGGAGGGAGCCGGGGATGCCTTCTACCGGAACGCGACCCAGGTGAAGAACGTCTGGATTCCCTACGGCGTTTGATCCAGCGGAGGTCCGGCGGCGGGGAGCCCTACCTTCGTACAAAGGACCGCTGAACCGGCTCCGTCACGATGAGTTCCACCCGATCACCAGGGGAGACGGTCACGCCGGACGTGGTGTATGGCGCCGGCCCGCGATGGGATTGATCTCAAAGCGGAGATCCCGGGTGGACGACAGGGGTATGGAGGTCTGTCGGAACGACCGGGCACTGATCATGCCCAGGT
>SL_3KL_010_SEDDRAFT_10006153_pt1 | contig 10742 bp, 8 predicted proteins | sample SodLakKL_010_SED_2_FD_10381 | JGI IMG/M metagenome (IMG submission 10381)
AACCCGATTCCCACCCCCAGTCGAAGGACCAGGAGGGCCGAGTCACGGTACCGGTCCAAAGCATTCCACATCATCTCTCTCCCATGGCGCACAAGAAAAACAGGGAGGACCGGAAACGCCTTCCCCCGACGTTCCGGCCCCAGAGAAAACCCGGACGAAAGCTCCGCCCGGCACCCGCACCCTCGCCGAACGGGGCCCACTACCCGGCAGCGCCCGGAGGGTTGCCGTCATGGAAGGGGCCCGCTGCGCGCGAGCCCCCTTCGAAGTGGGAAGCCCCCACCCCGGTCAGAAGGGAAAGAAGATGGGAATGATGAACGTGGCAGCCACCAGGAGCAGAAGATTCAAGGGGCCGCCGACCCGAAGATAGTCGGTGAACCGATACCCTCCCGGGCCGTAGATGAAGGTGTTCGTCTGATATCCAATGGGGGTCATGAAGGAGTTGGATGCCGCCAGCATGACGGCGATCACGAAGGGAAGGGGTGAGACCCCCAGGCTGATTCCGGTGGCGACGGCGATGGGTGTGAGTACCACCGCCGAGGCGTTGTTGCTGATGAGTTCGGTAAGGAGAGACGTCAGGAGGTAGAAGGCCGCCAGCATTCCCAGGAGTCCCAGGGGGGCGGTGAGAGCCAGCATCCCGTTCGCCAGGAAGGTGGCGGTCCCGGTGTTCTGCATGGCGATTCCCAGCGGGATGATGGAGCCCAGGAGGACCAGGACCATCCAGTCAACCTCCTCATAGGCCCCCTCGGGCGTGATGCATCCGGTGACGAACATGGCGATCACACCCAGGACTGCGGAGACGAGGATGGGGAAGACGTCAAAGGCCGCCAGAAGGATGACTGCGGCCATGATGGGGAGGGCAACCTTCATCTTCCCGGTCCGCCGGATCGGCAGCTTCACCCCCCCCAGGAGAGTGAACTCACCCCGCTGGTGGAGTTCCTCGAGAGCTCGGTCTGAACCCCTCACCAGGAGGATATCCCCCGCTTCCAGCACCATGGCGCTCATGGGCTCGTGCTGAAGTTCACCGTGGCGCTGGATGGCCAGCACCGCCATCCGGTAGCGAGCCCGGAAGCCGATGTCCCGAAGGGTTCGGCCGATGAACCGGGAACGGGGGGGAACGATGATCTCCGCCAGTCGGCGTTCCTCGTCGAACCCCGCGCCCCCTGGGTCGTCGCGATGCGCTGGGGCGCCCTTCGTTTCGTCCCCGGGCTCGGGCTGGGTGGATGCCATGCGAAAATAGCCCTCCTCCTCCACCCGGGCGATGGTGGCGGCGGGGCCCTGCACCAGGAGGAGATCACCGGCATGGATCCGGGAGGCCCCGGTGGGAAAGGTCACCGGCTGATCCTCCCGCTGGATCGCCACCACTTCCAGACCGTAAACCTCGGAAAACCGGAGTTCCATGAGGGATCGTCCCACCAGGGGACTCTCCTCCTTCACCCAGAGCCCCGTCAGGTATTGGCGGAGCTCCTCGAAGCTCAGGGGATCCTGGGCGGCCTCTCGCGTCGGGGCGAGCCAGCGGCCCACCGTGAGGAGGTAAGCCACGCCGATGAGCATCAGGAAGAACGCTGGCAGCGTGATCTCGAAAAGCCGGATCCGATCCATCCCCAGGTCCAGGACGAGACCCGCCACCAGGAGGTTGGTACTGGTCCCGATCAGGGTCAGCGTCCCCCCCAACTGGCTGCCGAAGGATAGGGGCATGAGGAGCCGGGAGGGGGCCTGTCCGGTGTCCCGGGCGATCCCGAGGATCACCGGCATGAGGACGATGACCACAGGTGTGTTGTTCAGGAAGGCACTCACCGGAATGGCCACGAGGAGCGTGAGGACAATGAGACGAAGCTCACTCTTCCCCGCCAACCGGGCCATCAGTCGGGCCAGGGCGTCGATGACCCCGGTTCGGATGAGGGCGCCGGAGAGGACGAACATGGCGGCCACGGTGATCATGGCCTCGTTGGCGAATCCGCTGATTCCCTCCCGGGGGGTGACGAGCCCCGTGACCATGAGAGCGGCCATCACAACGATTCCCACCACGTCCACCCGGAAGCGATTCCAGATGAAGAGGAGGAGGGCCCCGGCCGTGACGGCCAGGGTCAGGACGATCTCCCCGGTGAGTCCCGGTTCCGACATGCCATTCTCCGGAGAAAGCGGAAACGTGGGGACGATGGGTCTCAGCCAGGGGAAGGGGGGCACCCCCCTTCCGCGCCTCTCCCGCTCCGGGAGCCCGTCCCCCTGGGCACCCCGGAGGGTGCCGACAGGCCCGTCAACTTAGATCGGCAAGATCCTCGGAGTAAGGCAACCTGACTCCCCCGAGTGCGGACCAAGACCATAACGTCCAGCCCGGAGAGGAGAGCGGGGCCTGCACCTGTCAGGAGGAGCCGCCTTCCTCCAGCACCCGTGCCAGCCCCTCCACCGCCTCCGGGGAATGGGCTGGAAAGTTGGCGATGCGCACGAGCTGTTCCTTCAGGGGTCCGTACCCGGAACTCACCTCGAATCCCCGGGCCCGGAGACGGGTCCTCTCCAGGTTCCCTTCACCCTCTCCGGGAACACGGAAGACCAGGACGGTCCGCGAGCGTTCCTCTTCCCGGGTGGGAAAGGGGGCCCATCCGGCCCGGGAAGCGGCCTGGTGGATCCGCTCTGCCGAGGCCCGGGCGTCATGCCGCAACGCATCGATCCCCCGCTCCAGGAACGCCCGGGCCACATCGCCCAGGAGGCGGATCCCCAGCATGTTGGGGGTGGGGCCCGTCTCGTCCCGGTCCGCCGCTGCGGCCAGCGCCGGGATGTGCATGTACCCCCCCACCGGGACCCCCGAGCGCTGCCGCTCCCGGACCCGCTCCACCAACCGGGGGGAAACCACCAGGACGCCCAGCCCCGCCGGGAGGCCGAAGAGCTTCTGGACCGAGAAGAAGGCGCCATCCACCGCCGAGAGGTCCAGGGGGGCGGTGGGAGCGGCGGTGACTGTGTCCACCACCGTGAGGTGGCGGGGGTGGCGTCGAGCCAGGTCGGCGATCCCCCGGGGGTCCAGCGCCACTCCGGTGGAGGTCTCGTTCTGGGTCACCGCCAGGAGGTCGAAGCGCTCCGGAACCGTGACGTCGGAGAGCCGGAAACCCTCGCCCCCCTCCACCTCCACCCCGCCCGGCCCACCCCCGAGATTCGCGGAAACTGCCTGGAATCGCCGGGAAAAGGCGCCGTTCACAAGGTGGAAGGAGCGGGGGGCGGCAGGACCTTCCCCTCCCACCAGCCCCTGGGCCAGCCGCTCCATGGCCTCGGTGGCCGAGCCAAGGAAGAGGACACGGTGGTCCCGGGGAATCTCCAGCACCGCGCGCAACGCCTCGACGGTCCCCCCCACCTCCCGTCGGAAGGCGTCGCTCCGGTGACTCCAGGAGGGAAGCCCCTCGGCCAAGGCCTGCCGGATGCCCTCGGGCACCACGGGGTGAAGTTGGGAGGGGCCCACACCGAAGTACCACCGGCCCGGGAGTCCCTCCACCGGCTCCATCAGTAGAGGACCCGGACCCGGATCGTCCCCGGGATCTGGTGGAGCTCCGACACCACTTCCTCATCGTAGTCCCGCCCGATGTCGGTGATGACGTAGCCGATGTCTTCGCTGGTCTTCAGGTACTGGCCGGTGATGTTCAGGCCCCGCTCCGCCATGGTCCGGTTCAGGCGAGCCAGGATCCCGGGCTCGTTCCGGTGGACATGGACCACCCGGTGCGACTCCCGGAACTCGGGAAGCTGGAGGTTCGGAAAGTTCACCGAAAGCGTGGTGGTCCCCTTCTCGAGAAAGTCCAGGAGCTTTTCCGGCACGAAGGTGCCGATGCTCTCCTGGGCCTCCTGGGTGCTCCCCCCGATGTGAGGGGTGAGGATGACGTTGGGAAGACCGCGGAGAGGAGACTCGAAGGCGCTCCCATCCTCCTTGGGCTCGGTGGGGAAGACGTCGATGGCCGCCCCCTTCAGGTGTCCCGACTCCAGCACGGCCCGGAGGGCCTCCAGGTCCACGACGAAGCCCCGGCTGAGGTTGATGAAGACGGCGCCAGGCTTCATCCGGGCCAGCTCATGGGCTCCGATGAGCCCCTCGTTCCCGGGGCTGCCGTCCACGTGGACGGTCACCACGTCGGAGGTCTCCAGGAGCTCGTCCAGCGACCGGCAGATCCGGGCATTCCCCAGGGCCAGCTTCTCGGAGATGTCGTAGTAGTGCACCTCCATCCCCAACCCCTCCGCCAGGACCGAGAGCTGGGCCCCGATGTTCCCGTACCCCACGATCCCCAGGCGCTTCCCCCGGAGCTCCCGGGCGCCGGGGCTGCTCTTCTCCCAGACCCCCCGGTGAAGGAGGGTGTCCCGGATGAGGAGGATCATCGCCCCCAGTGCCATCTCCACCACGCTCCGGGTGTTGGCGAAGGGAGCGTTGAACACAGCCACCCCCCGCTCGGAGCACGCCTTCAGGTCGATCTGGTTGTCCCGATGCAGAAGGCCCCGATGGCGCTCAGTCCGGAGGTGCTCTCCATGACCTTCCGGGTGAGCTGCGTCTTGGACCGGATTCCGAGGATGGTGACCCCCTGGAGGCGGACGATGAGCTCCTCCTCGGAAAGGCTCGAGGCCACCTCGTCCACATGGTAACCGGCCTTCCGGAAGCGTTCCGCTGCAGCGGGGTGGATGCGCTCCAGGAGGAGGACGCGGGCCGAGGGGTCGGGGGAGCGCTGGACGGGAATCAAGGGAATTCCTTGTGGAGGAGGTTCAGGATCAACTGTGATTGGACAGGAGCTCCAAGAGCTCCTCCATGGAGTGGACCACCTGGTCGGCCCGGGAGGTGACCGAAGAACGGATGCGATTCTCCGCGAAGGCCACGAAGGTGGAGACCAGTCCAAGCTCCCTCACCTCCAGATCCGTGGCTCCATCCCCCACCATCCAGGTCTCCGCCGGATCCAGGCCCATTTCTCGCACGGCAAGCGGCTTTCCGCCTCGGGCCAGCGGCGTCTCCGGATCCAGACCCAGGACCACGCCGTCGGCAGCATACCGGAACCGATGGGCGTGAATCCGGGAGGACGGGATCCCCAGCGTCGTCGCCGCAGGCTCGATGAGTTCCCGGAACCCCCCGGACAGGACGTGGATCCCCTGCCGCTCAGCCCGCTCCCGAAAGAACCCCCGGTTCCGCTCCACCGATGGCGAGAGGCGGGAAGCCAGGTCGGCACCCACTTCCTCCACCAGGGACCGCTGGGCCACGAGGTGTTCCAGCCTCCGGGCCAGGGAATCCTCGAAGCGCAGCTCGCCGGCCATCCCCTGATCGGTGAGTTCCTGGAAGGCCCTGACCCGTTCCTCCCGATCCGGTGCATCCCGGAGGGAGCGCTGGAAGAGGATGTCGAGCCCCTCGTCCTGAATGAGGGTGGAATCGAAGTCGAAGAGTAGGACCGGGCTCATGGGATCGGGCGTCTGTCACCCGGTCAGGACCGGGGTTCGGGGATGGCCCGACACTACGGGAATCCGCCGGAGGATAGGATGGAATTGGGCCGTTGAAGACCCTTACCTAAACAGGTTCGGAGGTCCGGGTCCAGTCTCCCCTCGCCAGTGTGTGCTTCAGGGACCCTCCCTGCATCGAATCGGTACGATTTCGAATGGCGAAAGATCCTGGACCCGAGCCAGGGGTGGAGGCCACCGGCCCTCCACCTCCGCCTCCACCTCCCCGATGGTGTCTCCTCTTCGTGGACCTTCCACCCCATGGGGAGGAATATCTCCTGGTGGAGACCCTCCGGCGGCTTGGGGCCCGGTCGGTGGAGCGGAGGGGGGAACAGGCCCGGGCCCTCTTCCCTGATCCCGGGGAGATCGGACACTTCCTGGAGGAGGTACGGACAGCCCTTCGTGCCTCCATCCCTTCCACCGGATCCTCCCGTTCCCCTGGCCTCTCCCTGAGTTGGGCCTGGGAACCCCATGCCGACTGGACCCGGAAATGGCGCGACGCCCATCCCCCTCGCCTGGTGGGACGGCGGTTTCGGGTGATGGCCGTGGGGACGGATGACAAAGGCCAGGCCGAGGAGGCTGGAGAGGTGGTGGATGGCAGGAATGCGGCGGGTGGGGCGCCCCGCATCCCCCTCCTCCTGACTCCAGGCGTGGGATTCGGCACCGGGGAGCACCCCACCACCCGGGCCTGCATGACTCTCCTGGAGGACCAGGTGAGGTCCGGGAATCGGATCGCCGACGTGGGCTCCGGATCGGGGATCCTGGCGGTGGCCGCTGCACTGCTGAGCGCCACGTCCGTGGAAGCCTTCGAGCTGGATCCCGCCGCCGCAGCGTCGGCCCGTGTGAACGCGAGGGTGAATCATGTGGGGGACAGGGTGACGGTCCAGGCCCTCAGGGTGGAGGCGGACACGCCACTGTCAGGGGCGCCCTTCCACGGGATCGTGGCCAATCTGGAGTCCCCCCTTCTCCTCCCCCTCCTTTCCACCCTGAGCGGAGCGCTCCATTCCGGGGGATGGCTCATGACCTCGGGAACCCTGGCCTCGGAACGGGACCGTCTCATCCAACAATGCGCGGGCCTGGGGCTTGGGCTCCGCGCCAGCTTGTGGGAGGAGGGCTGGTGGAGCGCCGTCTTCTCGCACCTACGGGAACGGGGTGCGACGGACGGGGGTTGAAACCGGGCCGGGACTCTCGCATCTGCGGCCTTCGCCCTATGTTCTCCGAAGGCGTCCTGGAAGCCCGTTGAAGAAGTAGGTGGGCCACGGGAAGAGGGTTTGCGAGCCCCATGCACCTCGGTTCCCTTTGCGTCTTGACGTCATATCCCGCATCGCCACGGTTCGAATGTCCGCTGAAGCGCCCCAGGAACTCCCCGAGATCCCCGAGCTGGAGGGTGACTACGAGCTCATTCGCGAGTTGGGCCGGGGGGGAACGGCAGTGGTGTACCTGGCCCGGGAACGGGATGTGGAGCGCTACGTGGCCATCAAGCTCATGCACCCCGGATACCTGCAGGACGAAGACGCAGTGGCCAGGCTCATGCGTGAGGCCCGGACGGTGGCTCGGCTCCAGCACCCGAACATCGTCATGCTCCTGGGGGTGCGACGACTGGGGGAGCGGGGGTATGCCCTGATCCTGCAGTACGTTCCAGGCACCACCGTGAAGGAGCGCATTCGACAGGACGGCCCCCTCCCCATTCCCATGGCGGAACGGATCCTCACCGACCTGGGAAGCGCCCTCCAGTACGCCCATCGCCACCGCATCGTCCACCGGGACATCAAGCCCGAGAACGTATTCCTGGACGCGGACACGGGGGTGTCCCGACTGGCGGATTTCGGCATCGCCCGAATCTGGGACACCGACTCGGGCCTCACCCTTCCGGGGACAGCCATCGGCACGCCCACATACATGTCGCCGGAGCAGGTAGACGGACGGGATCTGGACGGTCGAAGCGATCTCTACAGCGTGGGGCTGGTGGCGTGGGAGATGCTGACCGGGCAGCCGCCCTGGGCCGGCGAGACCCTCTACAAGATCGTCTACAAGCAGAAGCACGAGGAACTCCCCCTGTTGGAGGAGTTGCGTCCCGAGGTTCCCCACTACATCCGGGTGGCCATCGAGAAGGCGCTGCAGAAGAACCCCAATGACCGCTGGCGGGATGCCGGCGAGTTCCTGGCCGCACTGCAGAACCCCTACGCCCACCTGGCTCGACCCACGGCAAAGGGAAGGTCACCGCCCGGCCCCTCTCCCCTGGGACCCGTCAGCGATGCGGCTCTGGAGGATGCGAAGACCATCCTTTTCAATCGGGAAGCGCTGGAGCGGGCGGGTCGCAAGGATCCCGGTGTAGACGAGGACGGAGGTGCCAGGAGTCGGGGGGCCTCTCCACCTCCACCCCGGCCGGCCACCATACGGGGGAGCAGCGGGGCGCAGGCGCCCAGCTGGCTCGTGGCCGTGGAGCAGGGCGTGGTTGACCGGGCCGATTCGGGGAGACAGCTCCATCTCGCCGGTGGCGCGACCAGGGCCGAGACAGGCGCCACCTCGAACTGGCTGTTGGGAAAGAGTCCCTTGGGCAAGAGGGCGCGCGGCGAGGGAGCCTCGCAGGCGAGAGGCTCCCACGTCGATCGCCTGCTTCTTGGACTCCGCCGGCGTCCGGGCCGGACCCTGGCAGCCTTCCTGGCGGTCTCAGGCGCCGCCGTGCTCCTCTTCCTGCTCCTCTCCTGGGCCCGCCCTTCCGCCCCCCTCCCCAGTGGGAGTGAATCCGACGGGCCCCCTCAATCCCCCTTCACCGAAGCCTTTTCCCCGGCGACGGAAGGCGAAGCCGTGCCCTCCGGCCCCGACCTCCCCGCGGCACCGGAAGAGGCGGGCTCTCCGTCCCCCTCGACCACCACCCCCTCCCCTCCATCCGCACCTGCCGCCATCGAGGATGAGGCGGATGGGGCCCGACGGGGTGTGGCCGGAACCACCCTCCCGGAGCGGGTCGTGGTCCGGGTGGTGGATGGAAACGGCGACGGGCTGGGTGGAGTGGATGTCCGGTGGGAGATCCTGTCGGGTGGTGGGGCACTGGAGCGGGCGGCAGGACGAACCGGACCCCAGGGGACGGCGTCCAACGCCTGGACTCTGGGAGGCGCCGCAGGGGTTCAGGCGTTGCGGGTCCGGGTGTTGGGTTCCACGTCGGAAGCCGGAAGCGTCGACGCCATCCTCACCGCCGAGGCGGCTCCGCCCCCTGATTGAATCAGGCTCCTACAAAACCGCCCCCCCGGCTGGAGCCGGGGGGGCGGCGGAATTCCCCTGCTGGGGAGTTCGAACTCAGAGACGACTGACGTTCTCTGCGGCCGGACCCTTCGGGCCCTGAACCACCTCGAACTCCACCCGGTCGCCCTCGTTCAACGACTTGAATCCCTCACCCTGGATTGCGGAGTGATGGACGAAGCAGTCCTTGCTCCCATCCTCCGGGGTAATGAATCCGAAGCCCTTGTCATCGTTGAACCACTTCACGGTGCCGGTGATACGCATGTGCCGGTACTCCCTATGCTGATCTGGTGCGCTCGGGGCCCGGTATCTCCGTACCACTCGATCTCACCTTTGCTGAACGACGATCCACCCAAACCTGGACTGTGTCCGGATGGATGAACCTATTGTCAGAATCGCCACAAGAAGGCGGTTTCGCAAGGGTTACGTACCTATTCGGCAGGCTGTATCGTGGGCCACGTGCTCGGTTGCATGAGTTGGCTACACGGCGACAGAATCCTCCATCCTCCTTTTCCCACGGCCCCGGGCTCCATGCCGCCAGCGCTCTTCCGCAATCTTGACCTGGATGGATCCACCTTTCGCCAGCTCAACCTGGACCATCCCCGGGTGGAGGCGCGCATCCTTGAAGAGATGTCCTCGGGGGTGAAGGTGTATTACGACCGGGATTGGCCCTTCACCCGTAAGTTCTGCCGCTTCCTCCTGGCCCACCCGGAGCTCCTGCTCCATCGTCGGGTCCTTGTGGCAGGGGCGGGACTGGGAATGGAAACGGTGGTCGCGGGGCGGTTTGCCGAGCGGCTGTGGATCAACGACATGGCTCCTGCAGCACTGGAACTCCAGCAACTCCAGCTCCAGGAGAACGGCATCATCGGGGTGGAGAACCTGGACGGATCCTTCGGAGACCTGGAACTCCCCCCGTCGGTGGATCTGGTCATGGGGTGTTTCGTCGTCTATGACCAGGAGACCGCTACCGCCATGGAGTCCCTCCTGCGCCACACCCATGACCGGGGGGTGCCCGCCCTCCTGGCCGACCTGGACATCGGCGGGCACTTCTCCCGAATCCTGGATCGGTGCGATGGCCCGGTCCGCGACATCGGCGTCGGGACCGAATCCCTTTCCGGCGGGGCACCCATCCGCGTGGTCCAGGTGGGGTGACCGGTCTCAGCGTTCCCCCGGCAGCATTCTCCCGGCGGACCCCTTCCCGCGTCAGGCAGGCGCTCGGTCCTCCGCCTTCTTCGATGGCGGCCAGTCAGCGCCGGAAGGCTTCCGCAGAGGGCGGGCCCGCTCCCGGGCCCGGTCCAGGAGGTCCCGGACCCCACCCGCCCAGGCCTCGGAGAAACGAGCCCGATCCCGCATCCACACCTCGACGCTCCGGATCGAGCCCGTGATCCCGGCCATCTCGTCGGCCACCGCCGCCCCCAGGATATGGGGGGCCCAGGGAAGCCCGGCCAGCTCCTCCGCCGGCACCTCGGCCTCGAACCGACGGGTGAGGAGATGGATGCTCTCCCGATCCAGGATCCGGAGCCGTTCCTCTCGGAAAACCCTCGCCACTCCTAGCAGGACGCCGTAGCCTTCGGCCCGCTCCGGCCGCACGGCCACCAACTCCCGATGAAGTTCCTCCAGGTGAAGTTCCAGGAGCCACCGGGGCATCCCCCGGGTCGCCAGGAAGCGCCCCAGCCATCGGAGCTGGTGCTCCGCCACGGCTCCTGATTCCCCGGCCAGCGTCACGATCCAGGCACTGTCGCTGCGGGTGAAGCGCCGTCCCCGGGAGCCATAGCGACGTTCATAGTAGGGAAATCGCGCCCAGGAGGCGGCCCCCGCCCGAAGGGCGGCCTGGATCTCCCTGGGATCCTGAGGGATCCGGTGGGTCCCAGCCTCCCGGTTCAGGACCGGGGTCAGGAGCCCGGAGCCCGGAGGAAATTCCGGCTCCAGGGCCTGGAAGATCTCCATTATGGCACGGAATGCCTCCCGAGCCCCTTCCAGCACCGATTCCTCCGCCTCCTCCCCCGCTACTCCCGTCTCCATCCGGCGGGCGAAGCGCTTCCAGCGATCCCGGGCGGGCTTCTCAC
>SL_3KL_010_SEDDRAFT_10006154_pt1 | contig 10739 bp, 12 predicted proteins | sample SodLakKL_010_SED_2_FD_10381 | JGI IMG/M metagenome (IMG submission 10381)
TAAAACATCGCAATCACACACAAAAAAGTTGTCAACAGAAAAAAATATATGGTGCGCATTGTGCAGCCACCTCACTTCCCATCTGCCATTGCATCCTCGACCGTCGCATGTATCGAAAAGACCCGGTCAAGTTGTGATATCTTAATGAGCGAAGCAACATTATCTGTCAAACCGGCCAGCTTAACCTTACCGCCGTTTTCTCTCATTTGACGTTCGGCAAAAAGGAGTGATGACAAACCGGAACTATCACAAAAATCGACCTCGCGGAGGTCGAGGATTAATTCTTTTATTGCCGACGTACATATGATGAGGAATTCACCTTTCAAATCGGCGGCGATTGTTGTATCAAGCCTTCTTTCGTTCAACGAAAAAATGAGGATTCCGTTATTCTCTTTCACATCAAATTTCATAGTATACTCTCAGAATTTTTCAAGATATTGGCATAATGATTTATAGGTTACTTCTTTTTCCTGTCCGGGGACATACCGGTACTGTATATTAAAAAAATGATCACCGTACTTTTTGACGAAACTTACCCGATACCAGGAGTTTACACTGCTACTAAGATAGGCAGCAAAGGGAACAAATCCAAGATTCAGATCTATCACCAGATCAAACTGCTGGCCGGTAAATTGTTTCAGAAATATTTTTTTGGGAAGATGCAGCATATTTACGTCTGATTTCCCGAAACGAACGACCTGTGCTCTGGAATTTTTAGATACGAGGTTTGCAATATCGTGCATTGCGATAACAATTCGGTTCCGACCGCGGAATTTTTTTCCGAGGAATTTCACAACCGCCAATGCAAACTCCGCTTCGGTGAGATTATCGGGCATAATAACAAGCACGGATTGTGATTTTGAATAAAATTCTGTTAATTCCTGCAGTGCGTCCTTTTTGGACCGGGATAAAAATATTCCGTATCGGGTACCGATATAATCTCGCAATTCCTGTATCATTCTTAATCTTTCACCAAACTTAAAAATGTATTCTCATCTATAGTTGTAATGTGCAACTCTTTTGCTTTTTCGGCCTTCGATCCCGGATCCGAACCGACGACAACGTAATCCGTTTTTTTACTGACCGACGACGACACTTTCCCTCCGCGGGATTCGATGAGTGATCTCGCCTCCTCACGTGTAAACGACTGAAGCGTGCCGGTCAATACAAACGTTTTCCCCGTTAATGTCTGCTTTTTCTTTTTGCCCGATGTCGCGGTGAAGGTAAGTCCAGCAGCCTCCAACTTACGTATCATATCTTTGTTATGTTCCTCACGAAAAAAAGCATGGACACTTTGTGCTATTCGCGGACCTATTTCACGGATACCGGTAAATTCCTCAACGGACATGTTTTTTATATCTTCAATCGAACCAAGTTCCTCTGCTAATATACGCGCAGCTCCCTGTCCGACATAGCGGATGCCTAAGGCAAAAAGGACTTTTTTGAACGGCCTTTCCCTGCTCTTCTCTATTGCATGAATAAGGTTCGAGGCACTTTTTTCACCCATCCGGTCAAGCCGAACAAGGTCATCTTTTTTTAAGGTATAGAGATCTGCGGGTGTCGCTATTAAACTATTCCTAATAAGTTGATCAATTATCGCTCCGCCAAGTCCGTCTATATCCATTGCCTGTCTGCTTGCAAAATGCTCTAACCGACCTTTGATTTGCGCCGGACATTCGGAGTTTACACAATAATAGTTTGCTTCGCCCTCGAATCGTTTTATTTCGGATTTACACACAGGGCACACAGTTGGGATAGAAAATTTTCGCGTGCCTTTTAATCGTTTTTCCTTCAGAACACCGGAAATTTTCGGTATAACGTCCCCGCCTTTTTCGACGATCACGGTATCCCCCACCCGGACATCGAGTCGCTCAATTTCATCTGCATTATGCAACGTTGCCCGCCTGACCGTCGTACCTCCGAGCAGCACGGGTTCAAGATCCGCAACAGGTGTAAGAGTCCCCAGGCGACCGACCTGAAGTACAATTCCATTAATTTTCGTCTCGGCTTTTCGTGAAGTAAACTTATATGCCGTCGCCCACCTTGGACTCCTGGCAATGGTGCCCAGTTTTTCCTGCTGTTGGAGTGAATCTACTTTTATAACGACACCGTCAATTTCATAGGGCAGGCTGTCCCGTTTCGTTTCCTCCTCTCTGCAAAACGAGATCACCTTATCTATGGAATCAAACCGTTCGAATCTTTCGTGAACAGGGAAACCCATCTCAAGCAGCATGTGAGAGCGATCATAATGGCTGTTGTTTTTCACGTCGTTACCGATAAGCTGATAGGCAAAAAATCTGAGTTTCCTTTGCGCAACAATTTTTGGGTCCTGTAATTTCAGTGTTCCTGCGGCAGCGTTTCTCGGATTCGCAAACAGCTTTTGTTCCATCTTTTCCCGGTATGTATTTAACGCGTGGAAATCTTCCTTGAACATAATGACTTCACCGCGGACTTCGATGTTGTTGTATTTTGCGCCGTCATGTCGAAGCCGTAACGGAATACTGCGTACAGTTCGAAGGTTCGCGGTGATGTCATCACCCTGAGTACCATCACCCCGTGTAGCCCCCCTGACAAAACGTCCCTTCCCGTACTGGAGCGTAACCGCAACGCCATCAAATTTCAATTCCGTAACGTAGAATACCTCTTCGCTCCCCACGCCATTTCGTACACGTCTGTCAAAATCGTACAGTTCATTTTCGTTATACGTATTTGATAAACTCAGCATCGGTATTGCATGGGTAACAACCGGGAATATTTTGGTCGGCTGGCCGCCGACACGTTGTGTCGGTGACTCCGGTGTCCGATACTCCGGATACCGCTCCTCAAGTTCGATCAACTCGGCCATGAGTCGATCATACTCTTCATCGGTTATCACGGGATCCGCAAGCACGTAATACCGATAATCGTGATCGAGTAATTCCTTTTGTAATTGCAAAATCCGTTTTTGTACCGATTCGGGAGATGGCTGGGGGGTCATTGCGAATTATCGATGATTTGTTAAAAAGATTATCATTGTATCCCATCCCGTGTTATATGCAAATTTCTGAGAACCTGACCGGGGGAACCGAGAACACCGATACTGTCACTATTAAGTTTAATGCTCACCCCGCCCGCATTCCCCACCGTCATAAGGAACTCATTGGCAGCTTTCCACGTACTTACTCTGCCCGGCGGAAAGATATACTCCTCCTGCGCTATGTTGTCGACAGTAATCGTGAGCCAAACGGTATCTAAGGCGGTCACCACAAGATGGAGACTATCTCTCGCTTCTATACCGGTAAAAGCAGGTCGATCGATTGATTCGGATACCGCAGGCTCCGCCTGTTCTTCAATTTCCCGGACGACATCCAGGAAAGGACGCTCCGCTACCTGTTCTTCATTTGTACCAAACATAGAAATCAGAATATATACAATCAAGGCAATGCCACCGACCACTGCAAGTGACAAAAACATCGACTTTAATTTCGGTAGAGGCGTTGTGTCCGGCTTTGGTATGTAATTCCTTTCAGGACGGGATTCTTTATGTTCCTGTTGACCTGACTTGCGGTCTTTATATTCCTCGAATTGTGCAATTATTTTATTTTCGTCGAATTCAATGTATTTGGCATACTGTTTAATAAAGGATTTGACGTACGGTTTCGGAAGTATATCAAAATCACCCTGCTCAATCGCTTCGAGAAACCGGATATTAATGCGTGTCGATCCCGAAATATCCTGAAGCGATATCTTTTTATTAAGCCTTGCTTCTTTAAGCTCCTGTAAAAACTTCGGATCCAATACCAACTCCGTTGATTAAAATGATGGATAAGGATACAATATAGAATTATTTCGGAAATTATATGAACATCATAAAATAGCCAACATAGCTATGAAAAGCAAACGAATCCAAGGGCGGTATGATGGGACGGAAATTCTATATACCTTCAAATAACACCTAATAATACTTACAAAAAAAAACTCCGAAGGAAACACATCCTTCGGAGTTTTTTGCAAGTCGGAACGGCGGGATTTGAACCCGCGACCCCTTGAACCCCATTCAAGTGCGCTACCGGGCTGCGCTACGTTCCGATAATGGTTTACTTCACCTTCTCTAACAATTCCTCAAGAAATTTTTTCACTTCGATCATATCGTTACGAAGCTTTTCATCCTTGATCTTAGGGGCTTTCGGCGGTACGGAAATAAGTTCAAGCTGCTCGCCGGTCTCTGATTCGGGAGTCCAGTTTTTCAGCACCTGCTTCGCTCCTTCTATGGTATATCGCTCATCGCGGAGCAGTTTCTTAATAAATAATATTAATTGGATATCACGATTGGTGTATATCCGGTTTCCGGCCCGATTTTTAGAGGGTTTCAGTTGCTCGAATTCCGACTCCCAGTATCGAAGGACATATTGCTCAAGATCGGTGATCTTGCTCACCTCGCTGATCGAGTAATAGAGCTTTTTTATAGAGTGTTTTTTCATAGACTGCTTTATATGATACGAAACAGTGAATTAAATATCAAGCACTTATCCATTTAAAATCCGGTAATGTAATACCTGTTTGTCTTGCACCGGATCATGCCATCGGATTTCTCTTTTCCTCCCATTTCTCCTCATTTTCTGTCTCAGGCCAATATTTATGTCCGAGTTTTCTCTCCACTTTCGTTATATAGCTTCCTTGCCCTTTTTGGCGAATAAATTTCAGTGCTCTTCCCCCTGCATATAGAAAACCCGATATTACCAGGACGGCAAGTATCGTTTCTATCAGTTCGTTGTTGATGTTATGGGAGAATTGGGTTCCCCAGACAATAATTCCGTGCAGATGATTTGCCAGGTAGGTTCCTATTTCCGTTCCGTATTTTGTCGTGAATTCTTTTGCTGTCAGGACGGCATAGTCATTCGAGATTTCAACTAATTTCTTTAGATTTTTTACGGCATCTACGGGTACGGTCCAGACTTTTGTACCTCCCTGTATTGCTTTTGCAAGCGCGCTCCCACCGGCACCGGCCGCTATTATTCCTGCCGGTATTGAAGCTATCTTCAGTATATACTCCGGGAGTACAAGTGTCTGTCTTACTGTGTTCCTGATATTCCGTCCCATCTGTTCATTCCTCGATCTTAGTTCGCTTTCTGTACAGAATATATAAAGCAATGAATTCTTATTTTTCAATAATAACAAATGCGACAACCGTATTATCCGAATGAGACAAAGAGATCAATACCCTGTCCTTCTCGATCCTGTCCGCCAGCTTGCCGTAGAGGGTGATCGATGGCTGACCCAATTCATTGTTTGAGACTTCAATATCTTTCCAGCTAAACTCCCCACGCCAGCCGGTCGAGAGTGCTTTGCTGAACGCCTCTTTCGCCGCAAAACGGGCAGCAAAATGCTGATGCGATATTTTCTTAGAACGGCAATAATTGATTTCCGTTTCGGTAAATATCTTGGATAAAAATCTATCTCCATAACGGTCAATGACATCACGGATGCGATCAATTTCGATTATGTCGACACCGATTCCCTGTATCATAAAATACTCTGAGACTTCCCTTGTTTTTCGTTGACGTCATCGACGATTTTAAGCAATTCCTGAATATCATATATCTCATAGTCCGCACCGGAGTTCTTCGTCCCGAATGTATCCCCATAGCGAGCAAATACCGTCTTCATTCCCACTTTTGCTGCACCCACCATGTCACGTTCCGCCCAATCGCCGATCATTAATGATTCAGAAGCATCGACACCCAGTCTCTCGAGTGCGGTTTTAAACGGTACCGGACTCGGCTTATATTCACCGGTATCTTCGTGTGTTAACACGACATCGAACAGATGATGCAGATTGAGGTAGGTCAACCGCAACCACGCTTCACGGCTTGGTGCATCCGACACGACGGCAAGTTTTATACCCCGCTTCACCAATTGTACCAGGGTCATGAATACGTGCGGGTAGGTAACAAGTGCTGCTTCCCGCGCTCTGCGATAGGCAACGATACCGGCTGCGAGAATTTTATGATCGATTTTATTGGATTCATCAGATAACAGAATATCAAACACCTGTTGAAACTCTATGCCGCGTTCTTTGTATATGTATTCAATCTTGTGCCGCGCTTCTTCGAACGTCATACGCAATCCGGCATCAATCATAGCACGAATTGCAGCTTCGATTGCGCGTCGTTTCATTTCCATAAAATCGACAAGCGTGTTATCGAGATCGAAAACTATTGCTTTGATCATGTTGATTTTTTGAGATNATGTTGTTGTTTAANNGCCTCTACCCCCAGGAGATAACCGTTTATTCCAAATCCCGATATTTGTCCGGTACACACAGCCGCAATAACCGATTTTTCACGGAATGCTTCGCGCGCGTGAATATTGGAGATGTGTACTTCAACGACGGGTATAGTCAACATTGCGACCGCATCTCTTAATGCATACGAATAGTGAGTCAACGCCCCCGGGTTCATGACAACGCCATCCATGGGTTTTTCAATAAGTCCGTTAAGACGCGTCACTAATGTACCCGCTTCATTCGATTGCAGAAATTCAAAAGTGTCATCGGGAAATTTCCCGGTCAGCAATCTTTCTAGATCACCGAGAGTCTGAGTGCCGTAGATACCGGGTTCGCGAGTTCCCAGTGTATTAAGATTCGGGCCGTTGAGTATCAGTATCTTCATTGATTTGTCCTTCGGATTGTACACCTTGTAATTGCTGTCTGTACCTGGCCATCTCGTCGTCAACGATTTGCCTGATGAAAGGCTTCATGTACAGATCGTCTCCGCCGTACAGACCGACCACACGCGAGAGTAATGTGATCTGCTGGGTCAGTGAATTTTTTTTATTCATCACAACAAGATTTTGATCGTATAATATACAGTCTCCTCCTTTAAAGTCACCTTTTTCATAGCGGAGTTCCAATCCAAGTGACGATACAAGACTTTCAAGTTCACCAACGATGTCTTCCTGCTTCATAAATACTTTATCATGCTTCGTGTTCGGTATTGATATCAGTGTTGCTGTGTGTCTGACTTATGTTCAGTATCAATATTCCAGTTCTTTATCCAACTCAGATCATGGGATATATTCATTAAATTTTCCATACCTGCATGTGTTAATGAAAAATACTTATCCGTAAACCTTTGCTCGATATCATCGGGTCCCAATTTGAGCAGAGAACGCATCGACATACTTACTTTTTCGACCCCATGCTGAAATTCGGCCGATAATTTGGGATAGGCCTCGGAATCAGGTGATGTGCGCTTCATAATACCGAATAAACGGTAGATATACTTTGCATGAAACGTAAGGTCATCGAAGACCTGTTCCTGACCGTGATCCCTGCTTACCTGTAAGAGTATTGAAATATCCTGCTTATTTTTCAGGCGGTCCCGTGAATATGAATCCACGCGGTCAACAAAGCTGCTTATTTCCTGACGAATTTTCATGACCATCGTTCTTGATATTGATATTCAGAATCTTAAATATACTGTTATTCAAGGGCATAATCAACGAAATGTACACATTCCAAGAAAGACCCGATCAATCACGCTATTTTGTTGTATGTATAGGATGGTGCGTTTTTTCGAAGGCAAGAACTATGAGTAATGAACGCGTGTTAGGTTAAAACAACCGATAATTACTAATTTATCAGAAAGGACAGACTGATATGAGCAATAAATTGAATACTCTGTCTGCTATGTGGCTGTTGATTGTTTTTATCACGGCCGGCTGTAACGACAGCACCCCGAGTGAACCGGTAGAAGACACCATTTCATTTTCTAACGATGTGTTGCCGATCTTTCAGCAACATGGATGCTCATCTTGTCACGGGGGTGAAGCGGGTCTTTTCGTAACCACAGTTCAGGGACTTCTCACGGGCGGCGATAACGGACCTGCTGTAATTCCGGGCGATTCGGAAAATAGTCTGTTAATCCAAAAGCTCTCACCCGAACCGCCATTCGGCGGCAGAATGCCGCTGGGCGGAACACCCGTGCCGGAATCTCAACAAACTATAATTAAGGAGTGGATAGACGAAGGAGCCAAAGATAATTGATGGATCAAAACAGGCAATGTGCGCCGGGTGAAACAAGAAAAAGTTAGTCAATTTTAAAAGGCACTAAGGATGTGAACGAAAACTCACTATTTTGTATGACAGGGTTTCGATTTGTTCCATTTTTCAATATTTTTGAAAAGCGATTCGACTTTTCTTCCACACCGCTAGGTTGCCTCGTCAATCAGATATAAAATCGATGTATATTCTCTGTCACTTACAACAGACAGTCCTATTTCACATCCTCTGCTCGTTGAATATCCTTCTGTAACTGAATCCGGCAATGAATCATTTAAATTATTTAGCGAGGATTCCGTCAATTCGGGTCGGAGGAAGCCACGGTCACCGGCAAAGCCACAGCATTTCACGAAGGGTGGAATAATGACTTCTTCGGCACACATTTCGGCAACCTCTCTCAACCTGGCATCCAGACCCAGCTTACGCGAGCTGCATGGCACATGCACCGCAACGGATCTTGATACCTTCTGAAAAGTGAGTCTATCCTTGAAATAATCGAGAACGAACTCAGAGGGATCGTAAATCTTTAAAATCGGATCGAAGACTTCCCTCATCCGCTGTAAACACGGACTGGTATCCATCAAGATAGGTATTTCTCCGTTCCGGGATGTATCTTTTATCGCTGCTTCCATTTCACGCGCCTTCTCATCGCCTTGCCTGACAAAACCTTTACTCGAAAAAGCAAGTCCGCAACAGAGATTATGTATGTCTTTTGGATAAATAATATTGTAGCCGGCTTTAGAACACAGTGACTCCATCACCTGCGCCTGAGAGCGTCTGTCGACACTGGTTCGGTAAACGCCCATGAGTCTGCTGACACAACTCGGGACATAAACAACCGATAACGATGCACCGTTTGTCATCCGGTTTTTAGGTAACGCTGCAGCTCCCCGGGGTACATATTTCGTCCATTGCGGTATGAGTCCGCCACTCATCCTACGGAGTGCTCCGGTCATAGCAGACATCGTTTTTTCGCCCAACATCTTATGTAGAGCATCGGCAATATTCATACCGTATCTCATACCCGTGATTGACGGTCCCATGCCCTGTGCAATCACTGTCGCGATACTATTGGCAGTCGGCGAGGTGTTGATCTCCCGAAGCTTTTTGACAAGCTTTCCGGTGTCGATATCGACCGGACAACTTGTCGCGCACATACCATCAGCGGCACACGTTTCAAGGCCCTGATATGAATATAATTCTTTTAGTCTGGAGAGGAGAATCGAATTTTCCCCGGTTTCGGATAAGCGTGTAATCTCACGCCATGCAACAATGCGTTGACGGGGTGTTAAGGTCAGGTCTTTCGACGGACAATGGATCTCGCAGAATCCGCATTCAATGCACTTATCGATTAATTCGTGTGCTGCGGGCATTGGTTTTAAATCTTTGAGGTAAATCAACGGGTCGTCATGCAAAATGACGCCGGGATTTAAAAGATTATCGGGATCGAAAATATTTTTTATCTCTTTCATTATTTTATACGCTTCTTTTCCCCACTCCATTTCAACGAAAGGTGCCATATTACGGCCGGTTCCATGCTCCGCTTTTAACGCTCCGTCATATGTACGCACGACCATGTTTGTTACATCCTGCATAAAATAACGGTACCTGACAATCTCATGCTGCACATTAAAATCCTGATTGAAGACAAAATGTAAATTACCTTCCAGGGCGTGACCGAAGATGATGGCCTCATGATATCCGTGCTTTTTGAAGAGATTTTGCAAATCAAGGGTTGCTTCGGCAAGATTATCGATCCGGAATGCAACGTCCTCGATAATGACTGTTGTTCCGATTTCCCGCATATTTCCAAGCGCCGGGAACAAACCTTTCCGGATATTCCAGTACATAGTGTACTCAACCGGATCGTCGGTAAATTCCACGGGTCGTGCCATGGGTAGCGATGCAATCGATTGAGTAATTTCATCAATATTTTTTTCAAGGATTTCTTTACTCCCGGCGCGTGTTTCAACGAGAAGGCATGCAACCGAATCATCGAGTTCCTTAAGGTACGGGGGCAATCCCTTTTTATTCTCAACCGATCGAAGCGCCGCCCGATCCATAAGCTCGACGGCATCAACGTTTTGGTGTTTGAGAATCACGACCGCATCGCAGGCAGTCTTGATATCGGGGAAAAACATCATCGAGCTTGCTTTAAACGGATGCTCGACTACGGTATTATACGTTACCTCCGCAATAAAGCCGAGAGTACCTTCAGAGCCGATCATAAGATGCTCGATCATATCAATCGGATCGTCAAAATCTACAAGAGCATTCAGACTATATCCGTTTGTATTTTTCATTTTAAACTTATCCCGGATGCGATCCGCTAGCGGTTGATTCTCTTTTATCTTTTTCGACAAAGCAAGGATACTATCGCACATCGGTTTATGCGAATTGAGGAATGCCTCTTTATTTTTTTGATCATTGGTATCCAAGGTAGAGCCGTCGGCAAAAATAATCTTCATTCCCGCGAGGGTTTTATAGCTGTTTTGTGCAACACCACAGCACATACCGCTCGCGTTATTGGCAGCGATACCTCCGATCATAGCGGAATTTATCGATGCGGGATCAGGTCCGATTTTTCTTCCGAAGGGTGCAAGAAATACATTGGCGTGTGCACCGATTATCCCGGGCTGCAGCTTTATCCTTTGCCCACCGTCAAGTATTTGATATGCATTCCATGTATGTCCGAGAA
>SL_3KL_010_SEDDRAFT_10006155_pt1 | contig 10739 bp, 11 predicted proteins | sample SodLakKL_010_SED_2_FD_10381 | JGI IMG/M metagenome (IMG submission 10381)
GGAACCTTATGGAGGTTCTCTGTAATTGTGCGATTTAAATCCTCAAATGAACGAAATTGCATGATAAAGTAAACGCCCTTAGATTAATCTTTAATTGTTTAATAGCTGTCCAGGATCTGTATGGCCTTTTGGGCATTTTCAAAATCTTCGGGTTTGCCAATATCCAGCCAATAGCCCCAAAATGGAAAAGAGACAACATTCTTTCCTTTTGCTATTTGATGTTCGATAAAATCAGTGATATCGAGATGCTGGTTCTTTGGAATTTGCTCTATCAGCTCCTGCTTAATTAAATAGATCCCTGCATTAGAGTAGTAGGTGTATTCAGGTTTCTCCTTGAGTCCGGATATCTTATCATCTACAAGATCAAACACGCCGTATGGGACCTTTACGCGATAGGGAATAGAAACGATGGAGATATCCGCATCACGCTTTATAAAATCGTTGTAAAACTCTTCATAGTTCAGGGTAGTCAGAACATCCGAATTGGTCAGCAGTATGGTTTTAGATTTAAACGACTCAATCAGGCTCAGACTGCCTGCAGTGCCCAGAGGTTTATCCTCCCGGACATAGCGAATACTGATTCCTTTATTTTCCCCGTTTCCAAAATAGGAAACGATCTGGTCGCCAAGATAGCGGATGGAGACGGAGAGGTGTTCAATACCATAGGCCACTAAACGATCCATATTTCTCTCCATAATCGGTTTATTACCTACCTTAAGAAGCGGTTTTGGGGTTGTGTATGTGAGTGGCCTTAGCCGGGTTCCCTCTCCTCCGGCCATAATCACTGCTTCCAGAGGAAGTATTGATTTTATTTCACTCAAATTGTAGGCTTTTACGATTCGGTCATCCTTATCAAGCACCGGCAGAATCTGAATACCTTTTTCTTTGAATTTGTTTACATCAAAATATTCAAGTCCATTTTTTTTGATATAGGTGAAATCAATATTCATACAGGAAGATACAGAATCATCCAGGCGGGTGCCGTTTGTAAGTCTTCTCCTGATATCACCATCAGTCAGTGTTCCAAGCAATTTACCATTCTCATTAATAATGAAGAGTGTGAGCGGATAAGTTGGAAAAGCATCTGAAATTTGATTCAGTACGTTTAGCGCATCTTCAAGAGTAGAGTCTTTCGATATATAACTAAGTTCAAAATTCTTCATAAGCCATCACGATTATTATAATAGTCACTTTATGAATCGCCGTTATTTGAGATGAGCTGAGTCATACTTCGACTTAAATGAATCTATCAATCGAAGATCACCTCTGACTGGTGTTTCAGAGCAACCCAAACCACATTGTATAATTTTCCCGTTTATTTTAAGAGCCTTATTGCAAACTATAAAATAACGTCAAGAAAGCCAGTTAGCTTTCTTTAATTATCAGATGATGTGCCAGGCGATGGGGTATAATGTCTTACCCGACTGCATTTATCAGGGTTTAAAGTGAAGTGTATGGTAAAAGCCACGCCGGTCATTAGATGCCACTCCGATATTTTTAATGGTGTGTTCCGGAAAGGTGTGTTCATCGAATGTATAGGTCCATTTTCTAAAGGGCTCCTGAAAGTCGAAGTTATCATGATGAAAGTTGCCGTCTCTGGTTTCTACGGCTAAGAAAGGCTGGGGGCCAAATGTTTTTTCTCTTGCGTTCACGGTCAGTTTCCACTGGCCGTCAATATCAGTTTGTTTAAAAGAGCCCTCGAGCATATTCGTTTTGGGAGGTTTAAAGTCGCCAAACAGGGTTCGGTTGAAGGCTTCCCGAACGTCACAATATTTAAATTTTACATTCGGAAAGCCGGGTTTTACTTTCCTGATGAGATCTCTCACCTGGTCCACGTCGGGTGCCATATCCCGGGAGTCGTGATTGGTAAAGCCCATGATGGCTGAACCGTTCTCATCGGCATAGCGAAACGCTTTTCTCACCTCTGCCTCATTAATGCATCTCATCCGTGTACCGACGTTCAGGCACCTGGCAATATATCTCCGGCAGTTGCCCGACAGCTGATAATCGTCATGATCCGGTTGATAGACCGACCAGTCATCAGGAGCCCTTCGCCAGTCTCCAAAACGACCGCCGGAGAGGTCAATTTGCTCATCCTCATCTTTAAAAGACTGATTTGAAAGGTCAAAAGGCATCCACTGCTCCAGGAACCAGTGGCTGTCGGGTCGTTCGGTGTGATAGCCGGCACGGTTTACGGATGGAAACCAGTCTCTTTCTATAATTCGCCTGGCAATAATTTCAAAAATTTTATTATCCCGCAGGTATGTATTTACATTCAGGTGAGAAATCCTGCGGTGATGTGTTGGATGAAAGTGCCAGTGTATCTTGTCGGGTGCATGGGTGGTCTCTATGAACTCCGTGTAGTAGTCAAAAATGTTGTGATAGCCGATATCCTTCTTGCGCGGATTTACGTCATAACCTATATGGTCAACACAGTGCCAGTTGTACATCCAGCCTCCGCCGTAACTGTCCGGCATACTGTTCCTGAAAGCCTCACTGCTTATTTTTTCAAGCATTTTTTCAAGTTTTCCGTAATTATCTATGTAATCCAGAAGTTGCGGAGAAAAGGCTTTTGCAATCTGTTGTTCTTTCCCATCCAGGTCCAGTTCAGCATTCTGAATTTTTTTTAGATTTTCAGGGGAGGGCGATAAAGTAACGCCAAAATGCTTGTGTAAACGCTCAAATGTCGCATTCAGGCTCTCATATAGCGGTCCCTCTGTATCAATGGAGTGGACGATATAAACTACTTTGTCATTTTCTTTAACCATCAGCCGGTTTAATTTTCTTTGATTCTGTGTTATTTAAAAGTCAGGCAGTTCATCATGCAGTGAACTGTTGATGTCAAGTAAGTAGGGATTTTGATCCAGAAACTCCAGCACCTCCCTGGTCTTGAACGGTCTCTTTGGATGGTAGAGGTTTTTGTAAAGTATCTCTACCAGGGTAAAATCTTCGGGGTAGTCAACGCTGTACGAAATTTCAGGCCTTGAAAGCTGCTCGTCCGGATAGAACATCCTGGTGTTGAATTGATCAGCATTTTTTCTGATATAGAGTGTAACATGCTCCAGAAAATCGTTTTTGCCCGTGGTATTACTAACTTCATTATACACTCTTTTTAATGCCGCCTGCGTAACAAGTTCACAGCCTGATCCGTGTACAGAGCCTTTTCGGTGCACATTGTTGATATAATCAAGAGTTGGATCATTTTTATGCTCCGAAATCAAAGAGTCGATTAATGCCGGATCAGTAAGCGGGTTATCTCCTGTCACCCGAATAATGACATCAAGATTATAATGTTCAGCAGTATCAATAAAGCGTTTAAGCACATTGTTCAGGCTTCCGCGGTAATAGTTGATGCCAAATGACTCGCAAAGATCAGCCAGTACATCGTCGCTCTTTTCATCTGATGTGGCAACGATGATATTGTCGAGAAGTTCAGAGTAAGATATCTGTTCAACAACCCTGGCAATCAGGGGTTTGCCATGCAAATCTTTGCTCATTTTNCCGGGCAGCCTTGATGAGTTATGCCGTGCCTGTATGATTGCTCCGAAGGTGGTCATGGGCGGTTCAGTTAAATTGAGATAATTTTTCAACCAGATTTCTGCTCTCTGCCACCGTGCAGAGATTTTCATCTGTTCTCCTCTCCATGGCATTAAAAAAGCAGTTCAGCTGATTCAGGTACATATTTTCATCATCCAACTTCATCTCATCAATAAGCATGTGCTCTTTATAGGTCTTTACAGTTTGATTGATAATATCTGCTACAATTACTTTTTCAGGACAGTAGATCTTGATCACTCTCTCCCTGAAATGGGAAAAGTAGTCAAGTGATATATGGCTTTTGATGCCCGTACTGTGATCCAGTTGAAATTCTGAAAAGTCATCAGCCGAGATATTCAGAGAACTGGCCTGCCCGGTTGACCCTTCCAGACTCACTGAACTGCCAAAAAGATATTCGTTGTAGTCCAGCTCATGGATAAGTTCATTCATGACACCACCGCCCCGGGATTGGTCGGCGGAGTAGCTTTTACTGTAATCCTGACCGGGCCGCCATGAAGGCAGATAGGATGAACATATGGTTCGTGTATAAAAGATCTCTTCCGTTTTAAGAACCTCCTTTAAGTGCGTAATAACCGGATGATAGCGCAAGCAGAATGCCACGTGATTAACAAGTTTCTTTTGCTTGATAAGCTCAATCAGGGTATCCACCCCATCAATACTGTTGCTGAGTGGTTTCTCGATGAAAAGGTCTATGGATCGCTCGGCGCACTCCAGGGCTGTATCGATGTGAAGATGGGTAGGGTTTGTAATAAATGCCGCGTCTGGATTGTTATTAAAGGCCTCTTCCAGACTATGAAACTCTTTTATACCCAGTGTATTAGCTGTTTTTCCGGTTCTGTATGCAGATAATTCCACATCAAAATGATCGAGCAGCAGTTTGGCATGCCTGGCTCCGATCGATCCCAGGCCAAAAAAAAGGATTTTTTTCTTCATCAGATTTCAGATTGCGGTCCAGCCTCCGTCAATCGTGAGCGCTGTGCCTGTGATATATGATGACGCCTCTGTCAGCAGGAAGACAATGGGCCTTGCCACCTCTTCCGGGGTGGCCATTCTGCCTAACAGAGTTTTTTTATTATATCTTTTTAAGAAGCTTTCGGGCTGGTTATTAAAAACCCCGCCGGGACACACGGCATTTACCCTCACATTGCGATGCCCGAAGTAACTGGCAAGGTATTTGGAATACATGAGTACACCGGCTTTTATTGGTGTGTAAGCGGCCGGTGAGGTCATCTCAGTACCGCTGTAAATTTCAAAATCAGGAGCTTTAAGAGCCTGAATAGAGCTGACATTTACAATGTTCCCGCCTCCGTTACCGGCCATTTTTTTAGCAATTTCATTTGAAATAATGCAGTAGGAGTTAAGCTGCACATCAACGTTTTCCCTCCAGCTCTCTACAGTAACATCTTCAAGCTTATTTCCCCAGTCGGCTGTTCTTGCATATGCATTGTTGATCCAGTTATCAATACCGTCATATCTGTTCCAGATATCCTCAACCACCTTCGCAATACTGTTCAGGTCGGTCAGGTCATGATTTTCAAAATGAATTTTTTCTTTTAATGATTTTGGCAGCTGCTCATATCCCTGTTCATTCACATCGATCACAATAACCCGGCTGTCGCACTCAATCAATGATCTGGTAATGGCACTGCCTATCAAACCCAGGCCTCCTGTAACAACAGTGGTTTTGTTTTTCAGTGAAAAGTAATCGGTCATAGGTTTTGGTTTTAATATAAAGTCAGGCTGTTTTAAAGTACAAAGCTAACTTACACAAATAAAGTGAGTTTGAGATAAGGATATGAAAAAGCCCCGGGATTAGTCGGGGCTGATTTCAAGGATTTCAGGTCGAAATCACTCACTAATTTGATGGATTTAGTTTAGGAAACTGTAACTCCGGTTTGTTTACTCTACAACTGTAATCACGGTCTGAACGTCAGCGGGAGTTTCCGCGATTACCGCAAAACGTGTGCCTTCTGCCGGCACAAAATCTTCATAGCCTGATTCAACAACCTGGAGTATGTAATCCACTTTTTCACGATTAAATAAAGGCTCTCCGTTGTCGTGCATACGGGCTGGCAGATCTTCAATATCAACTGTATCAAGGTTCAAAATTGGATTTCCGCGCATCAACCAGATCGCAATCTGAACTTCCAGGTAGGTAATCTCAGGATCGTCCTGTTTCAGCTGATCCATCATGTTGAAGAGATAGTTGATCGGCTTCCAGTTTTTCACATTATAAGTGGAGTAGAGCTGAATGTTTGTGTAAACACCACCGTTGGAGTCGATCGGTTTTTGCCAGTCGATGCACCAGCCCTCACCCTCACCGTTGCCAATTACGCTGTTTTCATTTATTTCTGAAAAGTCTATACTGAAATAACTGTCCTGAGCCCGATTAACAGTGATCGTGGCATTGTTGGCGCCGTTAATACGCATTACCTCCTCTACAGGATCGAGAGAGTCGTCAAGATTGGATTCTGTGGTCAAATTTTTACAAGAGACAGCTGTAAGTAGGAATATAGCCATTACAAGACCGAGTCCAATAAGTAATTGCTTGTTCATATATTTAAATCTTTAGATGAATATTATTAAAAAAATTATAGATGTTGTCTTCTCTGGTACTAAACGCCTGAAATCCATCAGGTGTCAAATAGTTGCAGAATGCTACACTTATATCTTAATTAATTGATGTTTGTTTCTAAGATTAGGAACAATGGGGTCTGCAACCAATTAGTTAAATTTAATTAGGGTGTAGCTTGCCTTTATGCAGTTTTTTTAGAAAAGAGGACTCTATTAAGCTATCTATTGCCGGAAATAGCACTCTGGTTACGAATATTTGTAAGAATAGAGGTTCTTTGACACGAATGAAGATGATTAAAATTCTCTAAAAGTGTGATAATTCCGAACCGTATGTCTACTCCAGATCCGTCCAGCGAAGTACGGAATCGGCGGGCAGGTCGTGAGTGACCTTGCGCCCTGCAACATACGATTCCTGATCCGGGGAAATTCCTGTTCCGGGTCGTTTAAAAAGCAGATCCTCCTTTTTGATGGTTTCTCCTTTTTTCAATTCACGTGCAGTTACAATGCTGCGTCTCATTTTCGGCATCTTCTTCTTCTCCTCTTCCGATATCAATCGTCTTGCGGATCCCATTGCCGCCACGATATTTTCTGACTCCCCGGTTATCACTCTCATCTCATCCGGGTCGGCAGAGATCATGTGGTCCCAGCCGGGCAGATTCTTGTCGATGGTGAAGTGCTTTTCGATGAGGCAGGCCCCCAGAGCTACAGAGGCGAGCGGGATGGCAGAGCCGATGGTGTGGTCGGAAAATCCGACGGGGTATCCGAAGGCCTGCTGAAGGGTTGTGATGTTTCGCAGATTAATGGTTTCCATCTCCGGGGGGTAAACCGAAACGCAGTGTAGCAACACGATCTGTTTGTTTCCGGCTTCTTCTACAACCTGTATGGCCTGCTCAATTTCGCCCATTGTGGCCATTCCGGTTGAGAGTATGACCGGTTTTCCGGTTTTGGCCAAATATTTCAGAAGCCTGAGATTGTTAATGTCCATTGAAGCTACTTTAAAGAATGGGACATCCAGTTCCATCAGCAGATCAGCCTCCTCTTCTGAAAATGGGGTGGAACAGAAGTCTACACCTTTGCTCTTGCAGTACTCATTGAGCTCTTTATGCTGGTCCGCTCTCAGGTAATATTCTTCAACCATTTCGCGAAGTGACCCCCAGTGCTTTTTGGGATCATCGGTGTAAACTGTATTCGCTTCATACTCCTCCCTGGCTATCAGCGATTCAGGAGTCCACGACTGAAACTTAACGGCGTGAGCTCCGGCTTCAACAGCCGCATCGATAATCTTTTTGGCCAGATCCATATCCCCGTTGTGGTTGGATCCGATTTCGGCAATGATGTAGGGTTTCGAAAAGTTTTGAATGGAAAAGGCGGGCGTCAGGTCAATCTTCATAGGTCTGTGTTGAATTCATCTAAGGTTTTAATCTCTTCCCACCAGAACGGCTGATCGGGGAGTATACTTTCAATTTGCATGATGTAGTTTTGCAGGTGATGTTCACCTTTTTTCAGGTGTGAGCTGAGTTTTTTTAGATTCTCGTGGTGCTCTTCATGCTTTGCTGAAACTTCGGCAAAATAAGCGGCATTCTGTAATTGAACGCTCAGTGCGAGTTCAATTTTTTGCGGTGTGATCTTTTTGAATCCCGCGGTATTTTTGTCGTGCTGCCTGTAAAAGGTAACACATTCACTGTTGAATATGGCACTGCATCCCCGAAGCAGCATATCGGTAAAGATGAGCCAGTCGATGGCGATTGTATTATCAGGGATGTTGATCTTCCTGAGTCCGGTTTTTCTAACGGCACTGTTGCCAAGCCCCATGATGTTCTTACGGAGAATAAAATCAGGTTCAATTTCATACTGATTACCCAGGCGGCTGGAAAAATAGTTTTTTTGAATCAAATTCTCGTCCTCATCTACGGATGTCAGATCATTGACGTAGATGTCGGCCGTTTCAAGTGCTTCGGCGGATTTTTCGATTCGGTTTTCAGAGAAGTAATCATCAGCATCGGCGAAGATGATTTTTTTATAGTCCGATTCCATCAGCAGGTCGATGCCCTGTTGTCTCACTTTGGCAATGGTTCCTTGAACGGGGATGAGTTGAAATCTGTGGGTAGCTGGAGGAATAAGATTTCCGGCATCTGTAACTCCGTCATTCAGAATCATCAGGTCAAAGTCATCCCGTGTCTGCCCGGCTACAGACTCAAAAAACCGCGGAAGCCAGGGCTCGCACCCCGGATAAATAACTGTAAAAAGACAGATACTGTTTTTCATTTATGTAAGTGAACAATCCTATTTGATTTAACTTAAAGCGCGATAAAGGACGCTGATATTTTAATTAAATGTATTGTAGAACCGTAGAACCGTAGAATCGTAGAGGGTTATTAACAAATTTCATTCATGTACATCATAAATCATGATGTCTTGAATACTAATCAATCATCTATTCACCATATTTCAATTTCCCAGCTTTATAGCTCTACGATTCTACACGCCAGTGGCGCACTCAACGTGATCCGCCAGCTGGCGGAGAACACTCAACACGCCGAAGGCGTACTCAACGTTACGCTCTGCGTAACACTCAACGCGCTGGACTTCCAACATATATCCCCGGCTCTGTTAAATCTTTGGTTACCGTGCTGTTTGCGCCGACTACAATATCATCTCCGATGGTTACCCCCTGGATAACAACCGCTCCGCTGCCGATCATACATCGATCACCAATGGAGCAATGGCCGTTCACGATCGCCCCGGGTGCAATATGGCAGTGATCGCCCACTACGGCATCATGCTCAATAATTGCCCCGGTGTTAATAATAGAGTTCTTTCCAATGCGGGCACCGCTGTTCACTACCGCACGGTGAAAAACAAGGGTGCCTTCGCCGATATCTGTACGAGCGGAAGCGGTAGCGGAAGGTGAAATAATAACGGGTAGTTGTGCGCCGGCCTCTTTGGCTAGATTGAAAAGCTTCATTTTCAGGTGGGCACTTTTCAACTGACCTACCGTTATAAGACAGTTTTCAAATTTTGCAACCAGCCTGGAAAGCTCATCATCCGTTGCAATAATCTCATAACCGCTTATGGTCTCACCCACTTTATCCTTCTGATCGGTAATACCTGCTATTTGATATGTGCCGTCCGCCTCAATTACGTCGATAGCCGATCTGCAGTGTCCGCCGCCGCCTATGAGAATAATCGATTTCATATGCGAACGCTGCTTGGGATGTTCACAATGCGGTCTTCCAGCCACTCGGAGTTTTCCAGGTCCCCGGTCTGGCACTCCTTATACATCTCCAGCTTGTTCATTAGCTGCCATATGGGGCGTGTCATTACGCCCTGTTCATTGGTTTGGCCCAGGAACCGGTCACGCTCTTCACGATCCTTCAGGCAGATGGCATTCAGCCAGTAGTTGCTGAAACCGTGTTCAATTTCATCCACAAAGCCGATACTTGAATTCCTGAAAAAATCACGATACCTGTCCGCAAGTTCGCGCTTGTTCTCAATATAGTGATCAAGCTGTTCCAGCTGAGCACACGCCATGGCTGCATTCAGGTTGGGCATCCGGTAGTTGTATCCCACGTGGTCGTGGATATATTCCCATTTGTGCGGTTTTTTTGCAGTTGTTGTAATGTGTTTAGCCAGTTTTGCAAGCACCTCGTCATCGGTGACTATTGCGCCGCCTCCGCCGGAGGTAACGGTTTTATTGCCGTTAAAACTGAATACACCAAGTTTTCCGAACGTGCCGGTATGTTGCCCTTTATAACGGCTGCCGAGCGATTCGGCGGAATCTTCGATCAGCGGGATATGCCATTCATTGCAAACTTCGGCCAACTCATCAATTCGGCACGGCATGCCAAAGGTATGCATCGGCACGCAGGCTGCTGCTCTCTTCCCGGTTCTGTTATTTATGGAGACACCTCCTTTGAGTGTAAAATTTTTGCTTAGAAACTGCTCAAGTTTTTCAGGTGAGAGTCCCATGGTGTCGCGGTCCACATCTGTGAATACCGGTTTTGCCCCGGTATAGGCAATGGCATTGGCTGTTGCCACAAAAGTAAGCGGCTGGGTAAATACCTCATCGCCCGGCTTCACCCCGGCCAGGATCAGGGCCGTATGCAGTGCCGAGGTGCCGTTCACGGTTGCCACGGCAAATTTCGCTCCCGTAATTTCACACATCATCTTCTCAAATTTATCAACGTATGCACCAACGGAGGAGACAAACGTGGAGTCGATGGCGTCCATCACATACTCTCTCTCGTTTCCGGTAAACCTGGGCTCATGCAGCGGAATAAACGCCTCAGGCGTATTGAATTGATCCCGGATGAAGGAGACGATATTGTTGTAGTTGTTCATATTGAGTAGTGAGTAGTGAGTATCAAAATCCAAATAACAAGCACCAAATTTCAAACATCAAGCATTCCGATTTTCAAGCTCCAAGCACCAAAAAACAAGCACCAAATTCCAAGCACCAGACCTGAAGCAAACTAAATTACAGGAAATTTGCAGAAACGTTTTTATGTATCCAATTTAACCTTTTGGAATTTGGAATTTGGAATTTGGAATTTGGAATTTGGAATTTGGAATTTGGAATTTGGAATTTGGAATTTGGAATTTGGAAT
>SL_3KL_010_SEDDRAFT_10006156_pt1 | contig 10739 bp, 8 predicted proteins | sample SodLakKL_010_SED_2_FD_10381 | JGI IMG/M metagenome (IMG submission 10381)
GACGACCACAAGCAATTCACCATAAAGCCCGGGAAAAAGAAGTGAAGATGGAAGGTAGAAGGTAGAAGGTAGAAGGTAGAAAGTAGAAAGTAGAAAGTAGAAGGTAGAAGGTAGAAGGTAGAAGGTGGAAGGTGGAAAGAACGAAAGAACGAAGGGAACGAATGAACGATGGAACGAAAAAGTTGAAAAGTTGAAAAGTTGAAAAGTTGAAAAGTTGAAAAGTTGAAAAGTTGAAAAGTTGAAAAGTTGAAGAGTTGAAAAGTTGAAGAGTTGAAAAGTTGAAGAGTTGAAAAGTTGGAGTTAAGTATTTGAAAAATAAACACTTAAACTTTTAAACTTTTAAACTTAATACCTGGTAAACCTGTTGGGATTTTCCAAGGTTTTAGCAATCGCACTGTCTGAAGGCAGTGGATAAACTGCTTTTCAGCTTTTTTTCTTATTATTATGTAAGATAAAACAAACAATATATTATAACATTTATTAAACCATGAGATTACTTATTGTATCCAACCGACTGCCTGTTTCTGTGAGCAAGGAAAACGGCGAATATACCGTTTCAAAGAGCGCCGGGGGGCTGGTTTCCGGGATGAGCGACTATCTGAAATCACTCGGAGCACAACAAGACAAGGTCACCGACTATATCTGGATGGGATGGCCGGGGACTACCGTCGATAAAGCCGATGAAGGGCTGGTCAGGGAGAAGGTCAAAACGGAGTTCAGTGCCTCTCCGGTATTCTTGTCCGAAACCCTGATGAACAAGGTATACCTGGGTTTTTGCAACAAGACCATCTGGCCCCTTTTCCACTACTTTCCCCAGCATGCCCGGTTCGACCTGGAATTCTGGGAGCAGTACAAGGAAATGAACGGGATCTTTTGCGATGAGATCCTGAAGATTGTCCAACCCGGCGACATCATCTGGATACACGACTACCACCTGATGCTATTGCCCCGGATGTTGCGCGAAAAGGTGGACAATCCGGTCGGATTCTTTTTGCACATCCCCTTCCCCTCCTATGAAATGTACCGAATGTTGCCCGGTGAAAGCCGCAGCCAGGTGCTCGAAGGACTTATGGGGGCCGACCTGATCGGTTTTCACACCCACGATTACGCCCAGTATTTTCTTCGTTGCGTTATGCGTATTCTGGGCCGTGAAAACCATATGGGGCAGATTGAAATGCCCACGCATGTTCTTGAGGTGGGAACCTTTCCGATGGGCATTGATTTTGAAAAGTTTCACACCATGGATGTTGCTCCCCACCGCTCGCACAAGGCCGGTCCGGATGAGCCCAGAATGGTCCTTTCGGTCGACCGCCTCGATTATTCGAAGGGGATCGTTAACCGGCTCAAGGGCTTCGAGTTCTTTTTGCAGAAATACCCTCAATGGCACGGCAAGGTATATATGAACATGATCGTGGTCCCCTCACGAACGGGGGTGAGCACCTATATGCAGATCAAAAAAAAGCTGGATGAGCTGGTGGGGCGCATCAACGGGGCCTATGGCAGCATATCGTGGACCCCGGTGGTGTACCAGTTCACATCCCTGCCCCACAATGAATTGATCGCCCAGTACCGGCGCAGCGACATCGCCCTGCTGACACCGCTTCGCGACGGCATGAACCTGGTGGCAAAGGAATACATTGCCTCCCTTACCGACCAGAGGGGGGTGTTGATCCTGAGTGAATTTACCGGGGCAGCCAAGGAGCTTAGCGAGTCGCTGGTGATCAACCCCAACAGCTATCACGCCATTGCCGATGCCATTGCCGAGGGGCTGGAAATTCCCGAAAAGGAAAAGGTCAGGGGCAACAGCATCATGCAGAAGCGGCTGCGGAGGTATACCGTGACCCGGTGGGCCACCGAATTTGTCGGCGGGGTGCTGGAATCGAGCAAGCTTTCGCAGGATTCGGTCAGGAACAAAATGCTGAACCCCGAAATGACCCGGCAGATCGTTAAGGGGTTCAGAGAGGCCGGCAGGCGGATGATGATCTTTAATTACGACGGAACCCTGGTGCCTTATACCAAATACCCGGCGGCGGCCGAACCATCGGCCGAACTGCTCGACCTGCTTCGCGACCTGAATGCCCTGCCCAATAACGATGTGGTGGTCATCAGCGGGCGAAGCAAGGAGGAACTCAACGAATGGCTGGGCCATTTGCCGCTTAACCTGACAGCCGAACACGGGGCCTGGATACGGCAGGGGGGGCAGAAAAAATGGAAGCTGTTCAAACCATTGTCCAATAACTGGAAGCCCGACGTGACCGACATCATGGAAATGTATGCCGACCGGCTGCCCGGAGCCTATATCAAGGAACACGAATACTCGGTTGCCTGGCATTACCACAGGGCCGACCGGGGACATGCCGCTCCGCTGGCCTCCGAACTCGGCGACCATCTTCTGTCGATCACCACAAACAGCGACGCCCAGGTAGTGACGGGGCCGGGGATCATTGAAGTAGCCAACAACGGCATCAACAAGGGAGAACTGGCCATGCACTGGCTCCGCAGGAAGAATTATGACTTTGTGCTGGCCCTGGGTGCGGGATGGTCGGACGAGATCCTGTTTCAGACCATTCCGCCCGAGTCCTGGACCATCAGGGTGGGGGTCACCCAAACGTCCGCCCGCTTTGTGATGGGGCAACAACAGGAAGCCATTGATTTGCTCGAAAAGCTTAAGTCCGGGGAGGAGAAATAAGGCAGCAGGCTTTATTTTACGTACACGGTCTTGATGTTCGTGAATTCGCGGATGCCCACTTCAGAGAGCTCCCTTCCATAACCGCTTTGGCCAATGCCTCCGAAAGGCAACCGGGGGTCCGACTGTACCTGTTCGTTCACAAAACAGCAACCGGCATTCAATCCGTATTCGGCAATCCGTTGTCCCCTGGATGTATCGGAAGTAAATACGGCAGCCCCAAGCCCAAACACGCTGTCATTGGCCTTGCGGATGGCCTCTGCTTCGTCCGCTGCCCCGGTGATGGCCGCTACCGGGCCGAATAACTCCTCATCCCAGGCGGGCATGCCCGGTTTCACGTTGGTGAGTATGCTCGGCGGGTACCAGGCTCCCTCCCTTTCGGGCACCTCTCCCCCCAGCAGGCAGCGGGCTCCCTTTTCAATACTGCGCATCACCTGTGTATGCAGCTCGTCGCGCAGGTCGATGCTGGCCTGGGGTCCTACGTCCGTTGCCCGATCCATGGGGTCGCCCATAACCTTCGAAGCCATTTCCCTGACCAGGCCTTCCTCAAAGGCTTTAAGCAGCGGCTTTGCCACGATGAAGCGTTTGGCTGCGATGCAGCTTTGCCCCGAATTGATCAGGCGGCTGTTGGCACATGTCCTGATGGCCTGCTCCAGGTTGGCGTCTTCAAGGATGATGTAGGGGTCGCTGCCCCCAAGTTCGAGTACCGTTTTTTTGAGGCTTTCTCCGGCCTTTGCGGCCACGGCCCTGCCGGCCCCGACGCTTCCGGTAAGGGTAGCTGCCTGTACATGCGGATCCTCAATAACCTGCGCCACCTTTTTCCCGGGTATTTTCAAGACAGAGAACAAGTGTTCGGGAAAGCCCGCCTCAATGAAGACCGAGGCGATCATCAGGGCCGATCCGGTGACGTTCGAAGCATGCTTGAGCAAGGCGGCATTTCCCGCCATCAGGGCAGGGGCGGCAAAACGGAAAACCTGCCAGAATGGAAAGTTCCAGGGCATGACCGCCAGGATCACACCAAGGGGACGGTAGGCAATGTAGCTGCGGCTTGCCCCGGTGGGCACGGCCTCGTTGGACAGGAAGCTTTCGGCATGGTCTGCATAGTATGCGCAGACCCCAGCGCATTTCTCCACCTCGGCCACCGACTGTTTGATGGGTTTGCCCATTTCCAGGGTGATCATCCGTGCATATTGTTCCGAATGCTGCCGCAACACGGAGGCCGCCTTTTCCATCAGATGGCGGCGGTCCGAAAAAGCGCTCCCGGCCCACTGAGCCTGGGCGGCAGCGGCCAGTTCAATGATCTCCCGGGTCTCTTCGGGGGTATGTTCTTCGTAGGTGGTGATGGTCTGGTTGTTGACGGGATTTGCGGATCGTAGCATAGTGGACAGGTAGTTTGGTAGAGAATGTGTATGGACCGTGTTATTTCGGTGTGGAGAACGGACAATGGCCGTTTCAGTCTTTGTTCCGACCCTCAAGGATCACCCGGGTCCGGGGCAGGCATTGAGGGTATTCGCGCTGGATGAACTCCACCAGCTTTTCCCTGATGTATACCCTGAGTTCCCAGGCATTGGGCGAGGTATCGGCACTCATCAGGGCCCTGAGCTCCAATGTATGTTCTTTGGCATCGGTTACCTGGAGCACGTTCACCTTTTTGTCCCAGTAAGTGTTGCCCTCGAGCAGACGGGTAAGTTCGTCGCGCAGGGCCTGGATGGGGATGGTGTAATCGGTATAAATGAATACTGTGCCCAGTATATCGGCCGAAGTCCTGGTCCAGTTCTGAAAGGGGCTGTCGAGAAAATAGGTGGTGGGCAGCACCAGCCGGCGTTTGTCCCAGATCCTGACCACCACATAGGTGAGGTTGATTTCCTCGATCCACCCCCATTCGTTTTCGACAATCACCACGTCGTCGAGTCTGATGGGCTGGGTTATTGCGATCTGGAAGCCTGCCAGTACGGTCCCGAGCGCTTTTTGTGCTGCAAGGCCGATGACAAGGCCGGCAATGCCTGCAGAGGCGAACAGGCTGACCCCGATATTACGGACCCCCTCAAAGAGCATCAGGGTAAAGCCGGTAGCGATCACGATCACAATAAACACCAGGATCTTTTCCAGGATGTTGTACTGGGTATGCACCTTCCGCATACGGAGGTTATCGGCAATGCCGGTGTCGTAACGTGCCAGCAGCTTGTTCTTGGCGGTGCGTATGATGGCGATGACAATCCAGGTAATGCCCACGGCCATCAGTATGGCGCCCAGGGTCCGGACAGTAGGGTGCATGTTTTTTGGGATGAAATCCATCAGGCCGACGCCTCCGGTGATGAACATGGCAACAAGGATGATCAGTACCGGTGAGACAAAACGTTTGAAATATTTCATAATCCAAAGACTATTTTTCTGACTAATTTAATAAAAATCGTCTAAATAGGCCCCCTCCCGGCTAAACATATTATCCTAATTTTGTATCCGATACCGCTTGTTATGGGAACCACGACATTGATCTTCAAAATGCCCCCCGATTATTCCGGTCAGATGCTACAGCAGGCCATTGCCCAGAAACTGGGGATTCGGCATTTTTCATGGCAGCTGGAAGCCAGCAGCCTGGATGCACGCAACAAGCGCAATATCCACTGGCGTCTGCAGCTGAAGGTAGTTTCGGACGAGATCGCCGGCACAGAGGCCGCTGCAGAAGAAAGCCTGGTGATACCCCGCAGCCTGCGAAAGGCCGGCATCCTGGTGGTGGGCAGCGGGCCGGCCGGTTTTTTCTGTGCCTATGCACTGCAGAAAGCCGGTTTCTCCACCACCCTGATCGAGAGGGGTTCGGAGGTGATAAAACGAAAGCGGTCGGTAAACAGTTTCGAACGCAACGGCCTGTTTGACCCCTGCAACAATTATGCTTTTGGCGAAGGGGGTGCGGGCACTTTCTCAGACGGCAAACTGACCTCCCGGTCGAAACATATTTCCCTGGAACGAAGTTTCATCCTCTCTAAGTACATTGAAGCCGGGGCGCCCCCCGAAATCAGCCACATGGCCCACCCGCACCTGGGTACCGACAAGCTGGTAAAGATCGTGGGCAATCTGCGTCAGCACTACCTGGAAGCAGGGGGAAAGATTTTGTTTGATACCCTACTGAAAGACATCGTGGTCAAAAAAGGCCGGGTTGTTGAAGCCGTCACCACGGCGGGGCATCTGACAGCCGATGCGTTTTTTCTGGCTCCCGGGCATTCGGCATTCGAAACCTACCGCATGCTCATGCGGAGGGGTGTGGCCTTCCGGACCAAGGGTTTTGCCATCGGCAGCCGGATGGAACATCCCCAGGAGGTGATCAATCTGGCCCAATGGGGGCGGCCGTCGCTTCCAGGTGTCAAGGCGGCGGAGTACCGCCTCAGTTCACCGGCCAACGGAAAAAACCGGGTGTATTCGTTCTGTATGTGCCCGGGGGGAACGGTGGTTCCGGCCACGGCCTATGCCCATACCAACATCGTGAACGGGATGAGTTATTACAACCGGGGCGGGCGGTTTGCCAATGCTGCCTGCGTGGCAGGCATCCATCCGGCCGAACTTGCCGGCCGCGATGTCGGCCCTGCCGAAGCACTGGATCTTCTGGAAGACCTTGAGCGGGCTTTTTACGAATTGGCGGGTGGGTATGCGGCCCCGGTCTGCAGCATCCGCGATTTTACGCAGGCCCTGTTGCGTAAAACCACCTTTGAGACCAGCTATCCGCTGGGAGTTGTGCCCGCCCCTTTATGGGAAATGCTGCCCCCGCCCGTGGTGAGTGCAATGAAAGCCGGCCTGATAGAATTTGCGAGGAAAATGAAGGGGTTCGACACCGGCAATTTGCTCGGACTGGAAAGCAAAACCTCATCACCCGTTCAGGTAGTCAGGGAACCCTCCGGGCGCTGCGCCGGCTTCGACAATTTGTATATTGTCGGCGAGGGGAGCGGCTATGCCGGGGGCATTGTTTCGAGTGCCGCTGACGGACTGAGGGCGGCATTGTCTTTTGCCGGGGCCTGAGCAGCCATGGCCTGGAAGTGGCCTCAGACAGATCAGAAAAAAAAGCCCATGACAACACGGGAAGTATACGATGTGATCGTGGTGGGAGCCGGGGCTTCAGGGATGATCGCGGCTGGCAGGGCGGCCAGGATGGGAGCCAGGGTGTTGCTTGTCGAGAAAATGCCCCGGCCGGGACGGAAGCTGCTGATCACCGGCAAGGGCCGCTGCAACATCACCCACGATGCCGTCCCGGAGGTATATTACCAGAACATTTTTCCCCAAGGACGTTTCCTCAGGCATGCGTTCAAGGTCTTTTTTACGGCCGACATTCTGAAAATACTGCACGACAGGGGGGTAAGCACCACTACCGAAAGGGGCAGAAGGGTTTTTCCGGTAAGCAACAGCGCCCTTGACGTGGTGAGGGCCCTCAGTCAATGGATGAGCGAATACCCCCTGACTGTCCGATACCGCTCCAGGGTCACGGAGGTGTTGGCAGAGAATGGCCGGGTCAAGGGCGTCTGTGTTGAAGGGGAGGGTGGGAGCAGCTTTTTTTATGGCAGCAAGGTGATCCTTTGTACCGGGGGGAAATCATACCCGGCTACGGGTTCGACCGGCGATGGCTATGACCTGGCCCGCCGCCTGGGACACAGCCTTACCGACATACACCCGGCCCTTGTGCCCCTGCTCACCGAAGGCGATCTGGCCGGAAGGCTTCAGGGGCTGGGCCTTAAGCATGTGAATGCAGTGGTCTGGGCCGATGGAAAAAAGCAGGCGGAGGAATTCGGCGAATTGATGTTTGCCCATTACGGGCTTACCGGTCCCATCATACTCAGCCTCAGCCGCGGGGTGGTCGGGGCCTTGTCGGAAGGCAAACGGGTGGAGATCGCTATTGACCTGAAGCCCGCATTGGACCAGAAAAAACTTGATGCCAGGTTGCTGCGCGATTTGAACGCACATGGGAAAAAACAACTGGAGAACCTGTTCAAGTCCTGGCTTCCCTCCAAGCTCATCCCGGTATTCCTCGATCTGCTCAACATCGAAGGGAAAAAACCCTGTCACCAGATGGGGGCAGGGGAACGTAAAAAGATATTGTTGCTGATGAAAGACTTCCGGTTTGTGGTGAAGGGGCATCCGGGCTTTCAGGAAGCCATCATCACCGCCGGCGGGATCCCTACCGCCGAGATCCGTTCCAGGACCATGGAGTCCAAAATCGTCAATGGCCTGTACTTTGCAGGGGAGTTGATTGACCTGGACGCCAATACAGGAGGATTTAACCTTCAGATCGCCTTTTCGACAGCCTGGCTGGCGGGCGGATCGGCTGCCGGGTAACATGCCCGCCTGGGCGCACTCTGTTTTTTTGCTGTTTTGTCCCACCAACAGATTGCTCCCGGTTTCCGGAATGCCGCCGAGGTTGAAGCCGAACCGGCCCGGGGGGTTACATGGGTTTCAGTTTCAGGGCGTCTGTGATGATTTGCCGGTGATCGAAGGCCAGGGATGCCTCCCTCCAGTTTGCTGCCACCATGGCTTCTGCGGCATCGGAACCGGCACTCAGGTTATTCAGGTCGGCCTCTGCCAGAAAAGCCACCGATACGCTGCGTCCCCTGGGATCCCGTCCGGGCTTCGAATAAACGCCCACCAGGCGCAAATTCCTGATCACAAGGCCTGTTTCCTCCCTGGTTTCCCTGATGCAGGCGGCTTCTGCGGTTTCATCCTCTTCAACAAACCCCCCCGGCAAGGCAAGCCGACCCTCAAAAGGGGGGTTGCTGCGCCTGATCAGGACCACGGCATTACCATCAAATAGTACACAATCAACGGTTAAGGCACAATTGTATCTCATAATTTTGGCTTATTATTCTGTGCATTGCATCGACTTTAAAAATACGTAAAATTAACACCGGAATGATTTTTGCCTTTACACTAGTAAAATCTTTTGTTATGGACGAGAAAGAGCGAATGATCCAGGAGCAGCTTTTAGACAGGGATATTTACGCCGGAACAGTAATCCGTGCCATGAGGGAGGTAGACCGCAGCCTGTTTGTGCCCGACGATCTCAAAGACAGGGCCTGGGACGACAATCCCCTGCCCATTGGCCGTGGGCAGACTATCAGCCAGCCCTATATTGTGGCCTATATGGCACAGGAAATGGACCTCAAGCCCGACGATGTGGTGCTTGAGGTGGGCAGCGGGTGCGGATACAATGCGGCGGTGCTGTCAAAAATGGTGTCCCATGTATACAGTGTTGAAATTGTTGAGTGGCTGGCCAAACTGGCCCGGAAGAACCTGATGAAGGCCGGGATCATCAATGTGAATGTACGGTACGGCAACGGCTACGAGGGCTGGTTCGATCATGGGCCCTACGACAAGATCATGCTCACGGCGGCTGCTCCCGTTATCCCCAGACCCCTGAAAGAGCAGTTGAAGCTGGGGGGCATGATGCTGGCTCCTGTGGGCAGCGGGTTGCAAAAACTGATGCGCATCGAAAAAAAGGCAGAGGACGAGTTTGTGGAGCATGATCTGATCCCGGTACGTTTTGTGCCCATGACAGGCGAAGACCAGGGGTAAACATCGTGAACGAAGCTGTTGCGCCCTGGCCACAACGGATTTCCACAATTGTGGTCTATAAACCCCAGGGGTAGGTGTCGGGGGTCATGCTGAGGTCGGCCTTCGAAGTGATCGGGTGCAATGCCCTGGTTTTGTCCAGGAAAAGAAAGGCATCGTAACGATCGGAGATCAGGCTTGGTACATAATTGCCGTGGCGTTCCATTTCAGGGCGGTATACCACCCCGATGGCCCTGTGGTCGAAATGCCTTTTTAGGGGTGCTTTGTCCTTCATATGCGAGGTTATGATCAGTTTGCTGGCGGGAGTTGTTTCATGCAGGACGGCTTCCCAGCTGCCCTCACGCGCTTCCGGGACCTTCATCTCTTCCATGGGTGCGCCCCAGCTTCTGCCGGCGATCACCGATCCTTGGTAGGAGCCAATGCCGACCAAAACGCAGGCTTCCCGGCCCCATCTTTCCCTGACCAGCTGCCCCACGTTCACGATGCCCGACCGCCCCATATCGGTAGCACGTGCATCGCCGATATGGGTATTGTGCTCCCAGACAACGGCTTTTGACCCTTCGCCATGGAATTCAAGCAGTTTTTCGAGGGTATCGCTCATGTGGGTATCGCGAATATTCCAGGAGCCGCTCCCCCCGGCTATCATTGAACGGTAGTAGCGTTCAGCATTTACTGCGGTCAGGGCATTTTGTTCTACATTAAAGGGTGCCTCCCGGTCGCCGTCGTAATAAACGGCCCTGGACCTGATCTTGTTGAGCAGCTCCAACACTTCATTCTGGCAGGATTCGGATACAAAGCGGGTGGCAGCGGCATAATCCGAACCTTCCCTGTGGTATGGTTCGAGGCATTCAAGAGCTTTTTGTGCGGTGGCTACCGCATCGGGGTCATGCTTTTTCAGATAACCCATAACGGCTTCCAGTGATTCCCACAAACTGTACACGTCCAGTCCGTAAAAGCCTGACTGTTGATCCCATGTTTTTGGCCGGTTATGGGCTTTGAGCCATTCCATCAATGCAGCCACCTCCCAGTTGGCCCACATCCACGATGGCCATCTTCTGAATTGCTTTAATACCTCCAGCGAACTGTTCTCCGAACCGGGATAATTCTTCACATAGCGGTTGATACGGTAAACATCGGGCCAGTCGCCCTCTACCCCTATAATGTTGAATCCTTTTTCCTTTACCAGGTGTTGGGTGATGCGCGACCGCCAGGTATAATATTCGTGGGTGCCGTGCGAAGCCTCCCCGAGCAGAACGATCCGGGCATCCCCTATTGCATCGTACAAGGGTTCCAGGCTGCTTTCTGCATCGTAAGAGAGGGAAGCCATCAGGCCGGCCACGCCGGGTTCATTCTTTTTTCCGCGGTTTTTTGTAAACAACTTCATGACGGGTTTTTTTTCAGATCTTATGTTGTAACCCATGCAAAAACGAAACCAATGTAACGGGAGCCATGACCACAACCGGCTCGGGGCTCACTGTATCTGGTTTGTCTCCGATTCACCTTCGGG
>SL_3KL_010_SEDDRAFT_10006157_pt1 | contig 10738 bp, 10 predicted proteins | sample SodLakKL_010_SED_2_FD_10381 | JGI IMG/M metagenome (IMG submission 10381)
GCCAGTCCACGATCGGCATGAAAATACCCGTTATCTCCAATAAAAATAATCAGCGTATTATCATAGACCCCTTGTTCCTTTAGTTCATCAATTAATCGGCCAACGGATTCATCAACTTCTGTAATGAGTCTAAAATAGTTGGTCATATATTCCTGGTAGCGTTCGGGAGAATCAAACCGCCAGTTATAGCGTACTCTTGCTTCATTTGCTTCCTGCCTGATAAACTCCGGAAGTGCCAATACATATTCAGCACGGTTTAACGGNGATGGTGGTATGGTAACTCCCTCATAATACTCCGCACTCCAGTCTTGCGGCAGGTACTGTTCCGGAGCAGGATCTTCTGCATGAGGGGCAAAATAGGAGAGACTCAGCAGAAAAGGCCGGTCTTTCGGGCGTTCACGGAGAAATTCGATTGAGTCAAGAGTGTTCTTCTCAGTAACATGGATACGTTCACCATCTTCATCCTCGATCCAGTGCCGACCCTGGTAGGATCGTAAAAAATCAAAATCACCTTCACGTGCCTGACCAATGCCATATTTTCCTACAAAGCCAGACCAATACCCTTTATCCCGCAATAATCCGGTATATGTTTTTGCAAATGCATCCGGCTCAATTTCCACACCAAACTGGGTGATATTATTGCGTGACATGTACTGACCGGTAAGAATAGAAGCCCGGCTGGTCATACAAATTGATGTAGTGACATACGCATTGGTAAATCGCACACCCTCATCAGCAAGCTGATCCAGACGAGGCGTATGAATAATATCATTACCAGCTGCACCCAGTGCATCCCACCTCTGGTCGTCACTGACGAGAACAACAATGTTCATGTGTAACTGATCCAAGGACTGAGATTGAATTTCTGATTGCATCAATACCAATGTCAACAATGCATAAATGGCTAAATTTTTCAGAAGGTTAGGTTTATGTTTTGTCATATTTTTGGCTCGGAATTGTTTTGTATGAGCAGCATCAGTATTTCAGATTCTTATGGAACCATTGCGGAAAATAGTATCCATTCAATTTGCCCAATCAAGGTTTATAAGGGCAGATTTGAAATTCTATTGAGAAGTCCCTACGGGGCAAGGTTTTAAAAAAAATGGCCACAGTCACTGAAACTCTGCTACCTTAAATAAATAACTCTTTACGTTTGAGGACAAATCTGATTTGAGACGCCGGCCTCTGACCCGGATTCAGTCTCATCCCGGACAAAAAATTATTTATATATCAAGATCAGGATTGTCGGGTCCAAAATGCTTGAGCATGACAATGGGATCTGTTTTTGACGGATTGACGATTTTCACACCTTCTTTTGCAGCTTTCTCACTTACAAAGAATTCGTCATGAGAAAGTTGACCAAACCGGATCATGGTTGGTGTTTCAATATCCCAAACCCCCATAGTGCCGTGTCCCTGCATCATAATCATTCCATATGCAGCGGAATCTTTGATGGTTACAGCAGCTCCCGGCAGGACAGTAAGTTCTTTTGCACTGAAATCTTTGGATTTGTAGCATACCCATTTATCTATATAACCATCAGCTTTCATCTCTTCCAGTGACTTTACCGACAGGGGTTCCATAAAGCGATTTTTTTGGATATTCGGATCAACATTCAGCTCCCAGTCCAGTATTTCGATCAGCCAGTCGTAGTCACCAAGGCGATCTTCTGGAGTATCTTTCCAGAGTAATTCTTCAGGTACAATCGCATCACCCACCAACGACTCGTACATGGAAAACACGTCAGAAGCTTTTTGAGGTTCATAGGTGCAAAGGCTGCCGGGAGCGTGCAATACGCCCGGGGGGACATCCCAGCCGGTTCCCGGTTGCAACCGATGAGCCTGAGAAAGGTTTGTGATTTTATTATCTCCTTTGGTGAAATTTTTCAGGCATTCCATCAAATGGTCTTTGGTCGTACCAGGATTGAGTCCAAAAAATGTGTACGGGAAATCGCCACCGTGATTGTTCACCTGTGGCGGAAAATAATAGGCTTCTGGTTTTCCATACTGGTTGGTCAGTTGGGCATGTTCATCCCTGTGATGGACATGATGTGGCAACGCCCCTTTATTATCAAANAATTTGGAATACATNGGCCAGCTTTCATATTTGTTCCAGATTCTTTCNCCCAGCAAATCGCTTTTTAATTCTTCNACAGAATCCCTTAACAGCATACGTTCGGTTTTCCCGTTATCCTCAAAAATAATCTGACTCAATCCTTCATTTTCACCAGTAAGAGGGCCATTATCAGCCGGTGTTGTAGAAGCAAACCATCGCTCATCGATTCCTCCCCGCTCACCACCAAGGGCATAGTAATCATCGGGGTGTAATTTTATTCTGCGGCCGGGAATACAAAATGAACGAGGCACCCAGTTCGGTGCCAATCTTAGAATTCCTTTTCCTTGTTCCAGTGCTTTTTGTGCTATGCTCATGGTTACATCCTTAATTTTTAATTCAGTATTCAGTTTGTTAGAGGAAATTCTGCAATCAATAAACACTCGCTTTTATTTCCAAATCATAGGATCTGGTTTCACCTGGCTCGAGTATCAGCAATGTATTGTTTTTGCGTGCCCCGGATTGACCAATTGGAGGATGTGTGCAAGGTTCCAGTGCCATTACATATTCATTACTGCCCCAGTGCTGCCAGTTTGTTAACCAGTTTAATTGTTTTTTGTAAAACTTTAAATCTACTCCCAAACCGATGGTATGATTTTTAACACCACATTGGCAACTTCCATCCGGTTGTGACTCAATATCAATAAAGCCGACAGCTTCTCCACTGCCGGAATGGTCATTAATGGGGTTACGGCAGGTTTTGTAGTTATTTCCGTCCCGGAATATTTTACGGCTTTGATCATTTGGCACCTGCAATTCACCCTTCCAGTAAATTTTGGCACCGTCATCGATCAATGGCCAGCCAAAATTACAGTGGTAAAGCAGCATGTGGGGGGCCGGTTGATTGCCAAGATTGGTTACTTCATCATGGATTTTTACAATCGGTGAACCCAATGTTGCAGAAATTGTCCGCTTCAGCTCCAGATGAGGCCCAAATGTGGTCGACTGGATCATCCTTCCGGTTATACTCATTCCCAAATCCTCCCCCGCTAAATCAGGTTGAATAACGGAAATCACCTCCGCCGGTGAGTGACTGATACGGTCGTGCAACCCTCTTTCCCCATGCTCATCCTTTTCAGGCCCGCCGACATGGGTCAGTCCGCAGGTAGTCAACAGCCCGCCACCAAAAGAGTTCAGCCATTTGGCTCCTTCTATCGCAGAAGGATCCGGTGCCGTAACTCCCAGGTGACTGATCCATGCAAGGCTGTACTGGTTATAGAATGCATCAGCAATATCCATACATCTATCCAGAACAACTTTAAATCGGAACCCGCTGCCGGTATTAACCCAGGCAATCCTGGTCCCTCTGCCTCTGCCGTTATCAATTAATGCCGTTTCAATACCGCCCAGCTGAATATGGTTTGATATTTTATTAATCCACTTTTGAGTTTGGATTAATGGATTTATGATTTGATTATCATCAGGTTTCAAGTGATTATCATTTTTATATATGGCGAATTTCAGTTCATTGAAAGGCCTGTTACCATTCAACACCCGTTTTTTTCCAGCTTCTTGAAGATGCTGAATTCAGAACTTCTTCACACACTTTTTGGGTTTCCTGGGCATCTTTGAATGTCGGATGGCACGGATTTCCGGTCTCAAGGCTTTCGAGGAAATCAGCCACCTGGTGCAGGAATGAATGCTCGTAACCGATAGAGAGGCCGGGCACCCACCATTTATCCATATATGGGTGATCCCCGTCCGTAACATGAATGGATCTCCATCCCCGGACCTGAGAGTCATCGCTGTGGTCAAAATATTCGAGACGGTTTAAGTCATGCAAATCCCATCGAATAGAGGCGTTTTCTCCATTTATTTCAAATGTAAACAATGCCTTATGACCTCTTGCGTAGCGGGTTGATTCAAATAACCCCAACGATCCATTTTCGAAATAACAATGAAATATACAGGCATCATCAATTTCAACTTTTTCGACCTTGTTGGTTTCCTGATGAAGGCGCTCTTTAACAAATGTCTCAGTCAGTGCTGAAACTTCTGTTATACCGCCATTAAGCCACATCGCTGCATCGATACAGTGAGCGAGAAGATCCCCCGTAACTCCGGAGCCAGCCACTGATTTATCCATGCGCCACAACCCCTCCCCGCCTTGGGGTAATTCCGGATTTATCGTCCAATCCTGCAAAAAATTTGAACGGTAGTGAAAAATTTTGCCAAGTTTACCGGAATCAATAATTTTTTTTGCAAGTGTAACAGCTGGTAGCCTCCGGTAGTTATACCAAACCGTATTTTTAACCCCGGCCTTCTCAACGGCATCAACCATTTCTCTTCCCTCTGAAACGTTTCGTGCCAAAGGTTTTTCACAAAGTATCATCTTACCTGCTTCAGCGGCTGCTATTGCTATTTCTGCATGCATATCATTCGGTGTACAGATATCGATGGCATCGATATCATCGCGAGCAATTACTTTTTTCCAATCTGTTTCGGCCGACTCATATCCCCACTGTTCGGCAAATGCCTCAACTTTCTCTTTGGTACGGCCGCAAACCGCTGCTAAAACCGGTTGATAGTTTAGGTCCGGAAAAAAATTACCGACTTTCCGATATCCATTTGTGTGAGTACGTGCCATAAAGCCATACCCGATCATTCCTATTCTAAGCTCCTTTTTATTACTCATGGTTCTCTTAACTCCTGAAATTTGGTTTGTGTTTACTAATTTTGTGTTGTTAGAGCAGACTTATTCCCTCCAACCGTGCTTGTTTCGGACATCAATCATAGCAGAAAGAATGTCATTCCATGTCTGTTGATTGAGCATGACCTCATTTGGGAACATACATCCATCCCAGCAAATGTGTTTGAAAGCCTTTGTCAATTTACCATTTTCATCCCGTAACCAGTGTCCGGCATCCTCTGCAATATCAAGTTTTCCATTTGGATCCTTCACCTGGCAGTGTCGTCCGGTTTTATCATGGCTGCCGGAACCAAAAACAGTACCGTCATTTTGAGCAACATGAAAATCAATGGTCCACGGACGCAAAGCAGCAGTCATGGTTTTTAAAGCATCTGTCAGAGTTTCTCTGTCATCCCAGTCAAAGTCTTTTGGCAGAATTCTGTCTTCCGGTTTGTTATAGCCTAATAAGTAGAGCAGTGTATGCGCCATATCTGCCTGGAAACCTATGTTATCCCGGTCAACGGCTTCGAGAGTATCAACCATAACTTTCCAGCTCTGCATGCCGCCCCAGCATATTTCACCTTCAGCAGCTAATTTTTCATCATAATCGGCGGCTACATCACAAGCTTCTGCAAATGTGCTGGCTATCTTCTTCGTGCTTTCTGATGGATTTTTCGCCCAGGTTGCCGGATCCGTAGCCGAATCGATGCGGATAACTCCATAGGGACGAATACCAACTTCACGCAAAGTCTTACCGATCTCACAAGATTTACGTACTTGTGTTATAAAATTTTGACGATCCTCCTTACTGCCCATAGCTGAGCCTCCTCCAATATCAGGCCAAACCGGGGCAACCAGACTTCCCACCTTCAGATTATAGGAAGCGATTTTGTCGGCCAGCTTCTTGAGTTCATCTTTAGAAATGTCGATGTCGATGTGCGGATCAAATAGAAAAAGGTCAATTCCATCAAATTTGACCCCGCTGACCTCAGCATTTGCTGTCAGTTCCAGCATTTTATCCAATCCTATTGAAGGTTCTGAATCAGGGCCTTTTCCTACCAGGCCAGGCCATGCGGCATTATGGAGCTTCGGATAGTTATTCATAATTTAGGTCTAAAGTTTAAAGGTTATATCTAAATAGAGATAGTTAAACAATAAATCTACTAAAATTTATGGCCTTGTCAATTTCAGATGCCGGGCCAACCATATTCAAACTTTAACTGTCAAAAAAACAGGATCTTCACGAAACCTTGTGGGTTGAGGTCTAATATGCCATAGTAATACAGTATAGCAGTTCGGAAAACCTTAACATTTAACTATAACCTTAATGATAGGCTCTACCCGTTGATTTTTTATTAAAAATGTGATTTGCTGCTGAACATAACAATCTGGTATCCCGAAAAGCCTGTTGGGATTGCGAGAGTTGTGAATTGGATGGGTATTTGTTTCAAAAAATAAGAGCAGACAATCTTGATCCTTGTCGCATAGCGATCCCCCCAAAAAAGTCCTGAAAATTTGTAAAATAATATCTAACACTGCTAAGAGCATTGTTATTGACCCGCCTGAGAAAAAAGTAAAAATTTCTTTTTCGGATACAACACAGATTTTTAATGGAGATGAACAAAGTGATTCTTACATGACAGTTGATAAACATGACAATCAAAATAAAACAGATAGCAATCTCTATGTAAAGTCTACTAATGGTGTTGACAATGAAGAATATTTTAGATTTTCTAAAAAATTAGAGTGATCAATTGTTGTGGATGATAAGAATAAAGTACCTCGAAGAGTAAGGTTTAGAATAGGGCCGTCAAATATGGAGAATCCAATTTATGATATAAACATTCATGCGTATTTAGTGGTATCAAGAGTAATTAAACATGAAAATAATACTGGCTGGGGAAACTATTGGCCGCCTTTACAGATAAATAAAAATTATCTACCTGAAATTACTGATTATTGGACGATTACGCATTTCATTGATGCCATGGAGTATGAATCACCATTAAAGATTGAGTACGATGATCAACAAATAATCGAGATTAGTATTGCAGTTTTCGCTACTGGTAAATTTTATAATGGTAAGTTTGTATATGGTAAAAAACGTTACAATTGGACAGAAAAAGACACAATATTTGGTACTGCAAAATTGAAACAACCAGGAGAAAAGTCATTGCCACAAGAATCCTTCGATATAATTGTTGAACAGGAAGATAATTATGAGTGGCCGAACATTAGATATTCACATACAAATCCCAGTGCATGTGATTGAGGACCTGCATTCTTTTTTAATCTGATTGATAGTCTAATAAACCTAAACCCGAACTCTGTACTTACAAGATGTAATACAAATAAATCATTTATTACTTGGGTTAGATATTTTCAATTTTTTTGAAAAGTTTGTTGAACCTGAGAAGCAGATACAGAATGTGGCATTATTATGATTTTTAGGATGAGAATTAGGCATAGAATTTAGCTTTCATAAGCATATTTTCAGGTTTGGCAATTTGAGAACAGATATTTATTATCTAATAAAAAGTAAGCAGAATTGGCTTTGGGGGATGTAATCATCGGTATTGCCTGTCTGCAAAAAAACTACTCTATGACAAAAACAATAAGAATTTATCTGCTGCTTGGTATTGCTTCTACTTTTATGTTTATATCATGCAAGGATAATTCAACATCTTCTGATATCGAGGGGGATAGTGGTATTGTTGAGAAAATTATTGGCCCAGATGGTGGTGAAGTTGTTAGCAAAGATAATATAATCAAACTTTCAATACCTGAGGGGGTTTTAGAAAATGATACTGCAATTAAACTAACAAGAAGTGAGCAAAAAAAATTTCGGGTTTAATTTTTGAAAAAAGAGGGAGGGCTACTTATCAGTTTGAGCCTGATGGACTGGTTTTTAAAACATCTTCTCAGCTACAGATCGATTTAGACTTATTTTGGGATGAATTCGACCCTTCAAATTCGGCAATTTTGCATTGGAGTAATAATTCAAACTCGCTATCCATATCAACAATTAAAGTCAATGACTTGAATAGTACAGGGGTTATGTTTTTGGACTCTTTCAGTTTTATAAGTCCAATTCAAACACCGGGAAATTCAGATGGTTGGCGCGTATTTGACACAAAGTGGGATATACCGACAATAAAATGGTATATAGATTCAGAGGCAGTGATACTATATGATGAAGTTATAGTTCAAAAAGCATTTAATGAATGGGGAAAATATATTGACCTTAACTTTAAAAGAGCTGACAATAAGGATGAAGCTCAAATATTAATTGTCGAATTAAGTAATGATGAGCCATTTGAATGTCCTGGACTAAATATTAGACATGCAGCTGGGATGATGTGCCCGGATGAAGGTGCCCTTTTTGAAGTAAAAAAACTTAATGAAAATAATAGAATAAACATATTTCTTAACTCATTCGATATTGCAACAAGTGATGAACCCAATGTCTCGCAAGGTGTTCTCTTACACGAAATTGGATATGCTATTGGTGTTTCGCATCCTGGATTAGTTTTTGATGCATCGTCTATGGGGGGGCGTAACGACTGTGCCGAATCTGTAATGGCACAAGGATCCTCTTTTTTTAGTGAACTGCAGCCGTGTGATATTTAGGCAGCTCAATATATTTATGGGGAGAATCAGAATATTTCTTTTGAAGATTGTGGCGACAACATTACTGACATTGATGGCAACAACCATGAGACTGTACTCATTGGAAACCAATGCTGGATGGCTGAAAATCTTAAAACTACCACATATCGGGATGGGACTGCCATCCCTTCAGGATTGAATGATGATATGTGGTTTAATACTACAAATGGCGCTTATACAATTTTACCTTTCAGAGGTAAAGGTGTTACCTCTGAAAAAGAAATGGTAGAAGCATATGGAGTCTTATATAATTGGTATGCCGTGGAAGATAGTCGTGGTTTGTGCCCAGAAGGTTGGGCAGTACCAACGGACTCACAATGGATAGAGTTAACCGATTATGTTAGCAACGGTTTTGGGATGGAATCACCAACGGGAAATCAACTTAAATCAACCCGTCAGATTGACAGGAGATTACAGAGGGATTATATAACAGATGAGCACCCTCGTTGGAATTCAGATGATTTTAATTGGCACGAGGGATCCGATGAATTTGGTTTCAGGGCTCTTCCCGGTGGAATGCGTCCAGCTCCATTTTTCCCTACTGGTGGTAGAGTAGGTATCGATGGTAGATGGTGGACATCCACAGTGGTTAAGCTAGAATATCGGCAAAATCATGCATATTCACGAAGCATGTCTTATTTTGATGGGGGCGTTTCTAGAAACGACAATATTTCTAAGTATTATGGATTATCAGTGCGGTGTATTTTAGAATAATTTTTAATACCAGAGTTTATGTTGGTTAAAAAACATTTAAAAAAGGAAAGTATTTCATAATCAATTTGTCCCCACATCCCAAACATGTGCCAGTCCAACAATGAACTATCAGGGGCTATCTATACGATTTGAGAGATGTTACGAAGGCATCCGCTACCCGACCTTTTCATCACGTTAATGTATTCGGTCTGCCGGAAATTTTTGAAGCCGGTCTGGAACGAATTGGAGTTAGCTGAGATATTATCATAAAAATATTTTTATAAGAATATGACATTCAATAATTTAATTTGAATTCTTCAAATATGTTCTTTTTTCTATCCTAAGCCAAATAAAAATATGTGTGGACGCGCCACCCTGACATTCGAAAAGCAGATGGAACTGGAAGACTTTTTAAATGCCGTTGACAGTGGCCAGCTGCCTTCTCTGCTTGACAGCCATGGCGGCTATCATAATTACAATGCCCCTCCTACATCTGTATTGCCGGTGTGCTACAAGGGTGATGATGGTCAGCGTATCATCGACCCTGCTTATTGGTGGTTTATGAAGTGGCCAACCAAAGACGGCAAAACCAACTTTAAATACAGCACATTTAATGCCCGGGCCGACAAATTGTTATCCAGTAATCTTTGGAAAAGTGTGATATCAGACCCCTCGGCCCGGTGCATTATTCCACTGTCAGGCTACTATGAATTTTCCGGGCCAAAAGGCAATAAAACTCCCTATTATTTTCACCCGACCGGCCAGAAATTTTTTGCAGCGGCAGGCCTGTATTCCAAAATCAGTCCCAATGAAGGCATGAACTCCTTCACCATCATTACCACCAAACCAAATGACGTGCAAGAGCCGGTTCATGATCGGATGCCAGCGTTACTACTGCCAGACGAATTTGACGACTGGCTCAATCCGGGTCATTCAACAGACTATATTATGGAAATGCTCAGGCCCTATCCGAATGATGGCATGAACCAATATATAGTTTCCAAAGAAGTCAATAACGCAAAAAACAATCATCCGGGCTTGATTGAGAAAGCCGATCTTTTTGGTTAACGTACAAAGAAAAACTGTTCATCCACTTCCTGCATCAGCCGCCAATCAGCCTCATCAAGGATATACACCAGATGGTAAAACCGGTTTTGATCTGTTTTCACGACATAATGGAGTTGTTTGGTTACCATCACATTTTCCATATGGCGGGTTACAATATCGATAACCTGGGTTGAAGGAACCTTTCCGGACTGAAACCGGAACGGCAGCACACGCTGAACCAGTGGCAGACCGGTTTTTTCAGATGTTTGCGAAAGCTCTTGTTTTGGAATAACCTCAAAGCGGTATGGAATGATTCGATGCGCCCTGGAATGTGTGTGTTTATGGCGCTTGACCAAAACCAGTATCCGGTCTATCGCATGATCAGGATAAAGAGCTGAAGGCTGCAGAGTCCAGGTCAGCTCTTCTTCATTGTATTGCAGATCGATCATTTCACCAGATCGGGCCTCTAGCCCGCATTTCTCACCAAGAAGTTTAGCTGTGGGCAATCCCGACGGCGGTCGGGAGAAAATGGTGGCGGAAACGTACCTGAGTACGTTGAGCAAACCATTTTTGGGACAACGCAGCTCA
>SL_3KL_010_SEDDRAFT_10006158_pt1 | contig 10738 bp, 28 predicted proteins | sample SodLakKL_010_SED_2_FD_10381 | JGI IMG/M metagenome (IMG submission 10381)
GAGTGCCGTCGAGATAATCAAAACATACTCTGTTTCTGATTTCTGGCAATTCTCTCTTCATTTATTTTCCCCCCTTAAAATGGAAATCAATCTCATCTTTCAAGTCCTGCTCACTATCAAATTTTTCTCCAGTACGAGATATGTAATAATCTACTTTAGCTTCACCAAATCCATCCTCTATAACAGGAGTATAGACTTCTTTCTCTACATTAACTCCTTTATATTCTCCTACAAACTTCAAGCTGTGGTATCTACTACCACCTAAACTTAATGTCAAGTTCCAGTTAATCATTGTTCTGTGGCCCCCCATTCTTTTTCTACCATACTTAAATAATTACAAATACTATGCTCGCTCCCTAAATCTATTTTTACATATTTTATAAAGCCTTAAATTGCGCCCCTAGTCTTTCTTTATAGTTACTTAGGGCTCTCATGACATCATCGACAAGGCATTCGTCGCCATAAAAAGTATGAGGCGTACAACGGTTGATGCCAATACAAAGCTGATTATCGCTTCTGCACCTTAATTTCAACATGTCTTTTACTTGTTTAATCAAATGCTTTAATTCTTTAGCTTTTTCTAGTCTTGCCCTTGCTTGAAGTAATTCCTCTTCAGTCATTTTTCTCCCTCCAGTTTTTATATTACTTGAAAATAGTACAACCCCATTCATTCTCTTCCCCATTACAACTTGGACAAATTCCCTTTGAAGTGTCGTATTTATACTTGTTAGATACTTTCGCTGTACCTTCCTTACCACAAAACATACATCTAAGTGATAATACTACCTCGCTCTTGGCGTTGTGTTTTTTGTTCATTCTCCTTCTCCTTTCAATCTTCTGCCACACTTTAAGCATACAAAAGCATCTGTGGTTTTTTCATTAAAGAATCCATATGTTTCCCATTCACATATTAACTCCCAATCTTTAGACCAGGTGTTGTATCTTAAATAAAATCCATCAAACTCTTTCTGCTCTCCGTCACAATACTCACAAGGGCTTTTAGCGTTATTATAATCTGCACTTCCCATCCTTCTCCCTCCCATCTAACTCAAAATAATGATGCCCCCCTCTTTCAGACTTTTTCCAGCACATAGCCCAAAACAATGTACCGAATAAGGTTCTAATGATATCCTCGTTACCACTCCAACCACCTGCATGGAGTTCTAATTCAGAATCTACCAAGACAAATCCCCAGCCATTATACGCCCATAATTCTTCAATACGTTTTATCGTATCTCTGCATTTTGGCAAATTAGCTAGATATGTTAATTCCTTTAGTTCTTCCTCTGTCGGGTATCCGTTTTCATCCATCACTCTCTCTCTCTGCCTCCAAGGCTTTTTTAGCTTCTTCAGGATAATTTCTTACTACATATTCAACCAAAACATCACTGTCAATCTCAGCAATTTGAGACAAAACTTCTTGAATATCTATATTTAGAAACTCTACTTCCAATTCATTAAAAGAGCTTACTTGTATGTAATCTGTTCTAATTTTCATTCTTATTGAGTTCACTCTTCTTCTCCCTCCAAACTTTTGCCACAATGAAAACAGTTTTGAGCATCTGTAATAAAGACTATTGTAACAGATTGAGGATAATCTGGACCAGCTTGTTTTTTTGTGTCACAACATAATAACCATCTATTTTCATCTTTTTCAAGCCAAAACTGACCTAATCTCTTTTCTTTTCCATTACAGTATTCACAAGGTTTTTGTTCTAAGATATCTAAAACTTTTTCTAAAATTTCTACTATACCCAAATCAAAAACAAGATCTAAATCGAGAAAAGAATCATCGCTTATTTCATTATGGTAATAATGAGTTAAATGATATTTAATAGAATTAATTAATCGTGTGTTCATTTTTTATATCTCCTTCATTTAATAATTCTTTAGTAGATTGTAATTCTTGTTTTAACTTTGTTATTTTATTTTGTAAAGTTTTAATATAAATTTCTTGCTGAAGATCATTGTTAAAGACATTTTCAGGAAATTGTCCTATAGTAAAAGCATGGATTCTATTTCCTGAAAAACTTATATGTTTAGTTCCTATTATAGAATTAGCTACTGTAGATTCAACCCAATCTCTATTCCCTTCATAAATAACAAGCTTAAAAATTCTTACTGTTTCTGACATACTTAAACTTCCTCCTCTAATAAAATAATATCTTCAGGTAAAACTTTATATTTTCGACTTAGATTCTTTGAAACTATATAAACTTTATGAACTTTTTTAGTTATAAAATTAACCCTTTGAGTATCTGAATGATAAAAAGATTCTCCTTCTCTTAATGTAGTAACTCCAATTATAGTATAGATATCTTCAACATTTGAATTTTTATAACTTACTAATCTTCTATCCATACCTAATCTAGAAGAATCAGGTATAAAGTTTTTACTGTAAGTAAATCTTTTACATTTAACTTTTTGTAAGAATTTCATTATTTTATATCTCCTTCATTTTCAATTCTAAACATATTTATATATTCACTAGTTAAACAGTTATTACAACTAAGTCTTATAGTTTTTTTGAAAGGGGAATCAGAAAAATATCTGTTTTCTTCCTTAATAAAAATAGATTCTTTATTACAGTTTCTACAGGTTAGTTTAAGATTCATTATTAGAATCCTCCTTCATTTTTTGTTGAGCTTCAAGTAACATTAGTCTCTCTTCTCTTCTGCAAAGTTCTTCAAAATCTACATTAGCTATATGGGAATCACAATAAATCTTATTATATATTTCAGCAGGTTCTTCAGGATAATACATAGCTCTTTTTACTTTCTGAAGATACTTACTTTCACAATAAGAGATAGCTGTAACTCTACCACAAGGAAAACAAAAATGATATGATATTAAAGTTTTATAGCTTTCTTGCATTAAATTTCCACCTCCTTAGAAGATATTCCATATAGTTTCATTTTTAAGATTCTCCTTTTTTAGCTAAAGTCAATTCAAAATCTTCTTGATGAAGATAACGAACTGACTTTATGTTATTTGGAGTTAGTTTTCTTTTCAAAAAAGACTTTACAATATCTAATAGTTCTGAAACATATCTAGTATGTTGTATTCCTATCTCTTGTAAATTATCCTCAGTAGTTCTTATTGTAAGTTGTCTACCTGCTGAGATATTAATAAGTCTATAACCAGTATAAGTATAATCATTAGATACAAGTTGCAATAAGGTATTACAAGAAGATACATGATATTCAATTAAAATTAAATCTCCTATTTTTATATACTCTCTGGAATTTTCTTCTTTGAGATCAATTTGTATTTTTAACATTTTAATCACCTTTCAATTCATATAAATTTTTTCCTGTACTTCCAAATCCATTAACACCTCTAACAGAAGTAGATAATTCATCTACATAGATAAAATCTGGTCTAATTATAGGCTGAAAAATTAATTGAGCAATTCTAGTATCTTTTTCAATAAAATATTCACTTCCAGGGAAAAGATCTGCTAATAAAACTTTAATCTCTCCCCTATAACCACAATCAATTATACCAGTTAAACAAATAACACCAAAACTAGAAAGACTACTTCGGGGATGTACTATAGCTACAATATCTTCAGGTAACTCTATTTTAACTCCTGTAGGTATTACAGATGGATAATTACCTATTATTATGTCTTTTTGACTTCTAAGGTCAACTCCAACATCTCCAGGATTAGCATATTTTAACTTATAATTAGAGATAACTTTTATTTGTTTTGTCATATGTATGTTCCTTTCTTTATCTAAAATTTGGGAATTACTTATAAAAAGAAAAACCTTCTGAAGACTCTTCGATTATACTTGCAAACTGCTCTACCATTAAGCTATAATTCCTAAGATTAGGAATCAGTAGGATTCGAACCTACGCCAGTCGATTTCATGTCGAAGTAAGTATAATCTATGCTGTCAGAAGATTTAACTTTAAGAGGGAAGATCGATGAACATAGCCTTGTAAGCCGAAGTATCTATGCTCTATGCTGTCCCTATGAGATGAGGTTATTTTTAATAAAAACTTAAACTTTTAACTTCTTAATAACATTATAACATTAAACCCCATAATTTGTCAATAGGTTTCTTTAATATAATTTATTATTTTTCCTCCTTTTTCGTAAAGACTTATTAAGTTGAGGACTTTATCAGACCAGCCCCCTAAAAGTACAACCTTTTTGTCTTTCTCTAAAAAACTTGCAGTACCATAGCCAGCGACATCAATGCTATATAGGTATGTTTGAGGAGACTTTTGACTAAACTTTTTCCACTCAGAACTTAGTTGTTTATTACTAAAATAATTAGTGTTATATGTTTGCATATCACTAAGTAAAATTATTCTATCTACATTTAAGTCTAAATTCTTAACTTCATCTATAACTTTATATGCATTTGTAGTATGTCCAATAGATCCTAAAGTTTTTTGAACATATTTCATATTCTCTAAGATAGCATTTCTTTTTCTCATAGGTAATGTTGCTATATCTTCTGCAAAAATATAAACTAATGCTTTTTCTGAGATCGTATGAGCCAAAGCACCTAACATAGCACCAACTTCCCATCTCTTAACTGTACTTTTTTCTGAGATAGGTGCTTCCATAGAAAAACTAATATCTATAGCAATTACAGTTGTTCCAGGTAATTTTGGAACATTTTTTATAGATATTTCCATAGCTTCATCTAAAGCATCAAGTAACCCTATATCTTGAACATGTTTACTTGCAGACAACCATCTAAAAGGAAGTTGCTTAGAATTTAAAACAGATTTTTTATCTCTAAACCTATTTTTTGCAATAGCTATAGCTTTTTTTGCCTTATGTTGTTCAAAATTTCTTAGATTTCTCAGTAAAGCCATAATTCCCATTTTATCTGCTATCTCCTCCCAATTTTGAGTTGAGCTTCCTTTAGAAGATATTTTTCTTTCCCAAGTATCTGCTGGAATTAATTTATCTTCAACAATCTTTGCAAATAAATCATATTCTTTATCATTTCTAGCTCTAGGATGACAGATAAAAAATACATCTTTTAATTTTATACTTCCTCTGTTTGCATATTTAGAAAGCTGGTATTCATCAAAGTTATAAAAACTATCTGCAATACCTTTTTTTAATGCGTTGGGAAAATTAGATATTTTTCCATCTCCTATAACATTAATCCAATAAGCTGTAGTTTCCATTAATTCATCTGCTCTTTGAATTATCTTAGGAGCATACTTTCTTACTATAGATTTATCCTCTTCAGGATATTTCTCATACATATTAGAAGCTTCACATAATAACATAATAGGTAAACTTCTTAAATGTAATTCTTTTCTACAATAAACTGCTAATTTAAGAATAAATTCTCTTGAACAAGATTTTATTAAATCTCTGAGAGTTTTTAAATCACTTTCTCCTGAAACATAAAATTTATCTTCTCCAACTAAATTAGTACAACATCGTAAATATAGTTCTGTTTCTTTTGAAGGTGTGAAGCTTAATCCCCCTTCAAAATTCTGTACTGCTGAAGGATCATTATAATGTTGATCCTCCAAAGACTGTTTTTGATTAAATTTTGACATTTTAAAACTCTCCTCTCTTTTTTCTCTTTTTATATTTTGCAATCCAATCATATACTGTTCTTGTTGAGACTTTATAAACTCTTGCAATAGAAGATACTTTATAACCTCTGTCTAAAAAATATTTTAACTTTATTTTTGAGGGAATTTTAGATTTTCTCCCTCTTTTTCTCTTAATTCCTAAGGCTAATCTTTTATTTTGAATTGTTCCTGGTGCATAATGATATTTCCAAGCTAATCGTATATCTGATACATCTTCTTTAACATAATTTTCAAAATCTTCTTTAGAGATTGGAAAATTTCTCAGTTACATTCACCTCCAGAAGTAAAAGGATCGACAAACTCATAAGATTCTGTTAGTTCAAACTTTTCAATCCGTATAACTTTTTTATTTTCAGACAGTAATTGATAAGCAAGGGATTTAGCATCACTTAAAAAATCAAAAAATCTTGACTCTTCAATATTACCAGATAGATCTATATAAATAACTCTATAAGCTATAGTTTTCAAATAAAATCTCTCCTTTTTTATTTCCAAAAAATCCCTCGCATTAATTATAACATTTTATAATAATTAATGCAAGAGAATTTTAGAATTAATTTATTTATTTTTCCAAAACATTTCATGTAAACTAATTAATAGGTCTTTTACAGTGTAATTATGTTTTACTTTTTATCTTCTCCTCTACTAAATTAATAAAATTCTTATGAATGTTGTTTTTTTCTAAATCATCTTTAAGACTATTAGAAAGATTAAGGAAAAACTTTTCTAAGGTTTTTATTATCTTTTTTGAATCTCCTTTAGTTTTTCTAAAAAATACTTTATGTCTACCATAAACTAAATAATTCGTTGGAGGTTTTATAACATAACTATTACTATGAAACTCAATTATTAAATCTTCTGGCAAATCAGAATTTACTGTAAAATCTTTTTCAAACTGCCCTTTCGGAGGAGTTATAAAAAATCTAATATCAAACATATCGTTATTCCAATAACCTGAAGCTAATTCTTCTACATTATTTGCTAAAAAGCATCTTAAATAAATATTATAGTGAAATCCTTTAGATAACTCAATAAAACATCTACTATGTGGAAAATATTTATTATAAGATTGTTGTATTTCTTGTGTAAATTCCTTAAATTTCATTTTTAATCTTCTCCTTTTAAAATTTTAATAAAATTCATAATTAAATGAATTAGTAATATTATTAAAACAGATAAAGGTATTACTAGTCCAAGACAACCTGAAAGTATAATTTTATTTATATCTGTTTCTTTGATTTCTCCTTTCATATCATATAGTATGTATGAATATGTTAGACTTCCAATTAAAAACCATAAAACTAGATACATAATTAAAATCAAATTTAATACCTCCTTTTGAAATCTGTTATGTCTTCTTCTAAGATATAATATTTCTTTCCTATTTTATAAGCTTTTAACTTATTATTTTTAATAAAATTACTTATCTGAGATCTTGAGTAACATAATTTTTTACAAACATATGTAACAGATTTCCCCTTTTCTTTTATATTTTTAAGATTATCAATAGTCTCTTTTTCAAAGAAATGTGTTCTCCCCTTTTTAATAAAGGGGAGTTTTTTCATCAAAGATAAATTACATATAGTATTTTGAGATAATCCTAAAATATTTACAACTTCATCAACTTTATAATACTCAGACATTTAATTAACCTCAATTCTTTTATATTCTAAGCAAGAAATATTGTTTCTTTTTTTACTGTCTATACATTTTAAATTATGTTGACAGATTAAACAATTTGGACGATTTTCTTCTTCAGTTGCTTCCTTGCTTGATCCTTTATATTTTGGACATTGAATAGAAAAACTTTTTACATTCTTTAGACACTCCATATAAAACTTACAAGATAAACATGTAGAATCCATTTTTTCATTCTCTGTAATTAATTCTTCTATTTGATCTTCATACAGAATTTTTTGTCTTGTATAGATAGGACTATATCCTGACTTCTTACTATCTTCTAAACAAGTTAAAAAATCTTCTATAGAGTAAAAAATTGGAATCTTATGCTTAGCACAAAAACTCAATTCATCTAAACTTCCTTCAGATTTTTTATATCCTTCAACACAAACTACAAAATCACATTTAAGTAGGATGGTTAGATATCCCTCTAACCATCCTGAATCTTTTATTGTACCATCCATTAAACTACTATTTTTGTGTGGACAGATACAGGGATATCCAGCTTTCCAAATAACAGATGCAACTTTTTCAGCTTTAAATATGTTGTGTTTTATCTCTACTATAGAATTTGCTCTATAGGATCCTACAACATAACCTATTTTATACTTTAAGGACATTTGATTTCACCTGCTTTATTTAACCAAAGTTCAAACTCTACATTTTCTACATCTATAGGATACCAAAGACCCAACACAATGTTTGGATATTTTTTGATTAAAGTTTTATCTACATAAGAATCATTTTCTCTTATATCACATAGAATCCCATCCTTAAAAACTAAAGATAATCTTGAATATCCTTGTTTATTTGGATATATCGTTCTTAGATTTATGTAAGAATAGATAGGTTTTCTCATGTTATTTATCTCCTTTTAACCAAAATTTATATTCTTTAGGGGTTACATCTATAGGAGTTAAAAAACAACTTCTAGCTTCTGGATATTTACTATATAGTTTCCCCTTGCCTTGATAACCTTCATCTAAAGTGTCTATATGAATACCATCTTTTAGAATTAAAAACAATCTCCTCGGATTTCCATTTGTATCGTGTCTTGCTCTTAAATGCACATAACTATAAATAGACGTTTTCATTTTAACTATCTCCTTTTGAAATATTTTTTGGTCCACCATCAAAATATAATCCATGAACTTTAATAATAGATAACGCTTCCTCTTTACTAAATCCAGCATCTACTAAATTTTGATATTTGTCAAACATAAATTTAGATATCATAGGTAACATTTTAGAAATTGTTTGAACAGATTCCTTGAAAATCTTTATGTCATTCTCTCTATTAACATCAGATAAAAAATCATTCAAGTCAAAATTTTTCATTTTAATTATCTCCTTTTTTCTAATTTTGTTTTTGCTAAATCTTTAATTTTTTCTGAAATCAAAATAATCTCATGTAGAGTGTAATTTTTTTCTTCAAAAGATCTTAACTTCATTTTAGCAATAACATCAATTTGAGTTTTATTTAAAGTCATTGTAATTCCTCCTTTTCTTCAAAGATTTTATCTGCTAAAGCATCTAAATATTTCCTCTCTTTTGTATCAGATATAGGCATAGCTATAAACTTTATTTCCCAAGTATCAGGATCAAAGAAAAATATTGGAAATACATAAGAATCTTCTTTTTGACATCCAATTAGATTTTTAACTATAGAATCAATATCAGTAAAAGTTAAAACTAACTTAGTTTTTGGTGTTGTAAAAGGTGAAGGATTATCTTCAACTTTTTTCTTTTGAATCCATAATTTATACTCTCTGTCTTTAAGAGTATGTGTATATTCAGTTGGATGTAATAAATTGTAATTGTCTCCTGGAGATAAATTTGAAATTTCTTTCATCTTATCTATACTATAATTATCTAAAGAAAACGGTTCTTTTCTAATACTTTTTAAAACACAATCAACATTTAAAAGAGATATATCTATATGTGGAACAGTTATATATTTATTCCAAATAGATATAAAAATATTAAATTCTTTTTGATTAAAAAGCATAGCTACATATGTGTTTGTGACTAAATATTTTTCTTCCTCTAATCTTGCTACATAATAGAAAGGACTAAAATAATCTTTCTCTTGTTTTCTTAACAATGAAGCAAATTTTTGGATTTCAGTTTTTTTCATTTTAATTTTCCTCCTTAATATATTTTAATTTTGAATTTTTAATTATAAAAACTCCTGATAGATTATAGAAAAACAAGCAGTTATTTAAAGTATCTCTATCAGAACGAGAAGAAGCAACTACAATGTTCCAATCCCAAAAAATAACATATCCATTTGGAGCTACACAGATATGAAATATCCAAGCATCATAATGATATAAAATTTTCGATGTAGATATTAAATTTCCATTATCATCTAAATGTTTTTTAGACTCTAATCTATATCTATTTGAGATTGTACCTTTACCTTTCTTTAGTAAGTTTTGAATTGTTTTTAAACGTCTCATTTAAATCTCCTCCATATTCTATTTGAATAAAATTATTTCCAGCCACTTGTAAATCTTTTACAATATTTAACAGTAGCAAATAGTCATTATCTGGTATGTTGGAAGAATTTTTCTTCAGATAGTCAATTAAACTATTTGCCGATTTAATTATTAGATTATGTCCCTGCCGATAGATTTCTCTATCGACAGGAAGTACAAAAGACTTCATTTAGATTTTCACTCCTTTTTTAACATATCTTTTAATCTTTCAATTTCTCTTTCTCGGACTTTAATTTTTTCTTTAATCATCTTGTCATTTTTCCATTCACATACTTTATTAACATGTAACCCTTCCTGAAGTTTAAAATCATACATCCAAATAGATATGCTATCATAATGACCCCTTAATTCAATTTTGACATTTCTATCTTCAGGATTTTCTAAGTACCAATCTACAAATTCCTGAAAATCTCCCATCTTGTCAATCTGTTTTTTAATTTCTTTAATTTTTTCTTCTTTATTTACATCGTAAAAAAGTCCCATTAATATCATTCTCCTTTTTTATTTTTTAATCTACAAAACTTTTGCTACAATGGGGGCATCTTGTAATTAAAGTATCTTTTATAGTACTTTCTTTAATTCCTTTGGATATTTCATACTTTCCTTTAACATAAATTTCAATATCTTTATAGATATTGTGCCGACATTTCCAACAGATACCATCTGAAGGAGCAAACATTTGATTTTTTCTATTTGCCATTTTTATCTTCTCCTTTTTTATTTTAATTTAACTTCTAAAATATAATCAAAATCTTTTTTATAAATTATACAATTTTCATACGTTAAAATAAAATCAAGTAAACTTTTAACATCTGAATAAACTATCGTTTCAGATGTTTCAATTACTTCTCTAATCCAACATTTTAGATCTGTTTTTTTCCATTTTTCAATAATTACCCTTCGATGAACATGATAATTACTTGGAGATTCTATCGTTTTATACATTATTATTATTTTAGTAATTTGCTCAGACG
>SL_3KL_010_SEDDRAFT_10006159_pt1 | contig 10738 bp, 7 predicted proteins | sample SodLakKL_010_SED_2_FD_10381 | JGI IMG/M metagenome (IMG submission 10381)
CAACAGCAAGAATAAGATTAAAAACTACTCCGGCAACCATAACTATAAGTCTTTGCCAAGCCGGTTTAGATCTAAACTCCCATGGCTCCGGCGGTTTTTTCATCTGCTCTTTATCCATAGATTCATCAATCATTCCTGCTATTTTAACATATCCGCCCAGAGGCAACCATCCCATACCATAAGTCGTTTCACCTTTTTTAAATTTAAATATCGAAAACCATGGATTAAAAAAGAGATAAAATTTTTCAACACGTGTTTTAAACCATTTTGCGGCAAGAAAATGCCCCATTTCATGAACAATAATCAATATAGAGAGACTTAAAAAAAACTGTGCTACTTTAATTAGAATTTCCATTATAAAACTATTTATTTTTTAAACCATTAATAAATTCTTTTGCTATTTCTCTTGCTTTGTTGTCAGATTCAACATAATCTTCCAAATTGGGATTATTTATAACCTCGACTGTATTCATACAATATTCAATAACGTCAGACATTTGCAAAAAGTTTATTTTATCAGATAAAAATGCCGAAACTGCTATTTCGTTTGCTGCATTGAGTATGCAAGGCATATTGGCTCCTGTCTCAAGTGCTTGATAAGCTAAATCCAGGTTTTTGAATGTTGATGTATCGGGTTGCTCAAATGTTAAAGTTGGATAATCCAAAAAGTTGAATCTCGGGAAATCCGATTTAATTCTATCAGGATATCCTAAAGCATATTGAATAGGGAGTTTCATGTCCGGCAATCCCATTTGAGCTTTCATTGAGCCATCTTCAAACTGAACTATTGAGTGGATAATTGATTGAGGATGTATTATCACTTTAATTTGAGAGGATTTAAGCGAGAATAACCATTTTGCCTCAATAACCTCTAATCCTTTGTTCATCATAGATGCAGAATCAATAGTTATTTTATCTCCCATATCCCAGTTTGGATGTTGCAATGCTTCTTTTTTAGTTGTTTTTGAAAGAAACTCCTTGTTTTTACCTCTAAAAGGACCGCCGCTGGCAGTCAAATATATACACTCAATCGGATTATGAAATTCGCCTGATATGCATTGGAAAATTGCAGAATGTTCAGAATCAATGGGATAAATATTAACGCCTTTTTCTCTTGCATTTTTAGTAATTATATCGCCTGCAACAACTAGCGTTTCTTTATTTGCTAATGCTATTTGTTTTCCTGCATTTATAGCATTTAAAGTAGGTTTTAAACCGGAAAATCCAACCATAGCAATTAATACAATATCAATATTATCATATTCAACTATTTGAAGAAGAGATTCTTCACCTGCAAAAACATTAATATTTTCAGGCTCTAAAGAGCGTTTTACTTCATTATAATGTTTTTCATTACTTATTACTACAGCATTAGGTTTAAAACTTAAAGCCTGTTCTATTAACTTTTTGTAATTATTTTGAGCTGAGAGAACTTCAACATTAAAAAGCTCTGAATTATTTTTAACCACTTCGAGTGTTTGGGAGCCTATAGAACCTGTAGAACCTAATATAGCTATATTTCTTTTGTTTTCCAATGCTGTAAATATCTGTTATTAAAACAATCAAACTATTTAAAATGCGATATAATCAACAGGATTAACCGGTCTTCCGTTATGCCATAATTCAAAATGCAGATGAGTTCCGGTTGATAAAAATCCTGTTTCTCCAATTATTGCTATAACTTCGCCGGCTCTGACCGGAGCACCGACATTCTTCAATAAAGCACTATTATGCTTATATATTGAGATTAAATTATTTGAATGTTGAATTCCTATTGTATAACCTGTTTCAAGCGTCCAGTTAGAAAAAATAACAGTTCCATCAAGTGTTGCTTTAATCGCTTCATTTTTATCAGCTACTATATCAACACCGTAATGATTCTTTTTAGGATTAAAGTGATTTGTTATTATCCCTTTAATCGGAGGAAACATAAATGTTAAATCTTTACTCGATGCTTCTGAAATATTGACTTGCGACCATTGACCATATTGAGATTGATTCTCTATTTTAGCCCGTAAAATTGAATCTTCTCTAGAACGTGGAAGCTCTTCGATGTCATCACTTGATTTAATATCAATGCCTCCGGGTCTGCTTTCAACAATTTCTTCTTTTTCAATTAAATCTCTTCCTTCTACTATGCCCCGGATATTTCTAATATATGTATCTTTCATGCTTAACTCCCTTTCTAAAGAGTCTGTTTTTATCATCATTTCGTGTAGAACTTTTCTGGTATTAAAATCAGCATATCCCGGAATATACTCTCTTAAAGGAGTAAAAGCAATCAGGTATGTTGTAGCTATTATTAACAATATACTAAATGTACCAAAAAAAACAAATACATTAAGTCGTGTTAAACGAAAAGATAACTTCTCTTCAAAAGTTTCGTCATTCATTAAGACTAAACGATACTTGTTCTGAAGCTTTTTTAAAAATTTTTCTCTTTTATTGCTTTTTTTATCCATGCGTTATATAAATTATATCTTTTTAAAGAATTTGCAAATATCGTAATTTAAGCTGATTATTCAAAGAATTTTGTTTTGTAAAGAATAAGAATAAAACTTTGTAAATATTTTTTGAATTTAGTGTTTTGTTAAAAAAGTTTGTCAATCAAATAAAAAATAAGGTGATTTATTATTGTTAAACAATTTTTAACAAATGTTGTTAATTATATATATATTTGCAAAATTATATTTAGTATAATATTTTGCAATATTTGTCAAAAGTAAATATTTAAAAATCAATTGTTTAATTAAAAACACAAACTAATGAAAAGAGTAATTTTATTATTTGCATGTGTATTAATGGTTTATAATACGGATGCACAACCGGGCACAGAAAAAAATATATTTTTATCCGGAGGCTTAACTTTTAGAAGTAGTTCACCAACACAGATGCAAAGAGATGGTGGAGTAACAACTACTATTGATTTGCCAAGTACTTCAAGTTTTGGAATGCATGCCATTGGAGGATTTTTTGTGATGCCAAACTTAGGCGTTGGAATGGGTTTAGGTTTTGATAGAGATAAAGTAACCGAGAGAAATAGAGGAGGTTGGGATGAAATTAATGAAATAATGTCTGTCTTTACTTTAGCACCCACTTCAAGATTTTATCTTCCTACTACAGATAATTTATCTGTTTTTGGTGAGTTTGGTATAGCTTTAGGTTTTGGAGTAAGAAGAGATGTATTTAAGGATGGTACTGTAACAGTAACTGATGAATTTAGCGTAAGAGAATTTGGTGTTGGAATAACTCCGGGATTTAATTATATGCTTGCTAGCAATATAGGTCTCGAAATGAGGTATGGCTTTTTAGGATATGAATCGCAAACTATAACATTGGATAATGGTGATTTTGAACAGACAGTTCCTGTTGTTGGTTTAGATTTTGATCTTAGAAGACTAATGTTTTCTGTTTCTTTCTTTTTGTAAAAAAAACTATAAATTTTGCAGTCTAATATTTTTTTTTAAACTTTGCACTATCAAAATTAAACGAATTTATAAACTAAATTTTTTGAAAAATGAAGAAAGTAATTTTAACAAGTTTTGTATTATTAGGATTAGCTTTTAGTAATCTTAATGCTCAAGATGAAGAAAATATGTTAATGTCAGCTGGAAACGCCAGCTTAGAAGTTCAGTTTCTAAGTCCTTTTGTTGCTGAAGCACCTTTTCAAATGGACCATTTAAGAGGTAGAATATTTGTTAATGATAATATGGCGGTTAGATTAGGTTTAAATTTAAATATTAATAGCCAGACTGACGAATGGGAATTTGGTGAAGAGATAACTGTAGAAGAAAAATTTAGAGTGATTGATTTTGGATTATTTCCGGGAATTGAGATGCATTTACCGGTTGGTAACAGAGTTAGCCCTTACGTTGGTGCTGAGGTAGGTTTTGCCACAAGGTCAACATTAGCTTTTACAGAAGATAGTGAAGGTGATAGGGTAGAATACAAAAATCATCATTATGGCGCCGGTGAAGGATTTAACAATATTGTCGTTAATCTGGTAAGTGGTGTTGATATGTTTGCATATAAAGGATTGTATCTTGGTGCTGAATTAGGTTTTGGACTTGGAATACAAACTTTTAAGGATAGTGAAGTGATTGAAGATATTGATGGAGAATCAACCACAACAACAGTAGAAGATAACAGAATGAACATTGGTTTTGGAGATAACATTAATGGAGCAATCAGATTAGGTTGGGCATTCTAAAATTAACAATATTAAAATAATGAAAAGGTTGCTATAAATAGATAGCAGCCTTTTTTTATATCTTATAATTATTTTAATTAACACTACCTTAGTCTTCTGGTTTTCAACCTCAATGAATTTAAAATAACTATAATATCAGATAATGCCATTGCTAAAGCTGCTATCATTGGGCTTAAAAATCCTGCTACAGCAAGAGGAATTGCCATTACATTATAGAAAAATGCCCAAAATAAATTCTCTTTTATTGTTCGAAAAGTAGTTTTGCTTAAAGAAAAAGACTTGGATAACAAATTCATATTCCCTTTTAGTAATACTACTTCGGCAGATTTTACCGCTACTTGTGTCGCATCACTCATAGATATTCCCAAAAAAGCTTTTGATAATGCCGGTGCATCATTTATGCCATCTCCAACCATAGCAATTTTATATTTTGAAGATAACTCCTCAATTATTTGAAATTTCTCATCAGGTAATTTTTCTGAATATACCTTTTCAATACCGAGAGTATTTGCTATTTCTTTGCACTTATCTTCTTTGTCTCCGCTAAGAAGAATAGTTTCTATGCCTTTACTTTTGAAATAATCAATAGTTTCTTTTGCACCTTGTTTTATATCATCTTCTATATCCAACCATCCAATTAATTGATTATTCATCAAAATGTAAATGTTATGACTATCATCATCCGTTAAATGAGATGCTACTTTATAAGATCCTGCAACATAAGTATTGTTGTCATTATCAGCTGCTTTTATCCCAACGCCTTTTATTTCTTCAATTTTATCAAATTCAATTAAATCATCACCTCTTAGCTTCTCAACTATAGCTTTTGCTATGGGGTGCGATGAATGTTTTTCAAGGTTATATAAGATATTGGTTACAAATTGTTTGTCCTTTCCAAAATATTCAAAGTTCTTTATATTGAAATTCCCTGTTGTCAGCGTACCTGTTTTATCAAATACAATTTTTTCTATCATAGAGAATTTATCAAAGACACTTCCTTTTCTGAAAAGAATGCCGGTTTTGGCTGTTCTCCCCAGTCCAACGACTACTGCCGTTGGTATAGCAAGTCCTAAAGCACAAGGGCATGCAATTACCAATACAGCAACACCTCTCATTAAAGAATCTTTAAATTCTAATCCGGCAAAAAAATACCATGAAATAATCGTTAATAAAGCTATTACAAAAACAATTGGCACAAAAACAGAAGATATTTTATCAGCAAGATTTTGTAGTTTTGGTTTATCTTTTTGAGCATTTTTAACTAACTCGATAATTTGAGATAATACAGTATCTTTACCTGTGGCAGTAGCCTTAATTCGAATATTGCCCGACAATAATACTGTTCCACCAATTACTTTGTCCCCTTTAGTTTTATCAACAGGTAAACTTTCTCCTGATATCATTGACTCATCAATAGAGCCAAAACCATGATATATTTCACCATCAACAGGAATTGTATCACCGGTGTTAACTAACAAATATTCTCCGTTCTTAATTAATTCAGCATCAACTTCCTCAATTTTTTCTTTTTTAGTATTACTTTCTTCTGTTAATATTCTTTTTGCAGTTGTTTTCTGTTTTCTTGCAAGCTCATCAATAGCTCCTGTGGTTTTTTTCACAGAACGTTGTTCAAGCATATTGCCTAAAAGCACTATAGTAATAATGCTCGCAGATGTTTCATAAAACATGTACTGATGACCCATGCCATATATAGTACCGGTTAAACTGTAAATAAAAGCAGCAGTCGTACCCATAAATATTAAAACATCCATATTGGTATATCCGGAACGTAAACTTTTAAATGCACTGCCTCCAAAATGCCAAACACCAACAGCAAAAACAGGTATTGTTAAAATTAGCTGAAAGATATCGTTATGTAACAAATCAAATGGTAATAGCATTGCTAATAGTAGGGGAGTGGTAAAAACTAAACAAAACCAAAATTTCTTTTCAATAGAAGTTAATAAACTCTTCTTTTCGTCTGAAATGTCATCTTCTATAACTTTATACCCCAATTTTTTAATTTTGCTTATAGCTAAATTCGTTGATGTTTTGTCTTTTGAATGAAACTCAACATATCCTGTAGAAATATCAATATTAACATCTTTAAGACCTATTTTCTTTAGCTCTTTACGAATATTTAATTCACAATTGGCGCAAGTAATGCCTTCGACTTTTATTGATATATTATTTGATTTATTAGTATCCATATATTGATGTCTTTTAATACATTAAACAAATATATTGCATATATAGTTTAAAAAAACAATAAAATACTTAAATAAAAACTAATGAAAACAATTAAAAAATATTAATTTTGCATTGGAATTTGCCCAGGTGGTGGAATTGGTAGACACGCTACCTTGAGGGGGTAGTGACCGTAAGGTCGTGCAAGTTCGACTCTTGTCCTGGGCACTCTTTTTAATAACTATCCTAAGATTATTAATTAATTTAATTCCCATATAATAATTTTTTGGCAGGAATAAGTTATATACTGAATATCTTTTAAACGATAAGTTATAAAAAAACCGCTACATTTTCACAAATATAGCGGTTTAACCCAATTAACCTTAACTAACCGAAGTCGGTTATAAGATATTACAAATATAGCAAAAATTTTTTAATTAAAAAAAAGAATAATATTTTTTTAATAGTTATGTTTAAATTGAGAGTTTTTGTAAATTTTTCAACATTTATTTATACCAAAGGTGGGTGATAATAATAACGGTTTGGTAGGCAGACATTTGAATAATTACAGTAAACGATTTATAATGTTAATAAGATGTTGTTTTAACAAATAAAATTATGTGCTATTTGTTATATTTTTACATTGTTTTTTTAATATTTTGTGATTTATGGAAGATACTACAATTAAATACTCAGAAGACAGTATTCAAACGCTTGACTGGAAAGAGCATATACGCTTAAGACCCGGAATGTATGTTGGTAAGCTCGGAGATGGCTCGTCTCCTGATGATGGTATATATGTACTTTTAAAAGAGGTGATTGATAACTCAATAGATGAGTTTATAATGGGTTTTGGAAAAACCATTGAAGTCACTATTAATGAAAAAACAGTAACTATTAGAGATTACGGCAGAGGAATCCCTTTAGGCAGTGTTATTGACTGCGTTTCTAAAATAAACACAGGCGCTAAATATGATGGTAAAGTGTTTACTAAAACCGTTGGACTTAATGGTGTTGGTACTAAAGCCGTTAATGCTTTATCTGCAAAATTTTCAGTTAAATCTATACGTGAAGGAGAAATTAAAAAGGCATTCTTTGAATACGGCAATTTAACTGATGAATCTCGAGAAAAAGAACCGGATCAAAGAAAGGGAACAGTAGTAACTTTTATGCCGGATGAGAATATTTTTGGAGATTATAGGTTTATTGATGATTTTGTTGAACGTGTTTTATGGAATTATGTATTCCTCAATAAAGGTTTAACAATCATTTATAATGGTAAAAAATTTCATTCCGAAAATGGAATTAAAGATTTGTTAAACAGAAATATTGATTCTCCAATTATTTATCCGATAGTTAAAATTGAAGAAGATGATCTTGAGGTTGCTTTTACTCATAGTGCAACGCAGTATAGCGAGCAGTTTTTTTCATTTGTAAATGGACAGCATACCGTTCAGGGAGGTACTCATCAAGCAGCTTTTAGAGAAGCATTCGTTAAAGCTATAAGAGAGTTTTATAAAAAAGATTTTGATGCTAGTGATGTAAAAACTTCTCTAATTGTGGCGTTAAGTATAAAACTGAAAGAACCCATATTTGAATCACAAACTAAAACAAAGCTTGGGTCCGTTTATGTTGACCCTGACACTAAAAAAACAACCATAAAGAATTATATTGGAGAAATTGTTAAGAATAAGATTGATAATTATTTGCATATAAATCCTGATATTGCGGAAGAGTTATTAAAAAAAATATTACAATCCGAGAAAGAAAGAAAGGATATTGCTAATATTAAAAAAATAGCTAAAGAAAGGGTTAAAAAAGCAAATATTCATAATAAAAAACTTCGTGATAGTAAAATACACTATAATGATAACAACCCTCAAAGACTAGAAACAACACTTTTTATAACTGAGGGAGATTCTGCAAGCGGATCAATTACTAAAGCTAGGAATGTTGGAACTCAGGCAGTATTTAGCCTTAAAGGTAAACCTTTGAATTGTTATGGTTTAACCAAAAAAATTGTTTATGAAAATGAAGAATTTAATTTGTTGCAAGCTGCACTGAATATTGAGGATGGCTTGGAAAACCTTCGATATAATAATATTGTGATTGCTACTGATGCCGATGTTGATGGAATGCACATAAGGTTATTGCTAATTACCTTTTTTCTACAGTTTTTCCCGGAATTAGTTCGTAATGGACACCTCTATATTTTACAAACGCCTTTATTTAGAGTTAGAAACAAAAAAGAAACAATATATTGTTACAATGACCAAGAAAAACATAGTGCTCTTAAAAAATTAGGAGAAAAAGCAGAAGTTACTAGATTTAAAGGTCTTGGAGAAATTTCTCCTGATGAGTTTGGAAATTTTATTGGAAAAAATATTCGCCTTGACCCTGTTATTCTTAAAAAAGATAATAGTATTAATGAAATGCTTAGCTTCTATATGGGTAAAAATACACCTAATAGACAAGATTTTATAATAGAAAATCTAAAATTCGATCCGGAAATGATATAAAAATTTCTTAGCTTTTACTGAATAATTTTAAATTTATCCCAATCATCACAAACTCTAAAAGTATTTCTAAAATCAAACAAATCTTTCCTTGATAGTTTTGTTGTTTCAATTATATTTTCAGATGGTTCAATATCAGAAATATGGTTGCCTTTTTGATCAATAAAAGCAGAATCTCCACTGTATTTAAGGTCATAACCGTCTGTTCCAACTCTATTAACCCCTGCAACATAACATACATTCTCTATAGCTCTGGCCATTAACAAAGTTTTCCATGGATGACTTCTGGCTTCAGGCCAACTTGCCACAACAATCATTAGATCATAGTCAAAACCTTTTTCCTCGCTATAATTATTTTTGCACCACACAGGGAAACGCAAGTCGTAGCAAATAACAGGAAAAATTCTCCATCCTTTAAATTCAATAATAATTTTATTTTTACCTGCGGTTAACCTTTTATGTTCTCCGGCAAAACTAAATAAATGATTCTTATCATAATAATAAAACTTACCATCAGGTTGCATCCAAATAAAACGATTTAAATAATCAGTTCCATCTTTTATAAATAAACTTCCTGAGATAATACAATCTTTTTCTGAAGCTTTTTTCTTCATCCATTCAAAAGATTTACCGTACATTTCTTCTGCTTGTTTGACAGAATCAGTAATAAAACCGGTATTAAACATTTCAGGAAGAATGATAATGTCAGTAGTATTTGACTTTATAGAGTCAATTTTATTATCAAACATTTTTATATTTGACTCGGGGTTAGCCCAGTGTAAATCTGACTGTATAATAGTTACATTTAAATCTTGCATAATATTTCAGCTGCTTTTTCAAGAGTTTCATCTGATTTTGCAAAACAAAATCGTAAAATTTTATTATTAATCGGTTTGTTGTAAAATGATGAAATAGGAACAGAGCCAATACCATGTTCTTTAATAAGCTTTTCAGCAAAAGGCATTTCATCTTCTTCACTTATTTTGCTATAATCCAATGATTGAAAATATGTTCCCAAAGAAGGTGTTTTTTTAAATCGCGAACCTTCTACTAACTTTAAAAAGTAATCACGCTTTTTTTGATAAAACTCACCTAAATTCTCGTAATTTGACTTGTCCTTTATATAATCAGCTAAAGCATACTGGATAGGAGAATTGACGCAAAATACAATAAATTGATGAACTTTGCGAAATTCTTTCATTAAGTTAGATGGAGCAACACAATAGCCAATTTTCCATCCTGTATTATGAAAAGTTTTTCCAAATGAGCTTAAAACTAAACTTCTTTCAGCTAATGCCGGATAGCGACACACACTTTGATGATTATGGTTATCAAAAATAATATGTTCATAAACTTCATCACTTAATATTATTATACCCGTATTTTTTGTTATCCTTTCCAACTCTTTCATATCATCTTCTTTAAGAATTGTTCCGGTTGGATTGTGAGGTGTGTTTATAATTATCATTTTTGTACGCCTGTTCAACAATTTCCTAACTTCATTCCAGTCTACCTTGTAATCAGGCATTTTTAGATGAACGCAAATTGGTGTTCCGCCATTAAGCTTTATAGTAGGAACATAACTATCGTAAGCAGGTTCAAAAACTATAACTTCATCATCTTCCTTCACAAATGCACTAATAGCTGTATAAATACCTTGTGTGGCACCCGCGGTAACAGTTATTTCTGTATCAGGATTATAAACGGCATTATACAGATATTCGGTTTTTTCAGAAATAGCTTCCCTAAGACTCATTAAACCCGGCATTGGAGCATATTGATTAAAGCCTTTCTTCATATAATTATGAACAAGTTCAATTAGTTT
>SL_3KL_010_SEDDRAFT_10006160_pt1 | contig 10737 bp, 6 predicted proteins | sample SodLakKL_010_SED_2_FD_10381 | JGI IMG/M metagenome (IMG submission 10381)
TTGGAGCTCGTCCGTGTTTGAGAATGACCGCTGCAGCCACTACCGGCCCTGCAAGACATCCCCTTCCCGCCTCGTCGCAACCGGCTTCCAGTTCAAAACCGGAATAACTGGAAAAAACGACCGGAACTTGGGTGGGATTGGTCTCCCCCATACGGCTCAAATTAATAATTTACAGCCCCTGAACAGGGAACTTAAAGTGAAGATGATTTAACCCCAATCCACACAGACCCAAACCCTTTCAATGCTGAAAGGCCCGGAATTAGCAATTGTGATTGGAGATTTTTGGGAAACTAATCAAACAACCCTGATCTTATCTTTGATGGATTGAATGAAGTCCGGCGTGACATCCGGTCTGTGGACATTGTTTTTGATAAAGCGCCGGAAACTTTTCTCCTTCTGGAGGACCCTGTTGTATCCGGGATCCTGAGAAGCTTCCCTTAAAAAGCTATCGGCTGCTTCATTCGACATTTCATTGTCGAGGTACATGTTAACTTTCTGTTGAAAGTTCTGGTAATTACTATGACCGTCCATGACAAATCATTTAGTTAATAAATGGTTGAATAATGGCGGATATGTTCATGGTACATCATCTGGCAAGATAACGATTGTGCGAAGGTAATACCAACGGGCTTACCCCGCCAAATTATTCACTCTTTTTTTTACTCTCCTTTTTTCCCCTCTTATCCTGAAACCCCTTGGATTCAGCGTAATTCTTGAGCTTTTCCTTAAGCATATTTCTCGCTCTGAAAAGCCTTGACCTGACCGTTCCGGTCGGAATATCGACGATTTTTGATATTTCGTCGTAGGTGAATCCCTCAATATCACAAAGCAGGATGACCGTTCTGAAATCTACCGGAAGCGAATTGATGGCCGAGGTAACTTCATCCCCCATCATACTGTCAAAAATCTCCTCTCGCAGGTCGTAATAACTGCTGCCCTTGTCATCGTCGCTGTCCTGGTAGTTAACCACATCCTCAAAATCCACCTTTGTGGGTCTCCTGCTATCTTTGCGATAGTGGTTTATATAGGCATTTTTCAAAATTTTAAACAACCACGCCTTCGCATTAGTTCCCTGCTGATATTTATCTAAAAAACGATATGCTTTAAGGTAGGTCTCCTGGACCAGATCTTTTGCAAAATCTTCATCGTAAGTGAGGTGGAATGCGAATGTGTTTAGCGCATCCACATGTGGAAAGAGCTCCTTTTCAAAGATTTCGTGCTTTTTCTTCTTGTCCAAAAGCTGAAGTTTAAGCGGCGAATTTAGGGAATTTGGTGGTTATCAACAGCAATTCGGCCATGGAAATTATCGTGGACCACCTTTTTGCTGCTTGTTCAAAACCACTATTCCGCCCTCTGCAATCGGGAAAAAATGCTGAGCAGGTCGGGGTTTTACGGTTTTCATGCCGGTAAATTTTCCAAAGGCCGGCAGTATGCCAAAATTTTTTCCAAACCAAAAACAGGGCAAACGCAATCGGGACCTTCCCCTGCCTCTCAAAACTATGCCCGGATGTAAATGACCGCTTAGCCTAATCATCCCGTCAGCCGGGTCCTCTCCATCAAATGGTTCGTGACTGAGGATCAATGAAGGTCCTGGCCGGAATTCGTCTTCCACAAAAAACCTGGCCTCATGGTATATTTTGTCGGGAAATAAATCGTGATTGCCGCGTACGAGAAGAAATTCAGTGTCTGTATATCGTTCAGTGAACTCTCTGACCAAATGCCAATCGCTGTTAATATCACTGTGAAACAGGTCACCCAGTACAATTAATCTGCCAACGGGGTACTTTTCCAACAACTCCTGCAAGGCGCTCAGTGTCCCCTCTGTAGCTCCATCTGGAATGGCTATTCCGTTTTTTCTGAAGTGGATGCTCTTCCCGAGATGGAGGTCGGACACTACCAAACTGTCCTCATACGGCAAGAGGACAGCTTTTTCTCTCAGTAAAACCAACCGGTTTCCCAACAATTCCAGTAGATGCGACTCTTTAAACTCCATGATATTATTTTCCAAACGCATCCACAGCGGCAAAGTTTTTCAACTGTTATACCGTGCAGGGTCCACCGCTTAGAAATTCTAAATAAGGGCCATTTCTACCCTGAAAACCATCGGAGTCTTTGGCTGTTCGGGATTATACACCAAATCATTCGGTTGTGTAGTCGTAGAAAAAAAGTGCCTTTTGGCGATTTGAATAAGGTGCGATAGGATAAGTTCTTCATTGCTGCCAGACATATATTGCTAACTGTCATTTCCCAAACTGTTATTTTACAAAATCTACCACCAAAGTGGTCGTGAGCAAAACAATCAATCAACACATAGAGACGGGCAGCCGCTATTTCAAGCAGCGAAACTGGACTCCCTTCGATTATCAAATTCGATGCTGGAGAGCCTTTCTCGATGGGAGAGATGGATTGGTCAATGCGCCCACAGGCAGTGGAAAAACCCTCGCCCTAATGCTCCCGGCAGCCTTGAAAATATCGGAAAAAAAGGACAGGAAGCCGGCTGTTAAATTGATTTGGATAAGTCCTGTAAGAGCACTGGCTAAACAAATTCACCAGGTGGGAAATGAATTGATAGAATCGCTGGAGCTGCCGATCAATTGTGGAATGAGAACGGGAGACACGAAGCAATCGGAGCGAAAAAAGCAACTGAAATCTCCTCCTGAAATCCTGGTCACCACACCGGAGAGCCTGCATCAGTGGATAGCCAACCCCAACACTGCGCGCTACCTAAAAAAGGTGGATGCGGTGGTAGTGGACGAGTGGCACGAACTGGAGGGCAGTAAGCGGGGCGTGCAGATGGAATTGGCGCTGGCCTGGCTTCGCAACAACAATTCAGCGCTCAAAACCTGGGCCATTTCCGCTACAATTTCAGATCCGGGGCGGTCTGCCGAGATCCTCCACGGAAGTGAAAAACGCGCAAGTGAGGTCGAAATAGTGAAAGCGGATATTCATAAGGAAATATTTATTGAAACTCTCATGCCGGAGGATATCTTTGAACTGCCCTGGGTTGGTCATATCGGTATCAAGCTGCTGGAAAAGGTCGCGGAAAAAATTAAAGGTGCCACCAACACCCTGGTTTTTACCAATACCCGCTCACAATGTGAAATATGGTACCAGCGATTACTGGAGCACTTTCCGGAACTGGCCGGTCAAATGGCCATGCACCACTCTGCAATAGATGAAAACATACGCGCTTGGGTGGAAGAATCCCTGCACTCCGGAAGACTAAAAGTGGTGGTCTGCACCTCCAGCCTGGACCTGGGTGTGGACTTCAGGCCCGTGGAGCTCATCGTGCAAATTGGCGGACCCAAGGGGGTTTCAAGATTTATTCAACGGGCCGGCCGAAGTGGTCACAGTCCCGGACAGCCATCTCGCATTTGCTTTGTGCCCACTCATGCCATTGAATTGCTCGAAGCCGCAGCCCTTCGCGATGCAGTGCAAAACGAAATCAGAGAAAGGCCGGAGCCGCACATAAGGAGTTTTGACGTGCTGGTCCAGTTTATGATGACCCTGGCAGTGTCTGAGGGATTTAACCCGGATGAGCTTTACAAACTTGTGAAATCCACCTACTCCTACCGCTCTGTCAGCCGAGAGGAATGGGGTGAACTGATTAACCTGATTCTGAAGGGTGGAAATGCGCTGGAGGCCTACAGCGAATACGCAAGAGCGGGAATTGACTCAATGGGCAAGGTCCGGGTTCTAAATAAAAAAATTGCCCGCAGACACCTCATGTCCATGGGCACCATCACCGGAGATCAGGCCCTTGTGATAAAATACCGCAACGGAAAAAAACTGGGTACAGTGGAGGAGTGGTTTGTAGCCAATCTCCGACCGGGAGAGGTTTTTTGGTTTGCCGGAAGGGCCCTGGAGCTGATCGGTATTAAAGGCAATAAGGTGGAAGTGTCGCGCAGTAGCGCCAGTCAGGCAAAAGTGCCGGCATGGATGGGTGGAAGATTGCCGCTGAGCTCCATGATGAGCGAAACCATACGCGCTCAATTACTAAAATTGGTGGAACAAAACACCGTCCGGGAGCCCGAACTAAGCCAATTAAAACCCCTCATGGACATACAGCTTAAGAGAAGTGCAATACCTGTGAAAAACCAGTTGTTGATCGAGTACTACAAAAGCAGAGAGGGCTGCCACCTGATCGTTTACCCTTTCGAAGGACGGCTCGTGCATGAGGGCCTTGCGGCGCTGCTCGCCTCCAGAATTGCTAAACGCACACCCATCACCTTTTCAATCGCCATGAATGATTACGGCTTTGAACTGCTGGCGGCGGAAGATTGGGAACCGGAAAAACTGGTCGATAATACACTTTTTACCACAGACAGACTCAGTGAGGATATTTCCAAAACCATTGCAGAAACCCAGATGGTGCGAAGGACCTTCCGCGATATTGCCATGATTTCGGGACTGCTCTTCAGGGGTTTTCCCGGGAGAGAGAAAAAGGAGCGGCATTTACAATCCTCCGCGGCTTTATTGTTTGATGTTTTCAACGACTACGATCCCGGCAACCTGTTGTTTTTGCAGGCCTGGGAAGAGGTCAAAACCTTTCAGTTGGAAGAGGGTAGAATGCGAAAAACACTGGAGCGGATCGCAAAACAGGAATGGATATTTAAACGGCCGGGCAAATTCACTCCACTGGCTCTTCCTCTGATTGCTGACCGCCTCAGGGACCGCCTTTCCAGTGAAAAAGTGGAAATGCAACTGAGGAAAATGATGGCTGAAAGGTAAAATTGTCGTGGACAGTTTTAACAAAAGTGGCTGTCAACCGGAAAATTCTTTCTCCCAGCGCGTTAAATGGTGGTTTTCCATCTCTCGCATTTGCTGTTTATCCTCCTCAGTGGAATCACCGTAGCCCAGAAGGTGAAGCAGGCCGTGGACCATGACCCGCCGGAGTTCTTCCTCTCCGGGTAGATTTAAGTCGTCTGCATTTTCGTACACACGGTCGATTGAAATAAATAAATCCCCCGCAATATTCAGTGGGTCTCCAAAAGGGAAGGTGATTATATCGGTGTAGTAATCGTGTCCCAAATGCTCCTTGTTCATCTCGAGCAGGTATTCATCCGAGCAAAAGACGATGGTAAGTTGAGCAGAATGGGCGCCCTCAGAGATTGCAGTAGAAATAAGCCATTTGGCGGTGTTTTCTTCAGACAGGGATGGAGGGGAAATATCTTCTGAATAGAATTCAACCCTGCTTTTGACGGGGTCGTGGCTCATAATTCAAAACACATCTCTACGGTAGTACCGTTGTTGTGAAACTGCACGGAATGGCAGATTTGCTTGATGAGGAAAACCCCGCGACCGCCACATTTTTCGAGATTCTCGGATTTCCGGGGGTCATCCAGGCATTCCGGATCAAAACCACAACCCTGATCTCGCACAAATATGTGGAGTTCGTTGGAGTTTTTTTCAATCTGAATTTTCACTGATTTCCCGCAGTCTTTTTTGTTGCCATGTACGATGGCATTGTTGACCGCTTCGGTAAGGGTGAGGAGGATATCCGCTTTGAGACCATCATCCACCTGATACTTGCAAACCAGTTCATCGACAAAGGCCTCCAGTCTGGAAACAGCCTCGGGCCTCGATTCAAGTTCAATCATTTCAAAAATGTTAGACCAGCAATTCTACTCCGGTTTAATTGGAGCGGAGCGAGCGGTAATACTCGTCCACCAGGAATTGATAGTATGGCGACAGTCCCGGTGCCACAGAGCGGTAGAAATGGATTTCAGATTCTCGTTTTCTGAGATACTCCTCCAATTCCGGCGGGAACTCTCTGGTTCTATCCTGAGCAACTTCACCACGTCGCTCATCGTCCAAATCCTGTTCCCTGTCTGCTCTTTCGGCTTGCAATAATCTGGAAATAATATCCTGCTGCCTTTCCAGCAATTCCCTGTTCAACTGTTTATTAACAAGATCTCTCTCAATCTCGTTCATTTTATCAATGATCTCCTGCAATTCTTGTGCCCCAATTCCCTGTTCGGCCTGTCGCTGGCGTAATTCTTCCAACATTTTCCGGAGTTTGGCCTGGTCCCGGGCCATTCGGGCAAAGTCCTCGGCCGAGCCATCATCGCCTTCCTGCATTCGCTGTTGCATCTGTTCCATCTGATCCCCGAGCTGTTCCTGACCTTCGGTAATTTTATCGACCGGCCCCTCGGATTCATCGCCCTCGCCTTCTCCCATGCTTTCACACATTTGGGTGCCATCCATCATTCCGGCCATTTGTTGCTGCATTTGTTCCATAGTCTGGCTGAGCATGAGTGCCAGGTCGTTTACATAGGTCATCACCCTTCGCTGGTCATCGGATGCCTGCGATTTTCTGCGCTCTTCCAGGTTGTCAATTCCCCTGTCAAAGTGCCTTTTGATATCCGTCACCTTACTCAGAATAAACGACTCGAGTTGAATGACGCGCTTGGATAGAGCAACGAGACTGTCCTCCACGACGCGGAAGTCACTCTGAAGTCTGAATTGATCACGGAGCAAATCCACATATCTGGGGGTGTTAATGCTAGTGCGGTTAAAATCCCCTATGAGGTCTTCCTGATCAAAGGAAATGGATATAAGGTTGTCCAGGAGCTTTCGGAGTGTGGCCATGTCCTCCTGCATTTGTTCCATTTGACCTCCCTGCATGCTGCTCTGCATGCTCTGGGCCATTTCCCGCATTTTGTCACCGGCCTCCTGCTGCGATTCTGAAGCACCTTCGTTATCACCCTGGTCGAGTTGTTCAGAGCCTTGATCCAGTTGGTCGCTAATATCGTCTTCCATTTGTTCCTGGTCTCCGAGATTATGAGGTCTGGCCAATTCCTCGTTCTTTTCCCTCATTTCTTTCAGCTTCTCTTTGAGGTCATCAAATTTTTGCTGAATCTCTTCCTGCTTTTGCTGCAATTCTTCCTGAGCTGTCTCCCCGCTGTCGGTCTCTTCGCTCAATTCATCCAACTGGTCAGCGAGTTTTTCAAGTTCTTCGCGATTGCGGTTCATTTGCTGCTCAACCTCAAGGGATTTAAACAGCTCATTCATCCGGTCAATGTTCATCTGCATATTTTGCTCCGACAGCTCCATTTCACGCAACATATCAAGGGCATCATCACGGCTCATTTCATCCAGCATATCCCGGAGCTTATCCATGAGATCTCTCATGTCATCATCCACCATTTGGTCGAAGAGCTCCTGAAATTGCTTCTGCTTTTCCATCAAATCGGGATCCTCTTCAAAAAATTCTTCTTGATTTTGGAGGTTTTCCCTGTGCTTTTCTCTGGATTCCTCAAGTTGCTTCATCATCTCCTCCCGCTTTTCCAGGAGTTGTTCGATATCTCTCCTATCCTGCCAGTCGAGGTCCTTTTTATCCAAAAGGCGCTCCTGCATACGGCGGATTTCCTCCTCGATGTCCTGGGTTTCCTGAACCGATCGGTCCAGATTTTCCCGTATGCTCTCAGTATTTTCACTGGCGATTTCCTCCATTTCCTCCAGGCTCTTAATGCGGTAGGTCATCAAGCCGGTCCGGGTTCTCTTGCTGCCATTGATGGCATCGTTGTCAGCGGCTTCGAAGAAATAAGTCACCTCATCGCCCGGCTTCAAGTCCAGGTCAATCATGTCCCAGTTGAAGACAAATTCACTGTTGCGCGAGCCCGGGGTTTCCACCAGTACTCTCTGTTCAGCCTCCTCTTCACCATCAGCCCTTGTCAATTGATAGTGAAACGATATCTCTCTAAGCCCGTAGTCATCAGAGGCTTCACCCGCGAAAAAACGTATTTTCTCATCGTCTTCATCAATAAACTCCTCCACGGAGATAATGGGATATCGGTCGGGAATAACATTGACGGTATAGCCCACGGAATCAACGCGGTGCAAATTTTCCCCGGAAACAAATATAATATAGGGTCGCGTAGCGGTAAATTGGTTGCTGTACTCAAAGTGATTGGGTCGTCTGACTTCAGCAGAAATTAACTCCTCCGGCTCCAAAAATCGCATTTCCACTTCAGTTGAAGATTCCGTGTAAAAGGTCCAGTTGATTTTGGTGCCCTCGGGTACTGTGAGGTCGCCGACATTCGAGAGACTGGTGGACTCTCTGCCCGTGTAGGTCGGAAAATCCAACTCCACCAGCATATCGGACATTCTCGGTTTTCGAACGACATCCACCGTGTATGAACGGGATTTTACCGGTCCGGAAACAATGCGAAAATCAGTGTCTGACTGTATATTATTAAAAGTGTAGGTGAAATTCCCATCGCTGCCCTTTCTCATTCGGTACTGATAACCTCCTATGTCCACGTAGGCTTCAGCGGGTCTGATATCGCCCTCGGTTGTTACTTCGACCTGGAAATTTTCAAACTGCATCACGCTCAACTCATCGTTGAGAACCTTAAAGTGAAAAGGTGCAGGACGTTCGAAATGCATGTGGTTTTGCAAAATCCGGTTGGTACTGTCGGGAATCAGGGTAGGGGCAAGTATTAACAAGCCAGCGATAACAAAAACCGGTGGAAATACATACCTCGCGTACTTTTTGTTTTCTCCCAGATTAATGGCCGTCAGAAAGGGAACCGGTTTCAATTGGACTGTTTTCTGTTCAATACCGGCCAGTACAAGGGCAGATTTATTCTTGTCAGCCTGCTTTCTCAACTGAAGGATATTGAGTAATTTATCCTCCACTTCGGAAAAATGCTTTCCAATGATTTGGGCGGCCTCCTCATGAGAGATTACCTTGCCCAATCGGAACAATTTAAGCAATGGAAACGCGACCCATCCCAAAAAAGAGAGGCCGGCCACTCCAAAGAAAGAGTAATACATCAATTTCCTGACGCCTGTGCCGAAATAAAAGAAGTGTTCGAGCAATGCGTAAATGAGAAAGAGCGCCAAAACGAGCGCAGAACTCAACAACAGTCCCCTGATGGTCTGGTTGAGGTAATATTTGCGGATGAAATCATCCAGCTTGTTTATCAATTGGTCGTAGTTCGACATTTCCAGGTTGATTTCCGGTTAAAAATCCCATCTTCATTAACTGACTGAACAACAAAAACATTGCAAAAAAGATGGCATTACAGACTGTTAATGTTGAATGCAGCCTTTATGAGTCCACTCCGAAAACCTCTTTTTATTACAAATGGCTGCAAAATCCAATATCTTCGTCATCAGGAAAAATATTTCCTCAACGTAGCTATGGCAACGTCTTCGGGCCACCCATCCGCTTCGCGGTTCTCTCACTTTAAGATCCCTCGGATCCTAACCCATTCAGGAACGTTCGTTCATCCTTTTCCTCGATCTTGAACTATTCGCTCATTTTCATGTACAAAAGGGTTTTCGGAGTGGACTCATTTATGATAAGTGCTAAGTCGGTTAATTTTGGCAGGTTTATTGTATATGAAAATTTAATTATATAAAGACTTTTTCATCGAAAAAATCTCAAAACTTTTTGCCGTAAATCAAACGGATAGGAAAACGCATAAAAGTTAAATTCAGGAACGACAGACAAAACTAACATACTTGACTGTTAATCATATTTATTATACATGATTGATATATTTTATTAATAATGTTCAACATGTGAAAGATATTTTTCAAAAAAGTTGCAGCTAATAGATTTTTGCTTACTTTTGCAGGTTGAAACACTATAATCAAAACCGTGCAGACGCTAAGAAGTGACCTGCAAACAAATATAATCCTTATGAACAATAGACTGTTACTGGGAATTATGCTGATTTCGGTGGTGCTGATCTTAAATGCCTGTAGATCGGACGATGAAATACCACAACCCGTGGATTACGGACAGCCACACGAGCTGGGTGCTGAAGTGGTGACCGACTGGTACGAAGTTTTTATTGGTGTGAGTAGATATGCTGATGGTTACAGGCCTCCTATCACCTCGAGGAACCTCGGCTACATTGGCTTGATTGGTTATGAATCGATAGCACAGGCTACACCCGGTCAACAATCGCTGGGCAGTCATTTCCCCAATTTGGAAATTCCCGCTATCAAGGAGTTCGAGGATTACTACTGGCCGGCTGTGCTAAATTCTGCATACTCCTCTGCCTTAAAATATTACTTTCCACATGTCAGCCAGGAATATGTCCAGATGATGGACCATATGTATGAGCAATATTTTAATAAATTTTCTGAAAAACTGGACGATGAGGTTTTGAATCGTTCTGAGGCATATGGAAAAAGTGTGGCCTCGGCGATAATCAATTGGTCTCAACTGGATGAGGAGGGTGATTTCGCCTTTTTGGATCCCACACCTCCTTATAACCCGCCCGCGGGACCGGGATTGTGGCAACCCACACCTCCAGATTTCACCCCAGGATTGACCCCTTATTGGGGCCAGGTAAGACAATTTGCCATAAGCGAAGAGGATAAATTATCTCCTCCCCCGATGGAGTGGAGCCAAAGTCCAAACTCGCCCTTCTATGCCCAGGCATTGGAAGTTTTCAATATTGTCAATAACCTCACCTATGAGCAGCGGTGGATTGGGGAGTTTTGGAGCGATGACAACTTCTCTCTTACCCTGGATCCCGCCTGTCGCTGGATTTCAATTGCGCTTCAGGCTATGGAAATAAGACCATTGACAATGGCAGAAGCCACTCAGTTAATGGCGCAACTCGGAATGGCCATGGCAGATGCCGGAATTGCTGTTTGGCACTCGAAATACTACTACAACCTTCAAAGGCCCATTGATTTTCTAAGAGATTTGAAAGATCCGGAGTGGGAGACCATTTGTTTTAACCCCATCACAGGGGATATGGGTAAGTC
>SL_3KL_010_SEDDRAFT_10006161_pt1 | contig 10737 bp, 8 predicted proteins | sample SodLakKL_010_SED_2_FD_10381 | JGI IMG/M metagenome (IMG submission 10381)
TTCTTGGAGGCCTTCTTCTTGGAGGCCTTCTTCTTGGAGGCCTTCTTCTTGGAGGCCTTCTTCTTGGTGGCCTTCTTCTTGGAGGCCTTCTTCTTGGTGGCCTTCTTCTTGGAGGCCTTCTTCTTGGAAGCCTTCTTCTTGGAGGCCTTCTTCTTGGTGGCCTTCTTCTTGGTGGCCTTCTTCTTGGAAGCCTTCTTCTTGGTGGCCTTCTTGCGGGCGGCTACCGGTTCTTCCGCTTCCTCACCTGCGCCCCGGGCACCGCTGGCGTGGCCACGCTCGGGGGTATCGCTGCTGTAGGGCGCGACGGCGCCGGCGGCGCCGGCAGAACTGGCCACCGGGGCAGCGCCGCTGGCCACGGGGTCCAGCACGGCTTTCAGGCGGCGAAAGATATCGTCCTGCTCGCCATCCGCCGCCACCACGCTCAGCTTGCCCTGCCCGCGGAAGTACTCGACGAGGGGCCGGGTCTGGGCGTCGTAGACCCGCAGGCGGTTGAGGACGGTTTCTTCATTGTCGTCGGCGCGGTGCGCCAGGGGACCACCGCAGGCGTCGCACTGGCCGTCCAGCTTGGGCGGTGCGGAGTAGATATTGTGGACATTGCCGCAGTGCTGACAGACACGACGGCCGGCCAGTCGCTGAACCAGGGCGTCTTCATCCACGTCCATGAGAATCGCCAGGTCCAGGGGCTGGCCGATTTCCACCAGCATACTGTCCAGCTCTTCCGCCTGAGCGATATTGCGCGGGAAACCGTCGAGCACAAAGCCATTGCGAGCATCAGGCTCGCGCAGACGCTCCTGAATGATGCCGAGAACGATGTCATCCGACACCAGTTGCCCCGCGTCCATGGCGGCCTTGGCCTGGCGTCCCAGCTCCGTACCGGCGGCCAGCGCCTCTCTGAGCAGATCACCGGTGGCGATCTGGGGAATACCATAAGCCTCAACCAGACGACGGGACTGTGTCCCCTTACCCGCTCCGGGCGCGCCGAGCATGACAATACGCATGTGCAAATCTCGCTTTGCTGCTGATTCGTTATCGGTAAACGTGCGGAGAGACACTTTCTTCCCCACACGCCGAGAGTAATTGCCGGGAAGGATATCAACACTTCCCCGATGGCCTGCGCGCAAAACTAACCCCGGCATGGCCTCTAGTCAATGAATCCGGCCGAATTTCACGGCACTATACGTCCCGGCGGCGGAAAAAACGGGCAATTTCCGTTATCCTTCACGCCCATCAGAATGCGCCCGGCCAGTGTGGGTAGGGGCCAAGGCAAACCCCGAGTGCCGGCCTGTTGGTCATTTCACCGGATAGTCCCAGGAGCAACAATCATGTCCCGACGCAATGCCTTTTATGCCCAGTCCGGCGGTGTTACCGCTGTCATCAATGCCACCGCGGCGGGGCTTATTGAAGCCGCGAGAGAGAACGGCGAGCGCATCGGGACGGTGTATGCGGGCCGGGATGGGATTATCGGCGCCCTCACAGAAGACCTGATCGATACCTCAAAGGAAAGCCAGGAGGCCATCGCAGCACTGAAACACACGCCGGGCGGCGCCTTCGGCTCCTGCCGCTACAAACTCAAGAGCCTGGAAGAAAACCGGGCCGAATACGAGCGCCTGATTGAGGTCTTCAAGGCCCACAGTATCGGCTATTTCTTCTACAACGGCGGCGGGGACTCCGCCGATACCTGCCTGAAGGTCTCCCAGCTGTCCGAAACCATGGGCTACCCCATCCAGGCCATCCATGTGCCCAAGACCGTGGACAACGACCTGCCCATCACCGACACCTGCCCGGGTTTCGGCTCGGTGGCCAAATACATCGCCGTCTCTACCCTGGAAGCCTCTCTGGATGTGATGTCCATGGCACGCACCTCTACCAAGGTCTTCGTTCTGGAGGTCATGGGCCGTCACGCAGGCTGGATCGCCGCCGCGGGCGGGCTGGCCGGCAAGACCGACGCCGAACCGCCTCATATCATCCTGTTTCCGGAAGTCGCCTTCGACAAGAAGCAGTTTCTCGCCAAGGTGGATCACGCGGTGAAGGAGTACGGCTATTGCACTGTGGTGGTGTCGGAAGGCACCCGGGATGGGGAAGGCAAGTTCCTGGCCGATGCTGGCAGCACGGATGCCTTCGGCCACAAGCAGCTGGGTGGCGTGGGGCCCGTTATTGCCGACATGGTCAAATCCGAGCTAGGCCACAAGTACCACTGGGCGGTGGCCGACTATCTGCAACGCTCGGCGCGCCACCTGGCCTCGCAGACCGACCTGGAGCAGGCGGTCGCGGTAGGTCGCGCGGCTGTAGAGATGGCTCTAGCAGGAAAGAACAGCGTCATGCCGGCGATCAAACGTCTCAGTGATGATCCCTACCGCTGGGAAATTGCGGAAGCGCCCTTGGCTGATGTGGCCAATGTGGAAAAGAAAATGCCCGCTGAGTTCATCAGCAAGGACGGTTTCGGTATCACGGAGGCCGCCCGCCGCTATCTCGCCCCCCTGATTCAGGGCGAGGCCTACCCGCCCTACGGCGACGACGGTCTGCCCCGCTATGTGAAACTCCGGAACGAGGCGGTGACAAAAAAGCTGGGTGAGTTCAAACTGCGCTGAGCGGGAGAGCCCGGGCTCTCCCGGGCTGAACCACTGGGGGAGAATCCACGGCAATGATGGGCCATCACCACCACGGCGACCGCAAGCAATCCGCCACACCGTTTATTGTCGGCATGATCATAACGCTGATCTTCGCTGCGGTGGAGTTCACTTTTGGCTGGATTGCCGGCTCGCTGGCCCTGATGGGCGACGCCGCCCATATGGCATCGGACTCCTTTGCCCTGGCCCTGGCTGCCGGCGCGGCCTGGCTGGCCCAGCGGCCGGCCAGCAAGGTGCACAGTTTCGGCTTCGGCCGGGCGGAAGTACTGGCGGCGATGATCAACGCCACTGTGCTCTTGCTGATTGTGGGCGCGCTGGGCCTGGCGGCCATTCAGCGGCTGCTGGACCCCCAGCCGGTGCAGGGTAATATCGTGTTCATTGTGGGCAGTATCGGCCTGCTCCTGAACCTGGCCCTGGCCATTGTCCTGCTGAGGGGAGAGCGCACCCTCAACAATCGCGGTGCCCTGCTGCATGTAATGGGCGACTTGATGGGCTCAATCGCTGCCATCAGCGCGGGCGTCGTCATTTTGCTTACCGGCTGGATGCCCATAGACCCCATTCTCACCCTGTTCATTTGCTGTCTGATTCTGGTAGCCGCCCTGCGTCTCCTGCGGGATGCCGGGCATATTGTCCTGGAAGGGGTCCCCAAACATCTGGACTTGCAACAGGTCGGTGAGGCCATGGCCGGGGTCGAGGGTGTTCGATCAATCCATGATCTCCACATCTGGTCCCTGTCGTCCACGCAAACAGCACTCTCTGCGCATGTACTGGTCGACGAACTCCAGGACTGGCCGGGTATCCACTGGGGGCTGGAGCAGCTACTTCAGGAACGCTTTCATATCGAACACAGCACGCTCCAGCCGGAGCCCGCCATACTGGGGGCGACCGACGTGGAGGCACTGAGAAAGCAGCGAGATTCCGGGCCCGAGCAGGACGGCGAGCGATAATCCGAACGGCTATCGCGGCATCGCGTAAATAATCATCCCGGGCAAGGCAACACCAAAACCAAAGCCGGCCGCCAGCACAAAAGCATAACCTGGCGGAAGTGGCGGCCAGTTAAGCGTATTGACCAACACCTCCAGAATCACGCCGAGAACAACCAGTGCGACGGCGGTTCGGCCCAAACGGCGCACCCATGCATACTCACTACGCCAGCCAACCACCGCAAAGGCGATGATGGCACCGAGGGCAATCACTGCCAGAAAAGCTGCCATGTCACAAACTCCTTAAGAACCAACCCCCCGGTCGGACAAACCCAATCAGAAGTGGCCCCAAATGGGACCACCCCTTCAATCAGCGCAGGCCAGACACCGCTGGCCCCTGCTCGAAAATCACATCCACCGGAATGCCGGCCTCATCCAGACGATCCAGGTCGGACTGCAAACTGGAACCGATGCGGCCAAGCGCCGAGATCAATTCATCGGCTCGTCGATAATCCCCGTCACCCTGGATCATCAGGATATCCTGGGCCAGGGCGGTAACCGCGTCCTGCATGGCATCGAAATCGACCCGATACAGCCCGCTGTCTTCATCGCGCTCGAATGCCCCCATTTCCTCGAAGGTATTGAAGGCGATCATGTTGGCCCGGCCATGGGCACTATCAGCACCAAAGCGGGTGGATCGAAAAATACTGGCCAGGAAAGTTACGTAGTAGTCTTCCAGGGCCGCATCATCCAGGCGCCCGTCTGTAAGCATTTCAGTAATCATGTGCAAGCCAAGGATATCCGCCTTGGCCTCCTCCAGGGCCGACGCATGCTCCTGAAGGGCCTGACGAACAGTGCCTTCACCGTCCAGGGTGTAATTGAGCCCCAGACCATGAGCGATCTCGTGAAACATGACATTGCCAAAGAAGGCATCGAAGATCACACGATCCCGTTGCTCCGGCACGATCAACGTTTCGGCGATGGGAATAACAATCTTGTCGAACTTGGCCTGCATGGCATTGCGAATCTGCAAGCGCCGCGTGCCTTGCTCCTGTTGCACCCGTTCATCATTGGGCAGGTTGATCGCGATGGTCTTCGCACCGGCATTGGCGTCCCCGGAATAATAGAGGGCGTCGTAGGCACCCAGGTCAGCGTCACTTCCCGGGCTCTCCTGGCGATATTCTGGGGGCACAGGCAGATTGGCCTGCAGGTCCGGCAGGTAATCGGCGAAACGCTGCAGGCGATCACTCCATTCCCGGTCACGAATCAGCACGAAGGCTTCAAAGGCCGCCTTGTTGCCAAACAGGCGGTCTTCATAGGTTTCAATGGGGCCCACGACAAATTCGATGTCGTTATCCCGCATGGCCATCCAGGCTACGTCGGAGGGATAGTAGTCATCACTCTCAAAGGCCTCGGCCCGGGCCAGCAAATACGCCCGGAAGCCGTCGTTCTCGGCCAGCTCAGCGGCATCCCGCATGAGCTCGGCCGCACGCGCCAGTTCATCGGCGAAGTACTCGCTGTAGGGGATCGCCACCAACTCGCCGGCCTGATCACGACGAAGCATGCTGTAAAGGCTGTCCTTACCCGGCAAATCCGCCTGCTGGAATTCGTCCCGGCTCATGTCTGCGGGATAGAAATTGGCACCGGCCGGCCGCTCACCGACCCCCGGTACAAAGGGTCGTCCGCCGGCAAGGCGATCCCAGGGGCCATAGTTGATATCGGCAAAGCGGGACACGGCCTCATTGTCGATCCTGCTCATGAGTGCATCACGGTCGCCCCAGGCCTGCTCCCAGAAGAGTGCGTCCATGATGTCGCCAATCTCCATGAGGATCAGCAGCAGCTCCCGCTGGCTCTCACTTAGGTGGTCGATCTCCGCTTCAAGACGGAAGGGCGCATAAATATCGACACGGGATTCCGCCCAGGCCCGCTTCTCCGCTGCCGGATCATCGGGATCCGCCGTGTCCCGCTCGCAGGCGGTAAGCATCAGCACAAGCAGGGTGGTCCCGATTAACAGCCATCGATACATTTTCATTGTCTTATCCCCGTTCATTCCGGCAGCGACGAACAGCTATCAGCGATCATCTTCCTCAGACAGGATCGCAATCAGTTCCACATCAAATACCAGCATGCCTTTCGGTGCGCCCGGTCGATCCGGACGATCATCATAAGCCAGTTCACCGGGAATCCAGAAGCGGCGCTTTTCACCTTCGGTCATCAGCTGCAGACCTTCCACCCAACCCTCAATCAGTCGCCCCAGGGGGAACTCCGCCGGCTCACCACGCACCACGCTGCTGTCGAACATTTCACCATCGGTTTGCCAGCCGGAATAGTGCACCCGAACAAGGTCTTCCGGTCTCGGATGCCGATCCCCATCCCCTTCTCGGAGCACGACCCAGGCCAATCCCGATTCGCTGGAGGCCGCGCCATCCGGCGGTCCGGCGACATTGTCAGGTACCGGCGGTGCCTGCTCCGGTTCACTGGTGCCCTGCTCGTCCGCAGGACTGCAAGCGACCAGAAAAAGCGTCAGTAGCAACGATGGCAGAAGCATGTCTCTTCGCATGATTGTATTATCCCGAATCAAGCTGAAAACGCCGCCCTAATGGGCGGACAAGGTAGTGGGCAGTAAAGATACCCTGATCCGGGCCGATCACCAAAGGCAATCACTTCTGCCTGAAACGGTAGCTTAGTCGGACAAGCCTGATTGCTGGCCTTATTTCGGGTTGACAAGCACCCGATTCTCGCGGAACCCTGAAATGGCAACGGCCCCCTGGCCCGGACGGAAGCGCAGTAATCAGCTGTAATCCGCAGGCAAGCCGGTTCATGGCCCGCAACGGTTATTGGCGACACCGTCCGACCAGGAGCGGGGTACCACCCATCAAGCTTCTTTAACATAACCCGCGTGTGTATATTTGCACCCAAGCGGTCCCAATCAGGCACCATTTGGCCCAAATATCCACAGGCCCAGTTAGAAATACGCCCAAGATAAATGGAACAACAGCCGCTTTCGTCGGTCGATTCTGATGGAAACACAGGGTTTTTACATATATGCTTTGTTTGTAGGCCTGCACGGGGGGTGGCGAAATGCGCACCTTGGGTCACCAGGAGGACACCATGCGAAGGTATCGTCTGCTCGGATTGGCTGTTGCTCTACTTGCCCTGCCGCTGACCGGCCTGACCCAGGCGTCGGACGATTTCCGTGCGAGCCTGACCCTGTCACAAGACCAGCGAATCACCGCAGAAGGCATGCTCCAGTTCGATATCGATCCAGACGGTACGGCTGAATTCTCCGGGCAACTTGAGCGTGCCCGGGCAGGCGATTTTTTCGTCTCAGAAGATGCGTCCCCGCATTTCGGTTATACCGATGATGTGATCTGGTTCTATCTCCCGGTGCAGGCACCGGAAAACACGGGCGGCCGCTGGTTTCTGGAAGTTCAGCACCCCATGTTGAGCGAAGTCACTGTCCGCATTCATCATCAGGACGGAGACATTACGGAATATGAAATGGGCCAGCGAGTACCCTTTGCGCGCTGGCCAGTGGAACACCGCAACGCCACCACGCCCCTCGAATTGGAGGCTGGAGAGCGGGCAGAAATCATGTACCGAATAGCCAGCACCAGCTCCTTGCAGGCGCCGCTGGTGATCTGGCCGGAGAAGGCCTTCGGTGATTCCGTCCAGGCAGCCAATCTCTGGTTCGGGATTTTCTACGGCATCATCATCGGCCTCTTGCTCTATAACCTGCTGCTCTATATTGGGCTGCGGGATATCAACTATCTATACTATGTCAGTTACGTTGGTCTCTATGGTCTGTCTCAGGCAATATTGAACGGTTTTGCCTATCGGTACTTCTGGCCGGGCTTACCCGGCTGGGCAGAAATATCCACGGGAATCATCATTTCCGTGGCCTTTGTTTCGGCCATCCTGTTCTCCCGCTCCTTCCTGCAATTGCCTCAGCGGATGCCCTGGGCGAACCGTTTGGTTCTGGGCATCATTGGCATCTTCATACTGGCGGTACTGATCAATGTTGCGATCAGTCCTCGAATAGGCCTGCCCATTACTGCCCTTCTGGCCGGGGTCAACTCTCTGGTGTTGTTCGGTGTGGCCTTGATTTCCCTGCGGTCCGGCTTCATCCAGGCCCGCTATTTCTTGCTGGCCTGGACAATCTTCCTGCTGGGTACCGCGGTGTACGGTCTGCGGGCCGTGGGCGTGCTCCCCAATGTCTTTCTTACCGAATATGGCGTGCAGGTGGGCGCCGTTATCCAGATGTTGATGCTGTCCTTTGCTTTGGCGCACAGAATGCGCATTGTGCAATGGGAACGCGCTCAGGTGGAGAAAGATGCCAAGGCCATGCTGGAAAAGCGGGTCAAGGAACGCACGGCCGAACTGGACAAGACACTGGGTGAACTGTCGAGCACTAATGAACGACTGGAACACCGCACGCGCCTGTTCGAAACCCTGGTGGAAGTGAACCAGATCGCACCGGTGACCCGAGACCCTGAAACCTTGTTGAGCCGCACTCTGCCTTTGCTATCCAGGACACTGGACAATACCGGCATTGCGGTGATTGTGCGGGCCCCGGGCGCGCCCAATGCGGTGCAGTATGTGCATTTTCATAACATCGAAGAGAAATACCGTGATCGCATCCTGGCCATGTTGCGTGGTCGAAGGGTCGAAAGTGAGCTTCCGGTCAAGATATCTGGCCTTGGGGGCAACCAGGAGGGGCTGCTGATTACCATGCATAACCGCCTCCAGGAAGCGGACGGTCTGTTCCTGGTGGCCAAGGTCAATGCCAGCTTCCTGCCGGAAGAGCGCGAAGCCGCAACCCTCTTTGCTGACCATCTTGGGGCCTCCATGGAGGCCGTGCTGCTGCAACGCCGCATCAGTGACAGTAGTGAGGTGGAAGAGAGCACCGGACTGTACAATCGTGGGTATATGGACAAAATGCTGCACAAGGAAATGCAGCGCAAGAAGACATACCAGGGCCTGGATTACGGTGTGGCCCTGATTCGGATCCACGAGATGGAACAGATTGTCAAGAAACACGGCAACGCAACGGCTGAAAGAATGTTGGCGGCAGCCGGAGAAGCCCTGCAAGCTTGTTGCGATAAGGGCCAAGTGCTTGGTCGATGGCGGGGTGATCGCCTGGCCATCGTCTGTTCCGGTGCACGCAAGGCAGACATGGATGCATTGATCAGCAAGATCAACCAGGATGCCAAGGGCAAGAAGATGGATGTAAGTAGCGACGACGGCCAAACCATCGACTGCAAGTTGGCATTTGATATCGGAACCGCCTCGTCCGACGAAGTCGAGTCGGTCATTAACACTGCTGAAGATCGCATGCGCGTTGGTTCTAAGGGCTAAGAAAAGCTATGGCGGGTGGATGGGCTAAAGATGACGCTGTTCAGGAGCAAATCGACGATACGGTCGAGGATGCCGTACGGAGAGCCCGCAGTCAGCTGCCCCAGGGAGATAGCCTGAGTCATTGCGAGGAATGCGGCACAGCCATTCCCGAGGCCCGGCGAAAAGCCATTCCCGGTGTTCGTTTATGTGTGCCTTGCCAGAGTGAACAGGACGAAAAGCATACAGAGATGCGTGGCTACAACCGTCGTGGCAGCAAGGACAGTCAGCTTCGCTAACCCTTTCGGCCGCTCTCCACCATCACTCGGTTCCTACCCTGGTGCTTGGCTTCGTATAGTTGCGTATCTGCGCGCCGAAAGAGACCGACCAGATCCCCGTCATCCCTCATGCCTGCAACACCGGCACTGACAGTCAGCTGCAAACCTTCGGCAATGGATGACCAGTCATAGGACTCAATAGCCCGCCTGAAGCGTTCCACCACACGACCCGCCCCGTCCAGGTCTGTGTTAGGCAAAGCAAGGAGAAACTCCTCGCCGCCATAGCGCGACACCATATCCGTGTTTCGTGCTTCATGTTCCAGGATCCTGGACACAGCAATAAGCGCCTGATCGCCAATCTGATGTGAATACTGGTCATTGACTCGTTTGAAATGGTCCACATCCATCAGGGCAATACTCAATTCCCCCCCGTAACGCTGCACCCTCTCCCTTTCTTGTTGCAGGAACTCATCCATGTGCCGACGATTGCACAGTCCGGTGAGATCATCCTCCCGGCTCAGCCGGTCCAGTCGTTCCACCAGAGCCTGTTGGTCGGCCTGGGCTTCCTCCAGCCTTCTGTTCTGCGCTTCGATATGTGCCGTGCGTTCCCGGACTTTTTCTTCCAGTTTCAGGCGGCTATCGCTCAGACGCTTGACCATGTAAATTAGCGCCAGCAATACGAACAAGTAGGACAATGTCAAAGGTCGGTCCGTAGACACTGCAATCACTGCAGTCAAGAGACCAATCAATGAAGCCGCCGTCTCCAGGGCATTGGCAAAGATATCCAGCGGCAAGCGAATTCGTGCCTCACACAGTGCCAGACGGACACGCAGCAATCCTCCGTTGGTGAGCTGCATGGCGAGAATAGTAGCCGCAACCGGCACAATGAGATCAATCGTCAACATTGTCACTGGATAAGTACCGCCCGCAAGGGAAAAAGCCCAGCCACCCGCCATGATCATGAGCACGATCATGCCCACATTATGAAATGCCCGAAGCAGGCACTGGCCCAGACTCTGCCCAGTCTGCTTGCGGATGAAAAAAGGGAAGACCAGCGAAGCAATACCATTGAAGACGGCGGATGGGGCAGGCCCGATCAACCAGATCAGCCCTGCCTGAGTGATGCGATCAAATGAGGCATAACCCAAACGCGACCAGGGAAAACCCAGCATCAGAATACCGATGCACAGCAGAGTGGCCAGGGAGGTATAAAAACCACCCAGCCAGAAAAAGGCGGAAACCAGTGCTTCCCTGTGAGCCACAAGCAGCGCCATGGCAACAAGAAAAAGCGCGAGCGAATACACAGGATAAATCTGGCGGCCATAGCGACTAAGCCATGTCTCCAGCGGCGCCAGTAGCGTCAGAGGCCATGAAGATGTATCCCTGTCTACACTCACGAGACCTCCAAATGTCTGCGCGCAGGCGATTACACAGTCAATCTAACCCAGCACCCGCCCTGCCGCAAATAATCCGAGATCGTACGAGTTACCATCGGTCATGAGCGAAGACACCGTTCAGCGCCATGGCCGACCAGCCGCGTATTGAGGGCTTGAGAAGTTATTACCAAACCCAGTT
>SL_3KL_010_SEDDRAFT_10006162_pt1 | contig 10735 bp, 9 predicted proteins | sample SodLakKL_010_SED_2_FD_10381 | JGI IMG/M metagenome (IMG submission 10381)
GAACTGAGCGCCCTCTGTGAGCTGAAGCCCGTGGAAAGTTACCGGAAGGAATTCCCAACTCTCGAGGAGTGGATTCAAGAGTGATGGTCCATTCAGAATTTCGGGCACTCGATTGCTCTTGCACAGGGAGACCGGTGGCCAGGATGATCACTTTCTGGAACATGTCAATGCCACCCCCGTGAGGGACATTGTTTCCTCCGAGCAAACAATCAAAAGAATCACCTAAAAAAATCCATGGACAGGCTGCTGTTCGCATCCTTCAGATGACTTATTGTAATTAACAGATGTATAATGAAATTGATCCTGTGAAAAGGGAGGCAGCCCTCTTCTCAAGCGATTGGGCCATTGAGGCCCCAAGAGTCTCTTCTACCGCCAAACTCAGACGTAAAGCCCGCATGAGCGCATTGCAGGGGGGCATCACCCGAAGGTGATCGCCTTGTGGAGAAGTGGAATGGGTGCAATTCATCACACATGGAGGAATCGCAATGAAGATTTCACGGACCAGCAAAACCACTTTCTTAGCTCTTGTGTTCATCTCCGTCGCATTCATTTTCTCAGCAAAAGCGTTCGCGGAGCAAGAAGCCCGGCAGGTGAAGGCTGATCTGCTCACAGGGAAAACATGGCAGCTTCTCTCTCTTGAGGGCAAAAGAGCTTATGTGCTGGGAGCGGGCGAAATGGCGGAAATAGAAAGAGAATTGATCGCGAGATATCCCCACATGCAACGGCACGGATTCACTGAAAAGTTTGCCGAAGCGCTGGAAGGAGTGCCCACAGACGACATAGTGAGTGTCGTGGACAATTTCTACAGAAATCATCCTGACCAGTTGGATGTATCCGTCATGACAGTCATCTGGGAGATGATGATCAAACCCAAAGTGGATCCTGTTTTTGGAAAACCCGTTGAATGAGTCTGAATCCCGATCATTTGTTCAGCAGAATCCATCCTTTCAGAGCCGCCAAGATTGATTCAGCAGCGGGGGAGGATGGATACGAAGGAGTAAAACCATGAAAAAGTTCAGAGTACTGGCCTTGGTTCTTATTTTTGCTTCCATGTTCACACTCGGATGCGCGGGCATGACCGAAACCCAACAGCGTGCCCTGAGCGGTGGGGCCATCGGTGCTGCAGGCGGTGCTGCCCTCTCAGCCATTGCAGGGGGCAACCCGGCTGTTGGAGCAGGTCTTGGTGGTGCTGCAGGAGCCGTGACGGGCTATATCCTTGGCGAGCATGAAAGAAGAAGGTAAAGATCATCAGGTTTTCGTCACACCTTCGTGGTGACCCATGGAGTGAGGGGGCAGGCCGGAATTTTCCAACCCGTGCAGGTTTGATCAGAGAGTTCCGCCTGTCCCTGGAAACACTCGAGAATCCACGCTGCGGAACGGGGTCTTCTTTGGAGTGCCCGCCCAATGATCGGGAACAGGAAAGCAATGCCGCATCCTTTCCTGGTGGCCGGTTTTATTGTCTGGTTTCCACCAAATGGAAATGCCGAAACAGGTCCTGAACAGGGCAGGAGCACTGCTCCTCAGGGACGTCTTTGCAGTTTGCGCTTGAGAAAATAAACGGCAAGCAGAGCCAGTGCAAAGGCCCCCAAGAATATGGGAATCAACCACTCCGTGTTCTCCGCCATGGCCACCGAGATGATGTCTTCGTCCACCTCCTCGTGAAAGTAAAACCTGTAACCTATGGCTAAAAAGGCTGAAGAGATATACACGCTGTAGAAACACAAAAGGGCAATGACGGTCCACAAGAAGCGCGACCGATTCCTGCGGCGCGCTACCCGCCAAAAAGCAAAAACTATCCACAGGGTCACTCCAGCAACGAGAACCTTCTTCAGAAGATAAAGCAGGAGCAGGTTGTCACCGAGTTGTGCAAAACGTTCTACCCACTGCTGGGAGAAAATCTCTGCGATCATGACGATGGAACCCGTTTGGAACGGAAAAAATCCCGTGGTGAAGGGGCGGGAGAGTTCAAAGGCATCACAAATCATGTGAAGGGAGGGCAGAAAGATTTCTTTGCCGTGCCCCGGTCAGCGATGCGAGGCCACTCGAATCATCAGGCGGGGGGAATTTGAGGAAAAGACTGCGGGAGCATGTCCCCGGCTTCGAAGACTGCTCCCTCCAGGCGAACGCAGGAAAACCCTGCGGAATTTTCATGACTCCTTGAGGCTGGCCGTTTTTTTCTTTTTGGGGCGCTTCTTGCCATTGGTTCCTCGCCAGATTTTACCTCGCCTGCTTCTACGATCACCTTTGCCCATTTTTGTCTCTCTCCCTCTCCATTCAGATTCTAAATTCTTCTCAAGTTGACCGGCCGCCATCCAGACCTTCGGAGTGGCCAGCGTTCACCCCCTATGGCTCCCAGGATTGAAGCGCAATGATGCCGAATTTCAATCAAATCGCTGCATCACAAATATTAAAATGACATCACTGCAATAATTTGTCAAGCAATTTCAGAGTGATAGATTTCAGACGGGTCTCGGGCGGGAAGGAGTGGGCCACTTCAGATGCCACGGTGCATCAAAGAAAGAAGCTCCTTCCAGGAAACTTCTTCTCAAGAAAAGCTGGCCTGTTTGGGGCAGTTCCTGAAAGGTGTGAAGAACGCCGCGCAGCTCAAACCGCAACGCAAAAGCGTGAAGGTATGTTCGGTCCGGCTCTTCCAGAAAAAAACCATTGTCTTTGGAGCCATGATAAAGAGGATCACCCAGAATGGGAGAACCAAGGCTTTTCATGGCCACTCTCAACTGGTGCGTGCGACCCGTGATTGGTTTCAGAAGAAACAGCCGAAGATTTTTCTCCAGGGACCGGCTCATGAATTGAGTGACTGCGGGGTGGTTCCAAGTGGGAAGGAGCTTCCAGGAGCCCCGGCGGGACCTGCTCATGTCTCCCCGAATCATCCCCTGCTTCTTCTTGGGCTTTCTGGCAGAAAGGGCCAGGTAGTATTTTTCAAGGGCCCCTTTCTGAATGATTTCAGCAAGTTCACGAGCCACCTTCTTTCCTCGGCCAAACACCATGAGTCCCGAAGTCACCTTGTCCAGGCGATGCACGGGATAAATATCCTCCATGGGAACTTGGGATCTCAAGAGCCTCACCAATCCGGGATTGTCCCCTTCCGAGTGAAAGCCGATGCCAGAAGCCTTGTGAACCACAAGCAAAATGTCGCTCTCGTGGACGATCTTGATCATGCCTGAGGCCAATGGAGTGCAACTCTTGGGAAAGCACTGCCCGAAAAACTGAAACAGTGAGCATAAAGGAAGCCCCGGCAAGCCCATAATGCCCTTTCCGGGGCTTTGAAGGATCTCATTTCACATGCCCCCTGAAGTGACTGCCCACTCAAGGAGATGTTCTCACACCCCTAATCTTCAAAAGTGTGGAGGAATTCCCCATACCCTTCCCTGGCGAGATTCTCTCGAGGTATGAATCGCAGGGATGCTGAATTGATGCAATACCTCAGGCCCGTGGGACGAGGGCCATCGGAAAAGACATGGCCCAAATGGGAATCCCCGTGCTTGCTCCTCACTTCCGTACGCACCATGAATATGCGGCGATCGGTCTTTTCCACGATGTTTTCCGTCACCAGGGGCCTCGTGAAACTGGGCCATCCCGTTCCCGAATCAAACTTGTCACGGGAACTGAAGAGAGGTTCTCCAGATACGATATCCACGTAAATGCCTTCCTCTTTGTTGTCCCAGTAGTCATTCTTAAAGGGAGGCTCCGTCCCGTCCTCCTGAGTGACGTAATATTGAAGGGGGGTGAGTTTTTCCCGGAGGACGTCATCTTCCGGCTTGCTATAATTCACCGTTGGGCCAGTCCCCTTCTCGGGGGCGGGCGCGCCTTTCCATGCTTGCGCCAAAAATTGATCACGACCGGAATTCATTCGGTAAAGGTTGTACCTGATGGGATTTTTACGAAAGTAGTCCTGGTGATAATCTTCAGCTGGATAAAAGGGGGAAGCTGGAGCAATGGGGGTCACCACAGGCTTAGGGAACCTTCCGGATCGATCCAGCTCATCCCTGGACGCTTCCGCCAGCCTCCGCTGCTCCTCGTCATGGTAAAAAATGGCCGTTGCGTATTGGGACCCCCTGTCCACAAACTGCCCATGAGCATCCGTAGGATCCACATGCCTCCAGAAAACCTGGAGCAGTTGCTCGTAGCTCACCTTTTGGGGATCGAAAAGCACCCGGACCGCTTCCACATGACCTGTTCTTCCCGTGGTGACCTCCTGGTAAGTGGGGTTTTCCCTTTCCCCTCCCGTGTACCCCGAAGTCACCTCCACCACGCCGGGAACCTTTTGAAAATCTGCCTCTATGCACCAGAAGCAACCTCCCGCAAACGTCGCTTCCTTCAATGCATTTCCTTGCTCCTTCCTGTCCGTCATTGCCCAAACCTCTCTTTCTCCTCCGGGAGAATACGCTGGAACCATGGTCAAAACCCATAGCATCACAAAAAATATGAAAGACCTCCTCATATGGCAACTCCTGAACTCACCGCAAGCCCTCCCCCAAAGAGCCCTGGGGAGCGCCTCCTTCGAAAAATCTGTTTTTTGCCAAATGCCACCTTCTTTGTCGTTCAAATCTGCAGCTCAAGGGATTCTCCCCCGCATCCAAGCAGTTCTTTTTGGAATAAAAGAAAAATTCCAAAATGTTTGAAATCAAAGCTAATCATGAAAAAGGAAATCCGCTCGTTCCTATTCTCCATTTGCGAAGCTCATGCTTGAAACTCTTCAGGGAGAGTGTCCTTCGAAGCTCACGGCGCTCTCCTGGTTTTCAAAACCTTGCTTTTTTACAGGAAATCGCTCCCTTGATATTATTTTCTGCTGTGGTAGGATTGATTTATGATTCAAAAGGTTTGGCATTGAACCATTTTTCCCGAATGTTTGCAGTTCCGTGGCATTTATAAAAATTCCAAATGACGGATCTACATCCAGACTTCACAATGGGGAGGAAACCATGTCGAATCAGCAAGGGCCGCTTCTGGAAAGGGTGTTTGGAGGGATCATGGGCCTTTTCAAAACCACCAAATCCGCTCCGCTCTGTGACGTGTGCAGGCACAATGAAATATACCTGGAGTGCGATGGATGCAAAACACTCCTATGTTTGAAATGCATAAAATACAGCTTTTACTCCACGGGCTGTGGAAACGTGCATCCGTTATATTTTTGTCCCAAGTGCAACGACGACAAGGACATCAATCCATAAAACTGCTTCGAGCTGTTCAAATCTCAGTCCTTCTTCCTGCGGCGCTCAAGATGTTTTTTCATTCACCTCCGTGATCCTTCCAATGCCCTGGAACATCGTCCGGTTTCGCGCTTCCCGGCGGCCGTCCATCTGCTTCACTGCCTGTGCGCATTTACCTTCAAAATGAAATCTTCCGTCGGCGGTTATTGAGATCCGTGCAAACCGCCCCAACGACAACCCATGAAAAGGGAGAGAGTCATGCTCTGCAATGTCTGCCATCAAAAAGAAATTTATCTCGACTGTGATGGATGCGAAGTTTTCATGTGCCTCAAATGCATCAAATACAGTTTTTATTCCACGGGTTGTGGCTGCGTGCAGCCCCTTTACCTATGCCCCGCATGCAATGACGATGTGGACATAAACCCCTGAATTCCATCGAAATTCGTCATCCAAAAGCAGTTTTGCCTTGCTGGTTTTTCAAGCCACTGCAAGCGACAATTCTCTTGTTTTCCCACTGGAACCCAAAAGGTGGCCGTGCTGGAATCGAATCATGGATCCCACGCTCCACCTCATTTCCCTTTTCCTGCAAGATCTTAGAGCTCCCGATCCCCTCACAATTCTGAGGACATGGCAAAACGGGTCATGCATGAGGGCCGCTGGCTTCACCTGAAGCTCGACCGATACCTTGTTCCTTGCTGTATCTCTCCAGGTGAGGCTGACACAACAGCGGAAGGGCCCTCTTTTGCCCTTGAGGAAAGCATGGTCTCCCCTGAAGCAAAATCCGGCACTGGAGATGGTGCGGGTCAGGTGGGACCATGTTTCCTCTTAAAACAGATCCCCAGTGATGGCGCGCAGACTCCTTGCTTGTTCTTCGATGGTTTCGGTGAGGCGGAACTGAACGAGGGCTCTCAAGAGATTCTGTTCGGGAAATGCCACTTTAAAATAGACGTTGCCCTCCAGGTAATCGGTGAAAAATCTCAGGCCCAGCTCCAGAGGTATGAGGCGGATGGCTTCAAAAAGGTAACTGGCATCAGCTTCTTCAAAGCATCTTTGGGGCGAAGCCATATAACCTTTCAAAATAGAACGGCACAAATCCAGATCGAATCTCACTTTTTCCCAATGGGCCGTCTCTTCGCCCAGAGGATTGCAGCAGGATCGAAGGCAGTCTCCCAAGTCATAGAGCAGCAAACCCCATGCGACCGTGTCCAGGTCCACCATGGCCACGGGCTTGTGGGACAGAAGGTCAAAGAGAATGTTGTTGATTTTGGGATCACCGTGGATGGGAACCCGTCGGAGTCTACCCTGGGCTTTGGCATTTTCAAGGAGGGGGACCACACCTCTTCTATTCTCCACAAACTTTCGCACATGGTCTGTCTCCGGTGATTTTCCCGGAGAAACGTGGTTGAAAATACGGTCGTAGCGCTCAAGATAGTGCGGAGTGACGTGAAAGTTCTCAAGAACATCCTTCATCCCCATCATGGGCAGGTCATCGATGAGACGGTGAAAAGTTCCCAGGGCCCAACCCACTTCCCTTGCATGTTCCAAGCCCCGCACGGTCTGGAAGGTCTCCGTTCCCTCAATGAAGGTCATGGCCCGCCAGACATGGCCCTTCGAATCCACTGCATACTCGCGGCCCCCCTCCGTCAAAAGCAAATGGGGAATCTTCCATCTCAGGCAGGAGCAAAAAGGTTCCTCTTGAAGGCGCCCTGAAACATGCCCGGTGACAATGCGCATGTTTCGCACCACTTGCCGGGGAAAGGGAAAAACCGCAGGATTGAGGCGCTGCAAAAGAAAGCGCTGAACCCTCTCATGGCCGCAAGTCACCAGATAAGTGTCGTTGACGTTGCCATCGCCAAACTCCTCCATGGAAACTACGCTTCTTTCCCGGGCAAAACATTGAGACATGCCTTGGGCCGGTTCNAAAATTTCGGCCTTTCCCATCAGTTGTAGTAGTCATAGAGCTGGCCGAAGTTGATGCCACCGATGACCATCCCTTTGAAACGTTCAAACATGTAGCGCTTTCCTTCCACCAGGTGGTGAGAACGGATGCCATGCAATATGGAAAGGGCTGCCTCGATGAATGCCGCCAGCTTGTCACAGGCTCGAATCACTTCTCCATCCACAGGAGAAAAGCGGTCTGCATTATATTCGGCGCAAAGGTCTTCATGGGCGACGAACCGAACCCTTTCACCGTCTTCCACAATCTTGTTGGCAAATTCTTCCTGGAGAAAATACAGGATCTCATGGCGCATGGAGGAGGGCAGAAGAGGCAAAATTCGCTCTTCCAGGTGAATGTGCTCGTAGGTCTTGATGATGTCCTCCAAACCCTCGATGGAGCTCTTGACGGGGGAGACAATGTCCCGCGTGAGCACTTCGGGAAGGTCGTGAAGGAGTCCCGCAAAGAAATTATTGTAGATGCGCCTGTCGCAGGCCCCCATCTCCACCGAACAAAAGTAGACCATCATGGCCACGGTCAGCATGTGTCCGAGGACAGAAGTCTTGGGGACCCGGGGCGACTGGGCCCACCGCTGCTGAAAGCGCAGCTGGCCGCAAAGATCTATGAAACCGAAAGATTTCTTGCGCAGCGAGATCTTTTGAACCCCGATGAGGTCGTAGTGATCCTCGATTTGGTTTTCGATCTCTTCCTTGGTCTTGTCAATGCCGTAGACAAAAGGCGCCGCATGATAGATGATCTGGAATTCCCAGTTGGTGGCCAGATAATGTGCCGCTTTGAGCACTCTCTTTTCAAACCGCGAATAATGGGGATCAAACAGATAGCTTTCGAGGTTTTCGCGGAAACCGCCCTTCACCAGAGAAATATCTGTTTCCAGTTTTTTGATCACCAGCTGATTGATGTCGCCCCCTTTTTCACTCATCATTTTGTGAAAAACGGGAGGCTTGATATCTGTCAATATAACTCTTTGGAAAAACTCAAAAATTCCCCCTTCGATGAGCTTTCGCCAATCGATGGTCGCCCTTCGTTCGTGCTCCTCCAGCTTTCCGAGAACATAGGCGATGACCATTTTGTGAGCCTGCTTGTCCAGTTCCGTGAACTCTACAGGGCGAACGTGGTCATTCCAGCGCTGAATGCTCGCAGCCTCAAAAATCCTGTCGATCAAGCCCTTCCTGATCATGAGCCGGTCTCCATGAACACAAAAAAACAATCCAATCGGAAAAAGTGAAACCCTCCCTGCAGTGCCTCCAGTCCCCGTCCCGCATGTGTTGAGCCCATGGATGCCCTATGGATGCCATATTGCCCTCCATAGAAACATCGAGTTAAACTCCACACGAACAGGCTGGCAGGCCACCTTCAAGAGAAGAGCCAGAAGAGTTCCAGGGTGGAAACCTCCTGGCGGGCGCAGTTCAGCCATATTAGTCCACACTCCCGCAAAAGTCAGCATGGGAATTGGACAGGGGACGTGGCACTCACGCATGGCCTTTAAAAAAAGCCTTCCCGTTTTTCTGCCTGGAAGAAATCAGGCAGGTGTCCATCGGATCTTAATAAAAGAGCATCTGGCGAACTGAAATGGGAGTGCGGCCATGACGAAATGAAACCAATGACCAGGCAACCACAGGAGTTCCTCATATGGCGCGGATCATCTATGGCCACCCCAAGTTGGCCCGGCATGCATATCATGTTTTTTCCGACCTGGATTTCTGGGATGCGCGCCGCATCCTCAAGAACCTGGCGGAAGTCAGGAGAAATTTCGGCGGTCACGTGGACGGAGACCTTTTCCCCACACAAGTGATCCTGAGTGATTGGAACAGGTCCTCCATCAATGCCATAGAAACCCGGATACGAAGGGCAATCACGTCACCGCCTCGGCATGTGATCGTACGATCCATGGTTTTCGAAGGTCATTTTGAGTTCGATCCTTTCGCCCACTACCCGTCCCGCTGGAGCAGGGAACGAATGATGCATTTTACTCTCCATCGTCTTCCTCTCGAGCAAAGTTCCCTGTGCAATCAATACCAGACCGTTCAGCTCACATGGAACGAGGACAAGATCAGAGTGGAAAGGATACAGCGAACTGAAAGACTTCAGCGAAGCATTCGGTCTGCAAGGGAATCGGAGAGGCTGCTGCGCGTCCCCGGCTGTTTTTAGAGGGCACGGGGGGTGGAAACTGTGCGTGACGGAAGGGCTTACTCCCCTCCCCGGTGAAAATCCGGGCCCAAACAGAAAGGACCTTTCTGTTGAAAGTCAGAGCCGCCGACCCCTATTCCACCTTGACCCGGCGTGGGTCTTCTGGTAGAGGATCTTTCATGCAGCCGCCCGTAAAATAGATATATTCTGCCAATGAAGTGAGGGTTTTGCCTGAGCAAATTCAGAGAAACGCGTCAAAAGTCAGAGCCGCCGACCCCTATTCCACCTTGACCCGGCGTGGGTCTTCTGGTAGAGGATCTTTCATGCAGCCGCCCGCAAAATAGATATATTCTGCCAATGAAGTGAGGGTTTTGCCTGAGCAAATTCAGAGAAGCGCGTCACTCGCTGTCTCACGGGCTCATAGCTCGAACAAAGACCGTGCAAGTTTAAAAATGACGGTCTTTTTGCGTTTGGGGAGATTTTTTTGCACTCCCCAGAGGGTGACACCCTTTTCAGGATGAGGAGATTGTATTGTCAAGGCGAAAGATTCTTCTGGGAAATGAAGCGATAGCCTGTGGCCTCATAGAGTCTGGCTGCACCATGGCGACCTCCTATCCGGGACCGCCTTCTTCGGAGATCCTGGAAACCCTTGTGAAACTGAAAAATGAAATCCCCCACGGGATGCACCTGGAATGGTCCGTCAATGAAAAGGTGGCCTTTGAAGTGGCTTTGGCCAATAGTTTCACAGGGCAGCGATCTGCGACCGCCATGAAGCAGGTGGGGTTGAACGTGGCCGCAGACCCTCTCATGAACGCAGCCTACACAGGGGTAATGGGTGGATTCGTGGTGATCTCCGCTGATGATCCCGGCCCACACAGTTCCCAGACAGAACAGGACAGCCGCTTCATGGCCATGCTGGCCAAGATCCCCGTTTTTGACCCGTCCTCACCTTTCGAGGCAGGAAGAATGACAAGAGAAGCCCTCCTGCTTTCCGAGCAATACGAGATTCCCGTCATGCTCAGGCCCACCACACGGGTCTGTCATGGGCGTCAGGACATGGCAGCGGGAGATTTTCCCTCAACAAGCCATCGCGCATCCTTTGAAAAAAACCCCGGGCGCTGGGCGGCCACTCCCAAGTTCAGGCTCATGCTGCATGGGCTGCTCAATGAAAAGCTACAAAGAATTGCAGGGGATCCCCGTCACGCACCCCGCTTGATCAATGGGGACATGCTGACTTGTCATTCCCAAATGTCTCCCGGAGAAAACCATGGCTTTTGCATCGTGACTTCCGGCGTGGTCACTGCCCATGTGCAGGAGATCCTGGCCCATATGAAACTGCTGGAAAAGATTCCCCTGTATCAGGTGCAGATGCCTTTCCCTCTTTCCTCCCCCTTCAGAACTGAAATTCTGGGCTCATATGATCGAATTCTCGTTCTGGAGGAAACCTATCCCGTCATTGAACTCCAGCTTCAAAACCACACCA
>SL_3KL_010_SEDDRAFT_10006163_pt1 | contig 10733 bp, 12 predicted proteins | sample SodLakKL_010_SED_2_FD_10381 | JGI IMG/M metagenome (IMG submission 10381)
GGCGACGGGCTGCGCGACGCGCTGGATCCCAAGGATCGGGTGTAGGGCGGCTCGCTAACCCCCGGGCTCAAGGGCGAATGCGGCCAGCAGGACTGAAGTCGCCTGGCGCCGGAATTCGGCCCGCCCCTCGGGCGTGGCGGGTTCGCAGGCCAGGTCGGCCAGGCGACTGCCCGGCCATTCGGCGTCGGCGTGGACGGCGCCGGTGATGTGATGAATGTCCGGTGCGGGAAGTGCATCGACGATGACGCGGGCGTTGCCGTGTGCGTTGCAGGCCGAAGGCTCGGCGGTGATCACGACCGCTTGCGCATGAATTCGGCCGGCGACAGCCGCACCCAGTCCGCCGCGATCGACCGGATCCAGGCCGACCCAGATCCTCAAATTCGGCAATTCGGCCGCCGCCAGCAGCGAGGCCAGTCCGCCGGCCGAGAAGCCCATCAGTCCGAGGCGCTCGGTATCGATGCGCGCCGCCCAGTCCGGATCGTCGAGCAGCTCGGCCTGGAGTTCGGCCAGGAAGCGCCCGTTGCGCTCGTGATCGGACCAGGCCGGCAGATCGGGGACCACGGCGATGATGCCCGCATCGGCCAGGTATCGGCCCCAGCCGGCCATGTTGTAGCGGCTGCGCGAGAAGCCGTGGGCGATGATGACCATGGGCGCGGGTCCTGCGCCGGGCGGGCGATAGATGTCGACGTCGGCCCAGCCGGCCGGCAGCGTCACGGTCAGGGTGACGCGGTCTTCGGGCAGCTCGGGCAGGGGCTCGAGCACGGCGCAGGAAGCCAGCAGCAGGAAGCAGCAAGCTGTGGTCAGCCGGATGTTCAATTGGTGGGGCAGTCGAAACACATCCATCCGCTTGATCGAGTCCGGCCGGGTTGGCCGACTATGCGTTAGCATTGTGGACTGAATTGGCTCGGGCTTGAACCACCATGGCCTTACTCGAGGTCCGCGATCTCACCGTCTCCTTCGACACCGCCGACGGCGTGGTCCACGCGGTCAACGGCCTGAGCTTCGACCTCGAGCCGGGCGAGACGCTGGGCCTGGTCGGCGAGTCCGGGTCGGGCAAGACGCAGACCGCGCTGGCCGTCATGGGTCTGCTGGCGCGCAACGGCCGGGCCAGCGGTTCGGTCAAGTTTCGCGGCCAGGAACTGCTCGGCATGTCGGCGGCCGAGCTGAGCCGGGTGCGCGGCTCGAAGATCTCGATGATCTTCCAGGACCCGGTCTCCTCGCTCAACCCCTACATGTCGATCGGCGATCAGCTGGTCGAGGTGCTGACCCATCATCGCGCCCTGCGCCGGCGTGAGGCCCGCGCCCGCGCCGTCGAGATGCTGCGCCTGGTGCGTCTGAGCGACCCGGAGCAGCGCATGCGCCAGTTCCCGCACGAACTGTCCGGCGGGATGTGCCAGCGCATCATGATTGCCATGGGCTTGCTGTGCCAGCCCGATCTCCTGATCGCCGACGAGCCGACCACGGCGCTGGATGTGACGGTGCAATCCCAGATCAACAGCCTGATGGGCGAGCTGTCGGAAAAATCATCGACCGCGATCCTGCTGATTACCCACGACCTGGGCGTGGTGGCCGGGCTGGCCGACCGCGTGCTGGTGATGTATGCCGGCCAGGAAATGGAGCTGGCCCCGGTGCATGAGCTGTTCGCCGACCCGCGCCATCCCTACACCGAGGGCCTGCTCAACTCGGTGCCGCGCCTGGACAAGGCGCGTTCGGGCATTCTCAACGCCATCCCCGGCAATCCGCCCAGCCTGCTGGAGCTGCCGGCCGGCTGCCCGTTTGCCGGACGCTGCCTGTATGCCTGGGAGCAGTGCCGGGAGATGCCGGCCTTTGAAGCCATCGACGAGACGCGCTACAAGCGCTGCCACCTGGACGCGCTGCCCTCGCGCGCGGGGGCAGCATGAGCCGCCGCGCGCCGGTGCTGCAGGTCCAGGATCTGTCGGTCCGTTTCCGCGTGGCCTCCGGCGGTCTGTTCCGGCGCAGCTACCAGGAAGTGCGGGCGGTCGACCAGGTCAGCTTCGACGTGCATCCGGCCGAGACCCTGGGGATCGTCGGCGAGTCCGGCTGCGGCAAGTCGACCCTGGCCCGCGCCATCCTCGGCCTGGTGCGGCCGCAATCGGGTTCGATTCTTTGGGAAGGCGAAGACCTGGTCCAGCTCGACGAGGAGGCGCTGCGCCTGAAGCGGCGGCGCGAGATCCAGCTGATCTTCCAGGACCCGTCCGGCTCGCTGGACCCGCGCATGACCGTCGGCGATATCGTCGCCGAGCCGCTGCGCATTTTCTATCCGTCGATGAGCCGTCTGCAGGTGCGCGAGCGCGTCGCCGGGATGATGAAGATGGTCGGCCTGTCCCCGGACCAGATCAACCGTTACCCGCACGAATTTTCCGGCGGCCAGTGCCAGCGCATCGGCATCGCCCGGGCGCTGGTGGTCAATCCGCGCCTGGTGGTGTGCGACGAGCCGGTCAGCGCGCTGGATGTGTCCATCCAGGCCCAGATCATCAACCTGCTGAAAGACCTGCAGAAAAAGCTGCGCCTGTCGCTGATCTTCATCGCTCACGATCTTTCGGTTGTGCGGCACGTCTCCGACCGGGTAATGGTGATGTACCTCGGCCGGGTCATGGAAGTGGCCGACCGCGACAGCATCTATCTCCAGCCGCGCCATCCCTACACCCGGGCGCTGATCGAGTCGGTGCCTATCCCTGACCCGGTCCAGGACGCGCGCGTGCGCCGCTCGCTCGAAGGCGATATTCCCTCGCCGCTGGCCCCACCCTCGGGTTGCGTCTTCCGCACCCGCTGCCCGTACGCCGTGCCGGCCTGTGCCGAGCGCGTGCCGGAAGCGGAAATCCTGGACAGCGGCAACCAGGTCGCCTGCCTGCGCCACGCTGAACTGGCCGGTCAGTGGGACGCGGCACGGCAGTCAACCGAGCCGCCGCCGACTCAGCGCAGCGGAGGCTGAGCGCTGCCGCCGGCCGCGGTCGGCCCGGTGAATTCGAAGTGTTCGCCATCCAGCCGGATCCAGCCGTTGTCGGCCAGGGTGAGCAACAAGGCCTCGATCGTCAGCTCGGCCTGATCCGGCGCCTGCCCGGCCAGTGTGGCCAGCGCGGCATACCAGTCGGCCAGCTCACCCGTCCGTCCGCTGCCCTCGATCCGCGGCTGCGGACGCTGGGCGGTCCAGCTGGCCGTGATCCGCGTGTTTTCGCCCAGGGCCAGCCGCTCGACCCGGATGATCAGCCCGCCTGCGGCCAGCTGCTGCCAGGCGCCGACCACGCTCAACAGGGCCAGGCGCTGGGTCAGCGAGTCCGGTTCGCTGCCGGCCCACTGCACCAGCCCATCGATGAGTTCTGCCAGCGCCTCGGCCTCGGCCGGGCCGATGCTGACGGTCAGCGCGGCCGCGCCCAGCGCTTCGCTGAGCAGTTCCAGGTCGATGCCGAGATGGCGTGCGCCGTCGTCGTCCTGATGCTGGCGGGCCAGCAGACGCATCGGTCCCAAGGGCACGGCGTCGGGAACCCGGCCTTGCCCGATGCGCTCTGCCTGCAGGTTCAGGGTCAGCGGCTGGCCGGCGGGGCGGGCCAGGTTGAAGCTGACCTCGCCGGCGTCCAGGGCCAGGCTGCCGGGGTCCCGGATCTGCGTCACCCGGCTGTGCAGGTTCCAGCCGCCGGCCAGGCCGATATGGCTGCGGATGCGGGCTGGCTCGGGCGTGACCGGCGAGCTGATCGTGCCTTCGACGCGCAGCAGGCCGAGCCTGAGCGGCGGCACGTGGCGGGCCCGCAAGGTCAGGTCGATGCCGTCGGCCGACGACCAGTTCAGCCTCGAATGAAACCAGCCGGACTGGAATTGCGCGGCCTCCGCCTCGGGCCAGTTGGCCGTCCACTCCGGCACGGCACCGCGCAGGTACAGGCCGACCAGCAGGGGCAGCAGCCAACCAGATGGCGCAGACTGCGGCGAAAACTATAATGAGCGGCCGTTTCATGGGAATTCCTACGCAGCGTGAGCGAGTTTCAGGAGTCCGCACCAGGTCCGGAGTGGCTGTCGCAGCGACCCGCCCTGGCTGCCGGGCTGGCGCAGATGGACATCACGCTGGCCCCGGAGGGTCAGGACCGCTTGCTGGCCTTCCTGGCCCTGCTGCGGCGCTGGAACCGTGCCTACAATCTCACCGCGGTGACCGAACCGGGCGAGATGGTAGCACGGCATCTGCTCGACAGCCTGAGCATACTCCCTGCGCTGCGCGGGCGGCTGTTCCTGGACGCCGGCAGCGGCGCCGGCCTGCCCGGCGTGCCGCTGGCGATCGCCCGGCCGGATTGTCGCTTCATCCTGCTCGACAGCAACGGCAAGAAGGTTCGTTTCCTGCGCCAGGTGCGGCGCGAGCTGAGTCTGGACAACATCGAACCGGTGCAGGGCCGGCTCGAGGTCTACCGTCCGGATGCGACGCCGGATGCCATCATCACGCGCGCCCTGGCGCCGCTGGACCGGCTGGTCGAGTGGTCGGCATTCTGGCTGGAGCAGGGCGTACCGCTCAAGGCGATGAAAAGTGATCGGGTAGAAAGCGAGATTCACGGCGTGCCGGAACCTTACAATGTCAGGTTGGATGAACTGAAGATTCCCGGATTGCGCGGTCGGCGTTGTCTGGCAACGGTCGAGAAACGATGACGGAAAACAAGTGCCGCGTAGTGGCGGTGGCCAATCAGAAGGGCGGGGTGGGCAAGACCACCACCGCGCTCAATCTGGCCGCGGGTCTGGCCGAGCTGGATCGGCGCGTGCTGCTGATCGACATGGATCCGCAGGGCAACAGCTCGACCGGAGCCGGGGTGGAACTGGAGCCGCACGAGCCGACGGTGTGCGAGGTCCTGCTCAACGAGCGCCCGGCCGACCAGGTGATTCGCCGCATCGAGGAGATGAAGATCGACCTCCTGCCGGCCAACGGCGACCTGACCGCGGCCGAGGTGGCCTTGATGGAACTCGATGACCGGGCCAACGTGCTCAAGGAAGAAATCGAGCCGCTGCGCGCCTTCTACCACCACATCATCATCGATTGCCCGCCGGCCCTCAACGTCCTGACCCTGAATGCGCTGACCGCGGCCGATGGCGTGCTGATCCCGATGCAGTGCGAGTATTACGCGCTCGAAGGCCTGACCGCGCTGATGCGGACCATCGAGCAGATCCAGGATTCGGTCAATCCGGAGCTTGAGCTCGAGGGCCTGGTGCGCACCATGTACGACGTGCGCAACAACCTGTCCGGCGCGGTATCGCGCCAGCTGCAGGAGCATTTTGGCGACAAGGTCTTCGCCACCGTGATCCCGCGCAACGTGCGCGTGGCCGAGGCACCGAGCTATGGCCAGTCGGTGATCCAGTATGACCGCGAGTCACGCGGGGCGATCGCCTACCTGGGGCTGGCCGGCGAGTACCTGCGCCGCCGGGCGGCCGCGGCATGAGCGCGCCGCGCAAGAAGAAGCCGCTGGGCCGCAACCTGGGCGCCCTGCTGGGCAAGTCGCGCGGTCCCGACCCGGTCGAGGCGGCGACCGCGGAATCCTCCGCCCTGCAAACCCTGTCGCTGGACGTCATCCAGCCGGGCCGTTACCAGCCGCGCTCGGCCATGGATCCCGAGCGCCTCGAGGAACTGGCCGAATCCATTCGCGTCCAGGGCCTGGTGCAGCCGGTCATCGTGCGCCCGCTGGCCAAGCCCGGCACCTACGAGCTGATCGCCGGGGAGCGGCGCTGGCGGGCCAGTCGCCTGGCCGGCAAGGACAGCATCCCGGCCATTATCCGCGAGGTGCCCGACGAGGCCACCCTGGCCCTGGCGCTGATCGAGAACATCCAGCGCGAGGATCTCAATCCGCTGGAAGAAGCGACGGCCCTGAAGCGCCTGATCGAGGAATTCGAGCTCACCCACGGCCAGGCCGCGGAGAGCGTTGGCCGCTCGCGCGCGGCGGTCAGCAATCTGCTGCGCCTGCTCGAACTGGCGCCGGAGGTGCGCGAGCTGGTCGACGCGCGCCGCCTGGACATGGGCCATGCGCGGGCCTTGCTCAGCCTGCCGCGCGCCGAGCAGGCGCGGGCCGCGCAGCAGGTGGTCAACCTGGGCTTGTCGGTGCGCCAGACCGAGGCCCTGGTCAAGCGCCTGCGCGAGGGCCGCCCGGCCAAGAAAAGACCGCCGGAGCGCAATCCGGACATCGTTCGCCTGGAGCAGGAGTTGACCGAAACCCTGTGCGCACCGGTCAGCCTGAAGCATCGGGCCGGCGGCAAGGGTGAAATGACCATTCGCTACACCAGCCTGGATGAGCTCGACGGCATCCTGGAGCGTCTTCGCCGCGGCTAGTGGCCCTCCGGCGCGGCGATTCCATCCCCGTTTTTCAGCGCCGATACCTTGCCGCGCCTCCGGGCCGGCTGGTATACTTCAGCGGCTTTGTAGCGGCACGGCCTCGTGATCGACGTTGTGCCCGATGTCCAAAACAGGGATTGCCCCGATAATGATGCGCTGCCAGGCTGGCCGCCGGGTCAGTTCGGAGTCATGTCCGAATGACTGATCAAGCTGCGCCGGACGTCGTGTTCGCCAGGACCATTGCCTGGCTGATGCGAGTGCAGGCCTTGTTGATCGTGGCCGTCGGCGTGCTGTTCATCGTGATCGGCGGCGTGCCGGCGATGCTGGCGGCTCTGGCCGGTGGTGCGGCGGGTTTGTTCCTGACCGCCCTGACCGGTTTGCGCGTGGCGCTGAGCCAGAGCGCCGAGTCGAGGCAGATGGTGCGGACGTTTTACCGCGCCATGGCGCTGAAGTTTGCGTTGACGGTGGTGTTTTTCATCGTCGTGGCGATTTTCTTCGCCGCTTACTTCGTGCCGGTTTTGGTGGGTTATGCCGCCACACTGGCGGCCTATTGGCCTGCCTTGCTGAAAATGAGTGCATTGGCCAAGTCCAACACGTGAATTGAACTAGCGGGATCCTTAACCAGACCCTCATGGACAACTACCCGGACCAGATCGAAGGCGGCACCTCGGGCTTCATGTGCCAGATGCCGACCATGGACGCCTACGTCGTCCACCACATCACCAACCTGCGCGTGCCCAAGGGCGCCGACCCCATGGATCCCTGGGTCTTGCACCTCGACACCATGATCGTGTCCTGGATCCTGGGCATCTTTTTCGTCGGCGCGCTGGCCCTGGCGGCGCGCAAGGCGACTGCCGGCGAGCCCGGCAAGTGGCAGAACTTCGTCGAAATGCTGGTCGATTTCGTCGACAACACGGTCAAGGAAAGCTTCCACGGCCCGCGCAATTTCATCGGCCCGCTGGCGCTGACCATCTTCGGCGTGGTGTTCCTGTGGAACCTGATGGACCTGGTGCCGGTGGACTGGGTGCCGTATGCGGTGTGCGAGGCCGGGCTGGCGGGGTACTTCCGCATCGTGCCGTCGGCCGACATCAACGCCACCTTCGGCCTGTCGTTCACCGTGCTCGGCCTGATGATTCTGTATGGCATCAAGGGCCACGGCCTGCTGGGCTACGGCAAGGAACTGTTCACCCACCCCTTCGGCGCCAGCCCGTTCCTGTGGATTCCCAACTTTTTGCTCAACGTCGTCGAGATGATCTCCAAGACCGTCTCGCTGGCCATGCGTCTGTTCGGCAACCTGTACGCTGCCGAGCTGATCTTCGTGTTGATCGCGCTGTTGCCCTGGTGGATTCAGTTCATCCCTGGCGGCGCCTGGGCGATCTTCCACATTCTGGTCGTGCCGCTGCAGGCCTTCCTGTTCATGTCGTTGACCATCGTCTATCTCGCGCTGGCCTACGAGAAACACTGATTTTGATTCAACCCGCTTAAACCGTAACCACTGGCACTACATCCAAGGCACTTTTAGGAGACAACAATGGAAGCATCTGTAGAACTGGCTGGACTGCTTGCTCAGATTCAGGCCAACACCGTCATCGTCGTCGGTCTGATGTTCGTGGCCGCCGCAATCGGCACCGCATTCGGGTTCGCCATCCTCGGCAGCAAGTTCCTCGAGTGTGCTGCACGTCAGCCTGAGCTGGCCGGCATGCTGCAGGTCCGCATGTTCATCATCGCCGGTCTGCTCGACGCGCTGTCCATCATCAGCGTTGCCTTCGCAGCCCTGTTGCTGTTCGCCAACCCGCTGCTGGGTCCGGTGCAGGCGGCTCTGGGCGGCTGATTTCGGCTGAACGATTTCCTTCATTAACCACGGACGCAAGGTTTTCCCATGCTACCGAGTATCTGGACACTGATCGGCCAGGCCGGGACCTTCCTGGTCTTCATCTGGGCGGTCATGAAGTTCGTCTGGCCGCCGTTGACCCAGGCCATGGAAGAGCGCCGGCAGAAGATCGCCGAGGGTCTGGCCCATTCGGAACAGGCCGAACAGGCGCTTGATCGGGCCCAGTCCGAGGCGGAAAACATTCTGCGCGAGGCGCGCCGCAAGGCCGGCGACATCATCGAGCAGGCCACCAGCCGCAGCACCCAGATCGTGGAGGAAGCCCGGGCTTCGGCAGTGGCCGAGCGTGACCGCCAGGTAGCGGCCGCCGAGGCCGAGATCCGGCTGGCGACCAACCAGGCCAGGGAGGCCCTGCGTGAGCGTCTGGCCGAGCTGGCGGTGGCCGGCGCCGGCCGCGTGATTGAAAAGGAAATCGACGCCAAGGCGCACCGCGAACTGCTGGACAAGCTGGCCGCGCAGCTTTGATGCTCGAGAGCTTTCGGAAAATGCCATGCTGAATCGAATCACACTGGCCAGACCCTACGCGCGCGCAGCCTTTCTGGCCGCGTCCGAGCACGATGCGCTGGATCGCTGGAGCGGCAACCTCGAATTGGCGGCCCAGGTGGCGCTGAATGACGAGGTGCGCGCGCTGCTGAGGAATCCGCGCTACACGCGCGAGCAGGTTCTGGGCGTGTTCTTCGATGCCGGCGGCGAGCGCTTGGACCCGTCTTTCCAGAGCTTCCTGAAAACGCTGGACCTGTACCGGCGCCTGGAGCTGCTGCCCGACATCCTCGCCCAGTTCGAGGCGCTGCGGCGCGAGTCCGAACACCGCCTGCAAGTACTGGTCACTTCGGCTCATCCGCTGAGTGACGAGGAGGCCGAGCGTCTGAGCGAACGCCTGCGCCAGCGCTTCGGGCAGGACATCGAGCTGAAGGTCGAGGTGGACGCCACGCTGATCGGTGGCGCCGTGATACGTGCTCGAGATGAAGTGATCGATGGCAGCGTCCGCGGCCAGCTGGAGCGGCTGGCGCGGCAGGTGGCGGCTTAACGACGGCGGCCAGCGCGCTGGCCCGATGAGACGATATTCCCAAGGATTGCAAGCATGCAACAGACCCTCAACCCTACTGAAATTTCCGAACTGATCCGCAAGCGCGTCGAGCAGTTCGAAGTCTCCTCCGAAGCCCGTACCGAGGGGATGGTGGTCAGCGTGTCGGACGGCATCTGCCGCCTGCACGGTCTGGCCGACGTCATGCAGGGGGAAATGATCGAATTCCCCGGCGATACCTACGGCCTGGCCCTGAACCTCGAGCGCGACTCGGTCGGCGCCGTGGTCATGGGCGAGTACAAGCACATCAAGGAAGGCGATACCGTGCGCTGTACCGGCCGCATCCTCCAGGTGCCGGTGGGCGAAGCCCTGCTCGGGCGCGTGGTCGACGCGCTGGGTAACCCGATCGACGGCAACGGGCCGATCGAGACCGAGCATTTCGAGCCGATCGAAAAGATCGCGCCGGGCGTGATCACCCGCCAGAGCGTGAGCCAGCCGGTGCAGACCGGCCTGAAGGCCATCGACGCCATGGTGCCGATCGGCCGCGGCCAGCGCGAGCTGATCATCGGCGACCGCCAGACCGGCAAGACCGCGGTGGCGATCGACGCGATCATCAACCAGAAGGGCACCGGCATCAAGTGCATCTACGTTGCCGTCGGCCAGAAGACCTCGTCGGTGGCCAACCTGGTGCGCAAGCTCGAAGAGCACGGCGCCATGGAACACACCATCGTGGTCGCCGCCAACGCCGCCGAATCGGCCGCGCTGCAGTACATCGCCCCCTACGCCGGGTGTGCCATGGGCGAATACTTCCGCGACCGCGGCGAAGACGCCCTGATCGTCTACGACGACCTGTCCAAGCAGGCCGTGGCCTATCGCCAGGTCTCGCTGCTGCTGCGCCGTCCGCCCGGNCGTGAAGCCTTCCCNGGTGACGTGTTCTANCTCCACTCCCGNCTGCTCGAGCGTGCCGCCCGGGTCAACGCCGAGTACGTGGAAANGATGACCAACGGCGAGGTCAAGGGCAAGACCGGCTCGCTGACNGCGCTGCCGATCATCGAAACCCAGGCCGGCGACGTCTCGGCCTTCGTNCCGACCAACGTGATCTCGATCACCGACGGCCAGATCTTNCTCGAGACCGACCTGTTCAACTCGGGTATCCGCCCGGCCATCAACGCCGGNCTGTCGGTCTCGCGCGTCGGTGGCGCGGCCCAGACCAAGATCATCAAGAAGCTCGGCGGCGGCGTGCGTCTGGCCCTGGCCCAGTATCGTGAACTGGCGGCCTTCTCGCAGTTTGCCTCCGACCTCGACGAAGCCACCCGCAAGCAGCTCGAGCGCGGCCAGCGCGTGACCGAGCTGATGAAGCAGCCGCAGTACTCGCCGATGTCGGTGGCGGCCATGGCGGTCAGCCTGTTTGCCGGCAACGAGGGCTACCTCGACGATATCCCGCTGAACAAGGTCGTNGCCTTCGAACAGGCGNTGCAGCGCTACATGGACAACACCCACAAGGCGCTGCT
>SL_3KL_010_SEDDRAFT_10006164_pt1 | contig 10732 bp, 10 predicted proteins | sample SodLakKL_010_SED_2_FD_10381 | JGI IMG/M metagenome (IMG submission 10381)
AGAAAATTAATTTCCACATTATTGAAAATGCTGTCTCCCCCGGATATAAGTGATGAGGTTATTAGTGTATGACTTCCGTTGTAATACAGTGGAGAAATACCTTTATCCCTGATTCCGACATGAGCCCAACCTGCACCGGCAAGTATCCGGACTGGACTTTTCTCCTTGGCAGGTACTTCAGGATTTGTAAAAGTCAGAAAAAGCAAAAATAATATCAACCTCATTAATAATCCCGTCATTTGAATAACTCAAGTGATATGCCTGAATCTTATCAGGGGGAAAGAAAACAGCTAATCCTGCGGGTTCTCCTCTCCGGTATATCCAAAAAAACCTCCCGGCTGCAATTGCCGGGAGGGCTAAAGTTATAAAATTATAATAAAAACTTGTTGTAACCTGTCAATCTTTAATGCACCTCACAGATAATCTCAGATCTTTTTCGGTTGTATAAAATTTGATAGTTGGCCTGTTGTTCTTACTTTTGCCTTTGTCTGCCGTAATTAACCATAAAACCTGCATCAATGAATAAAAGATACTGTTATTTTATACTGGTTATTCAATCAGTAATAATTGCTTTCTTGCTTGTTTACCTTGTTTTTTCACTCGGCAATCAGGAAAAAGTTGAGTCGCTGGAGGCGAGTATTGCAATTNTAGAGCAGCGGCAATCTAATTTAAGACACCGTAACGACAGTCTTTCCCTGCTGATCCAGAGGTTGAGAATTTCAAATGCNATACCCCCTTTTCTGGACAGCAGCCAGTTGGAGGATCTGATGAAGAAAGGCCTCGAAAACCCGGTTGAGGAACTTAGAAATGATCTTGTAGGCGATCCGGAACTGATCAGGAGTTCAGGTGTGCTGGGAGGATCAATGGGTTTTTACTTTCATGACGGAATACATATCCTTAATAAGCGGTGGGTGTTTGCCTATTTTGAAGACGGGCATCTGGCAGGTGCCATATTGTTGAGGTATGAAATAGATAATAAGGGTTCAATAAGCTGGGAAGTAATTGATGAGACTCTTTATTAGCCATAGAGAGATGATATTTTAGCGTTTCATCCGCACCTGCTCTATAGTATGGCATTCTCCCTCAATAGCCGCGAAAGTTCTGGAGAATTCATGTCTTGCCTCCTCCAGCAGCGGTTCCGTGTCTTTGTAACGGGCTGAGAAATGACCGATTATGAGTTTACCGGGATTGGCTTTTCTTGCCAGCATCCCGGCCTGCTTTGCTGTTGAATGTCCTGTTTCCACTGCCCTTTCAAGCATATTGTGAAGATATGTTGCCTCATGATAAAGAATATCTACCTCTTTTATCTGAGGCAGAATTGATTCTGTGAGTTTTGTGTCGGTGCAGTATGCAAGTGATCTGGGCTTAAAAGGAGGCAAAGTCAGGAGGTAGTTAGGAATGACCTCGCCCTTTTTGTTAACGAAATCTTTTCCGGATTTAATACCGGCAATATCTTTTACCGGAATTTCCTGCCGGATGACTTGTTCTTTTATGATATTAAGCAGTGGGGGTTTTTCCAGGAAAAGGAAACCGCAGGCAGGTATCCTGTGCTTCAGCGGAATCGTATATACTTCAGCTTTTTTATCCTCGTAAATAAGTTCCTTCTTTTTTGAACCCAGAGGGTGGAATATGATATTGAAGGGAAGGGGGTGTTCATAATAGTATTTCCTGTGATCTTCAAGGATAGATTTAAGGAGCGGATTGGCAAAGATATGCAGGTCAGATTTTCTTCCCAGCAGACTGAATGTGCTTATTAGTCCGAAAAGCCCGAATGTATGGTCGCCATGGATGTGAGAGATAAATATATGATCAATTTTGCCAAAACCGATTTTATTTCTCCTGAGCTGTATTTGTGCGCCTTCACCACAGTCTACCAAAAAATACCGCTCATGTATATTAACAACATGAGCGGCAGGAAATCTTTCGGAAGTCGGAACAGCTGAGCTACTCCCCAATATTGTAAAGGAAAATGACACTGTGGTCAGTTAAGTTTTAAATCACCCGGCTTGCTGTTCGTTTTCAATAAGTTTAGCAGCATCCTGAACTGTAGGTGTAATATTCAGCACTGTATCAAGCTGTGAAATTGTAATCAGCCTCTCTACAGCATCATTCAGCCCCGTCAGAACAAAAATACCGTTTGCATTCTTACTTAGACGGTTGGCGACTAATATCGCGCTTAGGCCGGACGAATCACAATACTTGCAGTTGCTCAGATCCATCACCACATTTTTCTCTCCTTTTCCGGAAATAAGAACAAGTTCAGATTTCAGAGCCGGAGCAATATGGGTATCAAGCTTTTCTTCAAGCACCTTTATTTTCGTGTAATTATCAAACTTCTCAATATTGAATTCCATTGTTAAAAGTTTTAGTTATAGTTCTTATCTTATATCTGAAACACTCAGCTAAAATAATACAAAAAATTGTAATTAAAGCCTGAGTGTTTCATATGTTTGAACTATTAATATCTAATCTTTTGCTAAAATAACTAAATAATTGTGAGTTTTACCAACAAATAGCTAATTAAATTTCAACCTGGTTATTCTTCACCGCTTTCCTTTTCCTTGTCGTCCTTCTTTTTCTTTCTGGTATCTTTGGCACTTTCTTCCATCTCTTCTTTCAGTGAAGCAAGTTCGGAAATATCTCCAAAGGTTGTTCTCTCCAGGTTGGTTTTCAATTTGCGCATTGTTTTCTGGGGAGCAGGAGCGGCCTGCCTGGCTTTGCCTTCTTCCCTGGGGGCACTCTCTTCTTCATTAACCTTTGTGTGAGAAAGTATGATCCGTTTGGCTGCTTTTGAAAACTCGATAACCTTAAAGGGTAGTTTCTCATCTACCTTGGCAGCAGTTCCATCCTGCTTTACCATATGCCTTGAGGAGACAAATCCCTCAACTCCATACTGCAAAGCAACAAGCGCTCCCTTATCAAATACGTCGGTTATTGTGCCTTCATGAACCGAGTTAACACTGAAAACAGATTCAAACACATCCCATGGATTCTCCTCAAGTTGTTTGTGGCCCAGACTCAATCTGCGGTTGTCCTTGTCAATTTCAAGTACAACAATTTCAATGTCCTCGCCAATGGAGGTAAACTCAGCCGGATGTTTGATTTTCTTGGTCCATGACAGGTCCGAAATATGGATTAGTCCGTCAACACCTTCTTCTATTTCAACAAACACGCCGAAATTTGTAAAATTGCGAACTTTCGCAGTGTGTCTGGATCCCACAGGGTACTTCTCTTCAACCATTTCCCACGGATCGGGCTTAAGTTGCTTGATTCCGAGCGACATTTTTCTCTCTTCCCTGTCAAGTGTCAGGATGTGGGCCTCGACAACATCTCCTACTTTCATAAACTCCTGGGCGCTGCGAAGGTGTTGTGACCACGACATTTCAGAAACGTGAATCAGTCCCTCGACACCTGGGGCAATCTCCACAAATGCGCCATAATCTGCCATCACTACTACCTTGCCCTTAACTTTATCACCCACCTTAAGGTTTGTATCCAGCGAATCCCATGGATGCGGGGTAAGCTGTTTCATGCCAAGTGCTATTCTCTTCTTGGCATCATCAAAATCAAGGATCACAACATTAAGTTTCTGGTCAAGCTCTACAATCTCCTCCGGATGGTTGACCCTGCCCCATGAAAGGTCTGTGATGTGAATAAGCCCATCAACACCTCCCAGATCAATAAACACACCGTATGAAGTAATATTTTTGACAGTTCCCTCGAGAACCTGTCCCTTTTCAAGCTTCGCAATGATCTCCTTCTTCTGCTGCTCCAGTTCCTCTTCAATAAGAGCTTTGTGTGAAACCACAACATTCTTGAACTCATGGTTGATCTTGACAACTTTAAATTCCATGGTTTTGCCGACATATGCATCATAGTCACGTATCGGTTTGACATCGATCTGTGAACCGGGAAGGAATGCCTCAATGCCGAAAACGTCGACGATCATACCGCCTTTTGTACGGCACTTAATATATCCCTTGATGATCTCATCTTTGTCAAGGGCGGCATTGACCCTGTCCCACGACCTCAGTGCACGGGCCTTTTTGTGTGAAAGTACTAGCTGTCCTTTTTTGTCTTCCTGGCTTTCAACATAAACCTCTACGGTATCTCCCGGTTTAAGATCGGGATTATACCTGAATTCATTCAGGCTGACCACTGCTTCGGATTTATATCCGATATTGATCACAACCTCTCTTTTGTTCATAGAGATTACGGTTCCGTCAATTACCTCATTTACATTAATGGTCGAGAGGGTTTTGTCATACAGTTCTTCGAATTTGGCTCTGTCTTCCCTTGTGTAGGTGTCGGAGTCACCCAGGTTATCCCAGTCAAATTCTTCGGCTACCTCTTTATTCTCAATTTTATCGGCCGGCTGGTCTGCTATATGGTCAGATACACGGACAACATCCTTGTCAGGTGTGGTTTCTGCAGGAGCCTCAATTTCTGCGTCAATAATTTTCTGACTAGCCTCTGTCAGTTCTCCTTCATTTCCGGAGGGCCCGGTTTCAGGTGTTTCTTTTGCTTCCGGCTGAGCGGACTCATCCTCTTTGGCTGGTTCATTTTCCTTTACCGTTTCAGCACTGTTTTGTTCATGGTTTCCGGCAGCCTGTTCATTTTCATTTTCAGTTTCAGATTCATTTACCTCATTAACTGATTTGGTTTCTTCTACCTGGTCCAGAGTCTCATTCTTTTGATTATCAGCCTGATCTTTTTTAGCGGCGCTTTCGCCCATGATCTCCTCTTTAGGAGTGTTCTCGTTTTCTTTTTCTGACATAATTATTAAAATAAGGAATTAAAAATTAATAAGTTAGACATTATATTTGTTATGTGTATTAAAGGTGCAAAAGTAAATAAAAATTGTTGAAAATAACCAATATAAGAGAAAATAATTTGGCAGCTCAAAGTTTATCTTTGTCTGGGAAAATTGTTATTTTAGCATTTTAAATGCCTTCAGTTTTTTTATTTGGAGCAGGAGGATAAGTTAATTGTTTTCAATGTTTAAACCGGATTTAAGAATCGACTATTATAAAATTAACCCAAAATTAAAATGATGATATTCAAAAAAGTTAGATTCACAGCAGTTTTTGGAGTGTTAATCAGTATGGTAATGCTTGGCTCCTGTGCAGCAGAAAAAGAGCCCGAGTGGCGATCCCTTTTCAATGGAGAAAACCTCGATGGCTGGGATATAAAAATTCGGGGATTTGAACTCAACGACAACCACAAGAACACTTTCAGGGTTGAAGATGGTCTTCTTACGGTTTCATATGACGAATATGAAACATTTGACAATAAGTTCGGTCATATTTTCTATCACGAACCGTTTTCCCACTATCAGTTGAAGGTTGAGTACAGGTTTGTAGGAGAGCAGGTAGAAGGCGGAGCAGGATGGGCGTTTATGAATAACGGAATTATGTTCCATTCGCAAAGTGCAGCCAGCATGGAGCTGGACCAGGATTTTCCTGATTCAGTTGAAGCCCAGTTACTGGGAGGTTCAGGAGAGGGTGAGAGACCCAATTTTAGTGTATGTACACCGGGCACCCACGTCGAGATTGATGGCAGGTTGCGTACAGAACATTGTATTAGTTCAGACGGACCTACTTTTCACGGCGACCAGTGGGTGACAGTGGAGCTTCACGTCTATGGCGACTCAATTGTGCATCACATAATTGAAAATGATACCATCATGACATATGGGGGACTGGTTCTGGATTCAATGGAACCGCTCAAGGAGGGTTACATAGCACTCCAGGCAGAAAGTCACCCGACACAGTTCAGGAAGATCGAAATACTTGATCTGAGTGACCAGTATAAATAGTGTCTGTCCATAATGTCCGTCTGCTGCGTTACGCTAGTCAAAAAAATGCTCAATTACCTCATGTAAACGCCGCTTTTTTTGACTTCGCAAGCCTTGTATCCTATTATTCAGGTAAAATGACCAGTCATGAAAATTGTTATGGTAGATACCGGATATGTTGGTTTGGTATCCGGTACTTGTTTTGCAGAAACCGGTGTTGATGTTGCATGTGTTGATGTTGATCTGGATAAGATAGAAATGCTCAAACAGGGAAAAACGTGTCGGGTAAATTAACTGATATCGGATGAGAAGAATACTTGTTACCGGAGGTGCTGGTTTTATAGGTTCACACCTTTGTGAAAGACTTCTGGAGGACGGTAATGATGTCTTGTGTCTTGACAATTACTTTACCGGTTCGAAAAAAAACATTGTTCATCTCCTTGATGAACCGTGGTTTGAGGCAGTAAGACATGATATAACAATGCCCTTCTACAGTGAGGTTGAGGAGGTTTATAACCTTGCATGCCCGGCATCACCCATTCAATACCAGTATAACCCCATAAAGACTGTAAAGACATCGGTTATGGGTGCCATCAATATGCTTGGGCTCGCAAAGAGGAAGAAGGCGAAAATCCTTCAGGCATCCACAAGTGAGGTTTACGGTGATCCGCAAGTCCATCCCCAGGTGGAGGGTTACTGGGGATATGTCAATCCTGTAGGAGAGCGGTCCTGCTATGATGAGGGCAAGAGATGTGCTGAAACTCTCTTTATGGATTATCACCTGCAAAATGGGGTGAAAATAAAGATAGCCAGGATATTCAACACCTATGGTCCCCGTATGCAGCCGGGTGACGGTCGTGTTGTGTCAAACTTTATTGTACAGGCACTAAGGGGTGAGGATCTCACAATTCACGGGGATGGGTCCCAGACCCGTTGTTTCCAGTATATAAGCGATCTCGTTGAGGCACTTGTAAGGGTTATGGATACCCCTGATGAATTTACAGGCCCGGTAAACATCGGTAATCCCGAAGAATGCACAATCCTTTCACTTGCCAAAAAGATCATTGAAATGACAGGTTCCGGATCGCAGATTATTTTTAAACCGGTCAGGGAAGACGATCCGGTAAAAAGGAACCCTGATATCTCACTTGCCAAAAGGTCACTTGATGGCTGGGAACCTCTTGTTCCTTTGGAAGTGGGACTGGAACGGACCATCAGTTACTTCAGTGATCTGATAAGGCAGTGATTTGATCAGGCAGTGACCTGTCCGGGTTATTAATTGATCTGTTACAGTTGGAAAGGGAGCCATAAAACCTTATTCTTAAGGGTTAAAGAAATTGAGAAGTTACATTCAAATTTTGATATAATGAAAGGAATAGTACTTGCAGGCGGGGCCGGAACAAGATTACACCCGGTAACCCATAGCATATCCAAACAGATTCTGCCGGTTTACGACAAACCTATGATCTACTACCCGATATCAGTGCTGATGCTTGCCGGGATCAGGGATATCCTGATAATCTCGACACCCCGGGACCTCCCTGTATTCAGGCACCTTCTCGGTGATGGCAGCCGTTTTGGATTGAAGTTTTCTTATAAGGAGCAGCCTGCGCCTGAAGGACTGGCGCAGGCTTTTCTGATCGGAGAGGAGTTTCTTGAAGATCAGCCGGCCTGCCTGGTACTCGGCGATAATATTTTTTACGGATATGGCCTGAGCGGCATCCTTGCTGATGCGGCCCGTCAAACCTCGGGTGCAACTGTTTTCGGCTACTTTGTCAAAAATCCCAGACGTTACGGGGTAGTAGAATTTAATAATGATGGGGAGGTGCTCAGCATTGAGGAAAAGCCGGAAAAGCCAAAATCCAACTATGCGGTTACCGGACTCTACTTCTACGGAAATGATGTGGTAAAAAAGGCCCGTACACTTAAACCTTCTGCCAGGGGGGAGCTGGAGATTACCGATCTGAACCGGCTGTACCTTGAAGAATCACAACTGAAGGTAAAGCTGCTGAGCAGAGGTATGGCCTGGCTCGATACGGGTACTCATGAAAGCCTTCTTCAGGCCTCAAACTTTATTCATACTATTGAGGAGAGACAGGGACTCAAGATTGCATGCCTGGAGGAAATTGCCTACAAGAAGGGATTTATTGACAGAGAATTGCTGCTCCATAATGCCATGCAGCTTGAAAAAAACCAGTATGGCAATTATTTGCTTGGGATCGCAGGAGAGGGGAACACTGAGATTGACATATAGTGTTTAACTCTTGAACACAAGTATCAGGCAGTAGGATAAACTTATGTAAACCCGGGTTAAACAGTTTGAAATTCCTGATATTATTATAAGAATGGTTAGTAACACTTACATTTTTCTATCATGCAAATAAGAGAAACCAATATTCCGGGATTGTTGATCATAGAACCGAAGATTTACAAAGATCAAAGAGGCTATTTCTATGAGAGCTTCAATGAACACCGTTTTGCAGAACTCGGTATTAACCTGAGGTTTGTGCAGGACAACGAATCACGTTCTGGGAGGGATGTGATACGGGGGCTCCATTATCAGCTTGATCCGCATGCCCAGAGCAAGCTGATCCGGGTTCTGGAAGGTGTTATACTTGATGTGGCAGTCGATTTACGGAAGAATTCACCCACTTACGGCAGATGGAGCAGTATTGAGTTGTCGGATAAAAACCGCCTCCAGCTTCTTGTACCAAAAGGCTTTGCCCATGGTTTCAGGGTTGTCAGTGAGAGTGCCACGGTCTTTTACAAATGTGACGCCTATTATAATCCTGCTGCAGAGCGTGGTATTTATTACGCAGATAAAACTTTAGGTGTAGACTGGGGTATACACCCCGGTGAAGCTGTTGTTTCTGAAAAAGACAGAAATGCCCCGGACTTTGTTGCTGCCGATAAAAACTTTATTTTTGATAAAGTGTAAAAGCAGGTCATCATCACACCCTGGAATTATTTCTATAAAGTATAGTAGTCAAATTGTTTAACATTGTGTGGATATTTCATGATTCGGATATGTTGCTTTTCAATCAAAATAAAAATAAGTTAGCAAGCCTATGAGCACCGAAAATACTATTCCTTCGATCCTTATTACAGGATCCAAAGGCCAGCTAGGTCATGAGCTGCAAGGGTTGTCTTATACCCATGCCTGGAAAAGTTATAAATTTTTTTTAACTGATGCGGATACTCTTGATATTACAAAAAATGACCAGGTAGAGTTGTTTTTCAAAAATAACAGGATAAATTGTGTGATTAACTGTGCTGCCTATACTGGTGTTGACAATGCTGAATCGGAGCCTGAAGTTGCCATGGAGGTCAATGCCCGTGCCGTTGAGCTTCTGGTTGCAGCCTGCTCTGCTGCCGGCGCATCATTGTTCCACGTTAGCACAGATTATGTTTTTGATGGCTCCAGTTCCGTCCCCTACAGGGAGGATGACCCCTGCAACCCTGTTTCGGTCTACGGGAAATCAAAGCTGGAAGGGGAAAAAGCCGTACTCGGCTATGAGCGGGGCACTGTAGTGCGCTCTTCCTGGCTCTATTCACCCATGGGAAAGAACTTTTTCACCACAATCCATAAGCTTGCTTCGGAGAGGAATCAACTCAATGTGGTTTACGATCAGGTTGGAACACCAACCTATGCCAGGGATCTGGCCAGGATACTCCTTATGATGGCCGACATGACCCTTTCGGGGAAAGATACGGACCTTAGCGGATTGTTCCATTACAGCAACGAAGGCGTATGCAGCTGGTATGACTTTGCACTTGAGATTATTGGAATGTCCGGGCAGCATTGCGAGATCAGCCCGATTGAAACCAGCCAGTATCCGTTACCGGCCGCCAGGCCACATTTTAGCGTGCTGAACAAAACAAAAATACGGTCTGCTTTGTCTGTCACTATACCACACTGGAAAGAAAGCCTGAAAAGTTGTGTTAACCTTCTTGATTAGAAATTGGCAACGCTTAAAATTAACTAAATGGATAAAAAAGAACTATTAACAAAGGTGCAGGATCGGGCTAAAGCATGGTTGGGTCCTGAATTTGATGATGAAACACGAGCACAGGTCAAGGCCCTCCTTGGGGGCCCGGAAAATGAGCTTATTGATTCATTTTACAGAGACCTTGAGTTCGGGACCGGAGGATTGCGGGGTGTAATGGGTCCCGGTGCGAACAGGATGAATATATACACAGTAAGTATGGCCACCCAGGGGCTTTGCAACTACCTTTTAAAGCAGTTTGCGCATCTTGATTCAATAAGTGTCGCCATAGCATATGATTGCCGGAATAACAGCAGGCTCTTTGCCGACACTGCTGCAGCTATATTTTCGGCAAACGAAATTGATGTATATCTTTTTGATGAGTTACGTCCTACCCCTGAACTATCTTTTGCTATAAGGCACTATGGCTGTAAGTCAGGACTTGTTATTACCGCCTCGCATAATCCAAAAGAGTATAACGGTTACAAGGTTTACTGGGAGGACGGCGGACAGATCATTGCGCCGCATGATACCAATATTGTATCAGAGGTTCAGAAGGTTACAAGCATTAAACAGGTCAAAAGAGAACCCCGGCCGGACAGGATAAAGATGATAGGAGAGGAGACAGACCGGATCTATATTGACCAGGTAAGGAAATTATCCCTTTCGCCTGATATTGTTGAAAAATGGAAAGATCTTAAGATTGTTTTCACACCCATTCATGGTACTGCAGTCAAACTGGTTCCGATGGGGCTTAAAGCTTTTGGTTTCAGAAATATAATAAATGTTCCCGAACAGGATATTACCGACGGTAATTTCCCGACTGTGATCTCCCCCAATCCTGAAGAGACTGCAGCCTTGAAGATGGCCCTCGAAAAGGCTGTGGAGACTGATGCGGACCTTGTAATGGGTACGGATCCTGATGGCGACAGGGTAGGCATAGCGGTTA
>SL_3KL_010_SEDDRAFT_10006165_pt1 | contig 10729 bp, 17 predicted proteins | sample SodLakKL_010_SED_2_FD_10381 | JGI IMG/M metagenome (IMG submission 10381)
GACGCCGAGGCGCTCGCGCGCTTCCTGCACGTTCCAAAGAGTCGAATACCTGCCGATCCCGAAGCGCTCGAAGATCCAAAAGTGGAGATGGTGAATTTGGCCCGACAGTCCCGCCAAAAGGCGATTACCACCGACAGGGTTGCTCGCCAAAGAAGCGGCCGCGCAGTCGGCCCCGCTTACGCATCGCGCCTGATCGAATACGCGCACGGCCCTTGGCGCCCGGATATCGCCGCCCAACGAGCCGACAGCCTGGCAAGGGCCATCCGCGCCCTGCGGCAATTGATGGATAATTGCGCCTGATTTAGGAAACATGCAAACTCTTGGCGAATGAGGCTGGAATGACCGCGTACGTGACCAATCGGAGATACTCACCGCGGAGACGCAGAGAACGCAGAGGAATTGCGTAATGACCGAAGGGATGAAAGACAGGAAACCGCGAGGCTGTTAAGCTTCAGACGGAATTGGAATTTTCCTTCGCATGCGTTAACTGCCGATGATTTTGGTAGCCTAAAATTCCCCCACTAAAGCCGCAAATGGTGGCGTAAAATTCCCCCACCCTCCAGCGTGATCTGGCAGCGATTGTGGTGATGAAAGAATCACCCGAGCTACTGGAGGACAGGTGGGATGATCAGAATGGATCAATACGAGTACGTACGGACGGCACATCGTGTTTACGGCAAGAGCATCCGGGAGATTTCGCGGGAAACAGGCCCGAAGTGGTACCAAATTTTAGGCCACCAAGGCGGGGGAATTTTAGGTTGTCATTATGAATTTTTTTTCCTGAAAGCAATCTCGCGAGCCAGGTACTACAGGGCAAAAAAAGCCAGGGCCTCTCAACCCAGGGTTACAAAGGGTCCGCCCAACAAGTGGTGCACCGGAAGAAGAGAAAAACTCAATAACACTTGAGTCAACAACATTGGCCAGGTTCCCCCGCCGTTAAAAACATCCCTCACGGAAATGCATGGGCAACCGGAGAGTGCAATGAGGCCCCCATGAAACTTGGCAGGCCGATTCGACCTTATTTATCTTGGGGTTCTTTTTCGTCGGTGTTAGAGTACATGATGAGGTTGATCACATTGACATCATAACTGAGGAATCAGACAAGCCAGACTCTTTCAGCCGACCCAAAAAACCGCGCGGGCAAATCTCACTGAAGCTCCACCCTATGACCAAGAGGTGTCTAATATATATGAATAAAACTAAAAATAATTTAGTTTACCAATTCAAAATCACTCTTCACGAAATAGAGCCTCCCGTTTGGAGAAAGATACAGGTTCCAGCAAAATATACTTTCTGGGATCTTCATGTAGCCATTCAGGATGCAATGGGATGGTTGGATTATCATTTGCATGCTTTTCATCTACGCCAAAAACATAAAAGAAAACCCATTGAAATAGGAATACCTGAAACTGAAATAGGAACACCTGAAGATATATATTTTGATACCGGAATAATTCCTGGGTGGAAAGTTCCTATTACCGATCATTTTACTGACCTTGGCCAGAAAATGAATTACGAATATGATTTTGGTGATTCATGGCATCATGAAATTTTATTCGAAGGAATACTTCTTAAAACAAAAGGTGAAAAGTATCCGAAGTGTTTAGCAGGTCAACGGGCCTGTCCTCCGGAAGACTGCGGTGGTGTCCACGGATATTACCGGCTTGTTAATATTTTACAAGATCCGAGTCATGATGAATATGAGGGGCATGTAGAATGGCTTAAAGGGCATGCGAAGAATTATCATCCCTATAAGCCAGATGAGTTCAATCCTGAAAAGGTCCATTTCGACAACCCAAAACAGCGGTGGAAATATGCATTTTCTCAAAAGAAAAGAGGATAATGCCACAACCTGGCGATCCATTGGGCAGTGAAGGCGGCACCACTTCGCGGTTGCCCTCTTTCCAGAAATCCAAGAAGCGGAGGATCCCGTCGTTCTGCTGGCTTTTTCGGAAGTCGGCGCTGGCATGGCAAAAGGCACGGGAGGCCACATCCTGAAACAGAAAAGCATCACTTCCCTGTTGGCTTCGGCTGCCATTTGCAACACGGTGTTTTTCTGCCGCTGCGGAAAATACAAGCACTGGCACATTGGAGGAATGAAACCATGACATGGGCGGACAAGAAAATCCGGGAGTACCGTGATGGCCAACGACCGACTTTCCTCGAGAGAATGATGCTGGGGCTTGCCAATCCGGTGGCATCACTGTTGGCTATTATTGGCGTCGTAATTCTCTTTTACGGGCTATGGGCTCATGCCTGGTTATGGATTATCGCGGGCATCGTCATTTACGTATGGGGGGTTGTGTATGGGCAACGCAGGAGGTGGCCTGCCCGGCAAGTTGAACAGTATCGGCAGGGACAGGAGGCGACTTGGCTGGAACTGCGGATACTGGAGCATGCGCATCCGGTCAATTTCATTCTGGCGCTGGTTGGCGTGGTGATGATCATTTATGGCCTCTGGATGCAGAGCTGGCTCTGGATCAGCGCCGGTATTATCGTCAATATCTTCGGACATGCATATACATGGCAGCGCGGATAATCCAGGCGAAAAGGGCCCGAGTGAGCTAAATTTGAACACTCTGACCCCCTTATATGGCAAACTCCAACAAAGCGCATGCAGCCCGCACTAAGGGCCATAAGGAACCACATCGAAAGAAAGAGGTCGAATATGAACAAGAACGCGTTTCCTGCTTCGCCGTCGAACTTGGCCGATCGGCCAGAGGTTCTTACGCAGATCAGGAAGACATTTGAGTCCTTCAGGGACCAAGCGAGTCGTAACCCCGATGTCATTGCGAGGTTCAGCGAGAATCCAATCGAGGAGTTTCTCAAGTATGCTCCAGAAGAACTTCGGACCAGCCTTTCGACGGAGCAAAAGGAGAAAGCAAAGGCGATCCTGTTAGACTCGGAGCACATGGGCAGAATTCAGGAGACAGTGCACGCTATTAACTATGCGAAGCAGAAGAACCTACCTGGCGAACAATTGCTGGCGTCTGGTTGGGGTTCAGCGTTCTGTCAAATCGGACTATGGACAGCAATCGTCCTGGCCTTAGGGGCCGCGATCGCCGTGTCGCAAGGCGCACTAATAGCACCGCTTATCGCCGTTGATGCAGGGATCATTCCTGTGTTGGCCGCGATAACTGGTCTATCAGAGAACATGATAATTGGGATGGCGGGAGCAGGAGGGTTCACCTTCAAGAAACTCATTGATGCCGCGTGCGCATAGAGTTCGATCAGCCTCCGCGGTCTTTCAACAGGAATGGGGCTGGTCAAGACAGCCTAACCCCTAAGGATTGAGACGACTCCAAGCTTTATCGGGGTCGTTTCAATCCATTGTTCAAGAAGCCCGGAGCGGCAGGATACATATTAAAATAGGGTATTGCTTCGAAGGTGACCTCATGGAGGGAGCCAGAGCCTTGGATCTCCGGGCTTGTGATTGTGAGAATCGGGCGAAGAGAGCCCCGTTGCTGCGAAATCCAAAGAACCTCGAGACTCCGACAGCCCCTCCATCACCTGGTTGATCAACTGGCAGGCATCTTCCAGGCCTTTCTCCGTGGCAATTCTCCTTCTTGACCTGGCCATAACATGCAGGATTGTATGGGGTCTTTNCCATTCCCCATACAATCCTGCATGCTATGTGGTCCTGAAGGAGTCGCAGAAACGAATGGAGAACCAGAATGAATATCAATCGCCATGCACCGGTGCAAGGAGTAGCCTCTCGGGCGTTTCGGCGTGCCGGTGCAGATCGAGATTCGCCATATAACGAGCGGCTGAAGCTGGCAGTCGCCTTCGACGCCCGCAGCTTAGCCGCAGGGCATCCGATCACGGAAAAAATAGGAGATTAAAATGAAAGCAGAATTTACAGCAATAATTGAACCTGCACCTGAGGGTGGCTTCTGGGCTATTTGTCCGGAAGTCCCAGGTGCCAATGGTCAAGGCGAAACAATAGAGGACGCAAAGAATAGTCTTCGTGAGGCGATTGAGTTGCTTTTAGAGGAGCGAAAGGATCATCAGGGATTTCGGGGTTCTGGGGCATTCTGGTCGCACGGCCGTGATGCGCGTTCATGACTTAAGCATCTTGATGATGTGTTTTGCCAGACTCTCCGTAATTTCCCGGTGCCGCGGAACGGGCTGCGAAACCTTGGTGACCGGATTGTGATACCAGTCGTGGCGCCCCCCATGCCGGATGAGGACGCATCCCATCTTTTCCAGGGTTCCAATGAGGTCTATCCTCTTCATGCGACACTCAGTTCGCCCACTCGTCGAATACAGGGAATGGTGCCGCTCTCCACATCCTGGAGAAGATCCCTGAGATTCTCCTCCAGTTCTTCCATGGATTCCCCCTGAGTCCTATAGTCAGGGTATTCCTCGAGCCACCCGACAAACATTTCTCCTTCCTGGTAATAGACAAACCGCTTCTTTTTCATGGAAAAACCCTCTAGCTGCAATGGCAGGCAGCACATTTTGTAAATTTCCCGTTGCGGCCTGATTGCCTCACTGGTTTTTGGACACCGTAAAAGCCCCTGCGCATGGAATCGGAAATACCTGTAACACGCGTATTATGCCACATGCTCATCACTTTTGAAAAGTCGCTCAAACTCCCCCCAGGCCGTTTCGCAGTCCTGCCCCCGGCCGCAGCGGTCAAAGGGGACTTCGCAGAATGTAAAGCTTCAGACTGAATTGGAATTTTCCTTCGCATGCGTTAACTGCTGACGACGGAGGAAAATCTCATGAGCAGAAAACGCACCAATTACAGCCCCTAGGAAAAGGTTGCCATTCTGAAGCGCCACCTGCTTGATCAACTGGCAGGCATCTTCCAGGCCTTTCTGCGTGGCAATTCTCCTTCTTGACCTGGCCATAACAGTAGTTAGGGTGAAAGTATAGGGTATGCGCTTTCATCGAGTTGGTGAAGCAATCGATGTTTCCGCTTAAGCGTACTCTAGGGTTTCAAAACGGGTAATTGGCCGTCCAAACCGAATTTCGGCGTCTGATACGGAAAGGTTTCCACGTACTTGCCCATCTGGGGCGACTTTGCGGAAAGACTTCGTATAATCAATGACTGGACGGATTGGAGTGAACGGCATACAAGGAAAGGAGGTAAACAGCGATGAAATTATACGCGATTCTTCGGCGCAGTGCGTGGGATTCACCCGCCGCATTGCAGGTAGCGGGCGAGCGGTCACGAAAGGTGGGCGACGAGGAGATGTCCGACGAGATTCGCTGGATCCGGAGCTACGTGCTCGACGAGGGTAGCGGCAGAGTGGGTACGGTGTGTATCTACGAAGCGGCGAGTGAGGACGCCGTGCGTCGCCATGCGGAACGAGCCGGACTTCCCGCGGACGAAGTCATCCCGATCGCTGACACGGTGTTGGTGAGGCCCGACCCGGTCGGCCAGAGCAAATAGCAACGGGCGGCCAACGGGCGGCCGCGTGTGCACGCGTGAGCCTGGCTGCTAGCTGCGTTTCATAGGGAGTGTGGAGCGTGGTCATGACAACCATAAGGACTGAAGCGACTCCAGGCTTTATCGGAGTCGCTCAAACCAAACCGCGAAGAAGTTCCCCACAGGCCAACGTCCCCTTGTGTGTCGCTATAGAGCGTTTTCCCCTTGGGTTACCCGAGTGCCCTGGCGCAAACTTCCCATCCTGTTTCCGGCCTCTATTTGCAGGTTGTTTCATGGGCTAAACTCCCTTCAATCCAGTTTTCCCCACATGTCGCCCAGCCCGATTTTCGCTCTTTTTCTGCTCTTGTTTTGATATTCTCCTTTTTTTCCTGCCTGCCTGCACCTGCGGAAAGCGGTATTCCGCAAAAATCCAAGTAAAAACGCAGCCCTTCCAATGGGCAGCCCGGACACACCCCGGTATGCCTTTCTTCCGAAGCCATGCTGCAAACCCCTCTGCAATTCCGAAGGGATGCCGAGAATTGCTGAAATCTCCAGTTTCTGGACATTTTTCCAAAACGCATGACAGACAAAAGCTGCTGCAGGAGCAGTCGGTAAAAGAAATTGTGAAATGTTTACGGATAATCTATAAAAAGATCAGGATGATGCAGGGAGTCAAAATGCGAGTGCGTGCCCACAGCACAAAAAATCCCCATTTCTGAGAATCGAAGAGCGATCCCCCATCCTGGAGATAACAAGGAACCACACAAAATCAATTGTTATGCATCAGGGGAGGATACTGCATGAAGCCAAGGATCAGCATGATTACCCTGGGCGTCAGGGATCTGGAAGAGTCGGTCCGCTTCTATGAGCAGGGTCTTGGCCTGCCGAGGATGGATTCACCGCCAGAGGTGGCTTTCTTTACGCTCAATGGCAGCTGGCTCGGGCTATACGGCCGCGAGTCGTTGGCGGAAGACGCGGGGGTACCTGGCGAGGGCACCGGCTTCGCCGGTTTCACGATTGCGCACAACGTGGATTCGGAAGCGGCAGTTGACGAAGTCTTGGAACAGGCTGTCTCAGCAGGCGCCAAACTGGTAAAGCCTGCCCAGAAGGTGTTCTGGGGCGGTTACTCCGGCTATTTTGGTGATCCAGACGGTCATCTGTGGGAGGTTGCGTATAACCCCCTCTTTTGGGTCGGTCCGAAGGATGAAGATGCATAAACCCCTCAGTTGCAACGGACGGACCCGCTGCGCGAGCCGCTGCGCTCAATTCCAGCCGGTTATGCAGGTCGTGAAGCAACCTCCTACAGGAGTGCAGGATGAACACATTGAGTTCTCTGTTGGCTTTTTGTTTGCTTTTTTTCTGCTTGTCCTTTTCTACCGATCTTCAGGCCTGTACCAGGGTGGTATATAAAGGCCCGGCTGATACCGTGCTTACCGGGCGAACTATGGATTTTTCCATCGACATACCTGCCAACCTGTGGATTTTCCCGCGTGGAATGAAACGTAACGGTCAGGTCGGACCAAATTCAGTGACCTGGACATCGCGCTACGGCAGTATTGCCGCAAGCTCCTGGGATATTGCCACGCCGGACGGAATGAATGAGAAGGGTCTGGTCGCCAATATGCTGTGGCTGGTTAAATCGCAGTATCCCCCGTTCGACACCGCTGGGGATAAGAAAGGCTTAACGATTGCCGCCTGGGCCCAGTATGCGCTTGACAACTTTGCAACCGTCGCTGAGGCGGTAGAGGCTTTTCGCAAGGAGGATTTTGTTGTCGTCACGGATTTTATCCCTGGAACGGATAAGTTCACCACCGTGCATCTGTCTCTTTCCGATCCCACTGGAGATAGCGCTATTTTAGAATATATCAACGGCAAGCTGGTCATCCATCACGATCCTTCATATCAGGTCATGACAAACGATCCCGTGTTTGAGGAACAGTTGGCGATCAGAGGCTATTGGGAGCAAATACCGGGGACCATGTTTTTGCCGGGAACAAACAGGCCACCGGACCGTTTTGTGCGCGCCTCCTACTATATCGGTGCCATTCCACAAACGAGCGACTCACACATTGCCGTGGCCAGTATGTTCAGCGTGATCAGAAACGTTTCTGTGCCTTACGGGATATCCTCGGAAGACCAGCCGCATATTTCCAGCACTCGGTGGAGGGTCGTTGCAGACCAGAAGCGACTGGTTTACTACTTCGAAAACGTCCTGACGCCGAATGTGCTGTGGGTGGATCTAAAAAACGTCGATTTCGGTCCAGACGCCACCGTACTCAAGCTCAGCCTCGATGCAGATCAAGTATATGCTGGTGATGCCCTTTCTTCTTTTCATGAATCTGAGCCCTTTGAGTTCCAGGGCCTGTAGCCCCATGTGTCAGCGCACTGGTCGTGTGGATGGTTTTTGGCACCGAGCTGTTCCCCGGGATGAGATTAAGTGAGCGTAGCGAGCTTGGGCTCACCCCCAGGAACAGCTTCCAAAAAATGCCCGAAACCTTCGAGAACCTCCATGATCCACCCTCTGGAGGGGCAAAAGGACGCCACGCAGAATATTCCCTTTCTTTGGGGTCCATCATGATTCAAAAAATGGCAGGCCTTTGCCTTGCCACTCTACGGTATGCCTTTCTCCCGGAGCCATGCTTCAAACCGCCTCTGTAATTCCGAAGGATGCCGAGAATTCCTGAAATCTCCAGTTTCTGGACATTCTTCCAAAGGGCATGATGGACAAAAGCTGCTGCAGGAGCAGCCGGCAAAAAAATTGTGAAAAGTTTACGGATAATCTATAAAAAGATCAGGATGATGCAGGGAGTCAAAATGCGAGGGCGCGCCCACAGCACAAAAAATCCCCTTTTCTGAGAATCGAAGAGCGATCCCCCATCCTGGAGGCAGCAAGAAATCACACAATCAATTGTGGTGCTCTTACGAGCAGTGAATCACCCAAGGCGTGTCGCATGGATATAACTGCTTATCTCAAACGCATCAATCATGCCGGGTCCCTTTCGCCGACTGCCCAGACCTTGCGGCAGCTGCATGTGGCGCACCTGCTCACCGTGCCCTTTGAAAACCTGAGCATTCATTGGGGAGAGCCGATCGTCCTTGATGACGAAGCCCTTTTCGAGAAGATTGCAGTGCGCAGGCGTGGCGGCTTCTGCTACGAGTTGAACGGGTTATTCGCCTCCTTGCTCCGTGCTTTAGGGTTCCATGTCGTGATGCTTTCAGCCAGCGTCATGAATGGTCGCGGGGAGTTCGGGCCGGAGTTCGACCACATGACCTTGATGGTCACGCTTGACGAGCGCTGGATCGTAGACGTTGGCTTCGGAGACTCATTCCGTGAGCCACTGCGCCTGGCTGAGGGGCCCGAGCAGGAGCAGGGACAGCGTGCTTATCGCATCGAGGAAGATGGCGGTGGCCGTCTGGTTCTGATCGAACGCGGTGACAGGGGTGAGTGGAAGCCCCTGTACCGCTTCAGCTGTGAGCCACACGTCTATAAAGATTATGCGGGGATGTGTCACCATCATCAGACCTCAGCTGATTCACACTTTACGCAACAACGCATCTGCTCCCTGGCAACGGAGGAAGGGCGCATGACGCTGAGCGGGATGCGGTTGATCATCACGCGAGGTGGTGAGCGGCAGGAGCGAGAGCTGGAGAATGAAAAGGAATATGGGGAGGTGCTGCAGACTCACTTTGGCATCGAAGCCTTGCCGAAGCAGGTGTTGCAGCAGACCGCAATGAGCAGACTTTCAGAAGATTAAGTCCCTTGCAGCGGCTGGCCTCTGGCGTTATGCAGAAGAATGCGGGGTGGATAGATGAGCGAATCAACGACTCGCATGACGAATACCGGGGATCCTCCAACAGATTCTGCCGTCGCTGACCGGGTTGGAAAGAATGCGTACAAATATTGGAAACGGATGACAAAATTAATCGAACAAAGCCATCCCCCCTGTGTCAACATTGGTGACGGCGACCCGGAAAATTCCAACTAAAGCCATCACATGATGGATGGCTGTCCCTGATGCCCACCTCCCCCTCCGGACTCTGCTTCGGCAATACTTGCATTTTTCACTCATCTGGGCGCAGGAGTGCGGGGGCCAAACACATGTTGGCGCCATTCACCGGAAGTCCTCCCTGTGAACCTCTCATAAATATATTGGCCTCCAAAATAACTTAGCAGTGCCTAATTTTTCTACTTGACACTAACAATTTCTAAAGGATAATCTTTCTCCATTCGTTGGCGGGCCCCCAACGAGACCTGGCGGCGACTTGCACACACCACAGGAAAGGCTGGGGTTGACATGTTCATACTCCTCTGGATTGTGCGCCGTTGGCCCCTGAGTAATGAGATGTTTTCGAGCTGTTTGGGATTGTTGCCGTCGCCGCGCATGACTGCGCCGCAGGCCTTTGACTCCTGGCCTTACTCTATGAATTTGAAAGGAAAATACATGAAAAGAATGTTCACACTCATGATCACGCTGGCATTTGTGCTCAGTGCCGCCGGGCATGCTTCCGCATGGGTAAAAGGGAATCCTGCCGGGAAAGGGAATCCCCAAGGAAAATTCAGTTCCGCCCCCCCACCCTTTCAGGTGAGTTACGAAGACGGGACTTACAGAGGAATATTCGCCGACAGAGGGGATATCCAGGTTGCTTTGCAGTTCACACTCGTGGACAACCATGTGACCGCCATCAGTTTCAGGCAGCTTTTCCACTCGGGAATAGATTACCTTACAGGCAAGGACTATGTGACAGTCCAGGGAATCAAGGAGCAGCACCAAGCACTCATTAATTACCTGATCGGCAAAGATATCCGCTCTGCGCTGCAGGATCTTTACGACCCCGGAAGTATCGTGACCTTCGAAGTGGATAAGTTCGATAGCCACGAAGCATTCACCGGCGGCACACTGCGTGCGGGCAAAGTCATTTCCGCAGCCCGGGACGCCCTGAACAGGGGTGTTTACAGGTACTAAGAGACTGTTTTTCGGCGCAGGGAGCAGGTCCAAACTTTGGTGTCGGGCCTGCTCCTTTCTTCGCTGCCTTCCCGGGCGGAAAACAAAGCGCCTCCAACAGCCAACCCATTCCAGAGCCCCGTCAATAACTTTATGGCCCCTTCCAGCAGCTCCGTATGGCGATTGGCCTGGCCCCAGATGCTCATGATGCTTTTTCTCTGCCTCATCGGCCTGTCCGATGTGTGGGCTGCGGGCAGACTGGGCCGGGAGGTTCAGGCCGGCATGGGCATGGTCAACCAGGCATTGCTCTTTTTCCTGGTTCCCGCCATTGCCCTGGCCAACAGCATGGCCACTGCCGTCAGCCAGTCCTTTGGCGCCGGACGCCACCGGCGGGTGCAAAGATTTGTGG
>SL_3KL_010_SEDDRAFT_10006166_pt1 | contig 10728 bp, 5 predicted proteins | sample SodLakKL_010_SED_2_FD_10381 | JGI IMG/M metagenome (IMG submission 10381)
TGAATGATAACTCTCCATCCACGCCTCGTGTCCGCTGCCGGAGAGGCCGTGTTCGCCGATCTCTTCCAGCTTGCTGATGAATTCCTCAAACGCCGATGAGGCCTCCTCAAGATCTGAATCGATAAATGCATCTTTTCCTTGAATGTAGATTTCAATCGCTTCGGTCAGTTGTGCACGGAAATCCTCAGGTACATCGTCAAAGGAGTTTTCCTTGAATGTAGATTTCAATCGCTTCGGTCAGTTGTGCACGGAAATCCTCAGGTACATCGTCAAAGGAGCCATGATCTGCCTCTGAATGGTCATGACCATCCGCTTCACCGTTGTCCATATCCATATCACCATGATCCATACCCGGCATCGAGGGCCCGCCACGCCCGGTTCCGGGCTCCCGGTTCATCATACTGAAGCGGTCGGCAAGCTGCATTTCGCTGTCGAGCCGGAAGTTGCCGTGAAAGACCACCTCTTCGTTTTCTGTAATACCTTCTTCAATGACATAGTAATCGCCTGCCCGGACACCCAGCTCCACTTCGCGGACTACAAAGCGGGGTACTTCTGCGGTAGTGTCTTTTATGTAAACCAGTGATCGCGGCCCGGTCCATAATACGGAAGATGCGGGTACCATCAGTTTTTCCTCCAGCATTTCGGAGTGCACCACACCACGCACGATCATTTCGGGACGCAGAGAATGATCGACATTTTCCACATCAGCCCGTACACGAATGGTTCGTTTTTGCGGGTTGAAGGTGGGATCGATAAAGTCCACGCTGGCCGTATAGCTGCTGCCCGGATTTGACCGGCTCCTGAATTCGATCTCTGCTCCTTCCTGCAGCCAGCCCAAATCTTCCTCATAAGCATCAAACGTTACCCAGAGGTGATCGAGATTGGCCACTTCGTAGATAACAGACCCTTCCATCACATGCTGTTCATCCACTACGTTTCTTTTCATCACAAATCCATCTACCGGAGAGAGGATCTCCATATTCCGCATCACATCTCCACGATCAACAATGTCCTGAATCTGCTCATCAGTAAACTCCCAAAGCTTAAACTTTCGCACGGCCGATTCATACAGACTCGGATTTCGGTCCTTCACCTTAACCGCTTCCAACAGCTCCCGCTGTGCAGAAACCAATTCCGGCGAGTAGATCGTTGCCATCACTTCTCCCTCGCGAATCGGTGCACCCGTGAAGTTGATCTCTACATCCTGGATGCGTCCTTCAAAGTGGGCTGTCACATAGCTGATCCGCCGCTCATCAATCTCCACACGTCCCGGCAGGTGCAGTTCGCGTTTCGGGCGCTCACGAATTACAGACGTGGTCTGGATGTTAGCGAGCTGCATGGAGGCTTCGGTCATTACCATGCTGTAGTCATCCTCGCGCTCTTCGGAAGATGCAGGAATCAGATCCATCCCGCAGATCGGGCAGGAGCCGGGGCCGTCCTCGCGAACGGATGGGTGCATGGAGCAGGTCCACACCTCTTCGCCATTTTCCGTGGTCACTTCGTGATCGTGGCCGGCATGCGGGTCATGATCATGGGATCCGCCGAAAATCAGCCATCCGAGCAACAGCCCGGTGATAAGGAGTCCGGCGCCTGTAAGTAGTTGTGTTTTTGTGATGTTCATTTTTCTATTGTTTATCTGTGATAAAATTTGGTGTAGTAAATCCCCTCGCGCGCTTGCGTCCCGATCCTTCGGGGAGAGGGGAAATGTGAAGGCAAAAAGGCGAAGCCTGGTTTGCCAAACGAGGGGTGTGTTCGGCAGGGCTTGTGCCTGTGCCGGAACACACCCCTGATGAAACCGCTATACGCGTTTTCATCTGTCCCCTCTCAAGCCACACTTGGTCCCGATTTTTTCGGGAAGGGGACTATTCCCAATCAAACTTTCAATCCGCACAACAGCTTTGTTCTGCCTCACAACTGCTTCAATCCGTTCAATCTCCAGATCGAGCAGTTCGCGCTGAATCTGGAGGAGTTCATCGAAGCGTGCCCGGTCTACGGTATACTCTTCGCTGAGAATATCGAGTGCCTGTTGTGCACGTGGGACGAGCTCTTCATCCAGCAGACGTATATTTCGTTCTGATTTTCTCAGCTCTTCCAAGACTGACTCCACTTCGCTTGAAAGCCGGTTTTCGGTTTGAAGGAGTTCAGAGTCGAGAGCCCGCTTTCGGCTGATAATTTGCTGTTGTTGTGAATTCGAGCGGGACCGAAAAATGGGCAGGCGAACTGTTGCCATGCCGATAAAACTTTCCCGAGCGTCCGGAAACATCGACATCGGGCCGAAATCGCGCCCCATGACTTCCAGGCCCAGTCCAAAGGATGGGCGCCCGCTGAGCTGCGCAACCCGCTGCTGCTGATCGAGTGCGTTGCTTCTGGATTCAATCCCGTCAAACCGGGGGTTTTCTGCCCGTACCAACTGATGGATCTGATCATCACTATAAAGCACCTGTTGTGTTTCGATCTGCTCCGTGGTTTCCACAACGAAATCAGCAGGCCGGTTCAGAAATTCGTTGAAGCCGGCCTTCAGTGGTATGAGCTGATCCTCCAGGTTTTCGATGCGGTTTTGAAGTCGCGCTTCCTCCATCTGGATTCGCAGAATATCCGCCTGTGCAGCCCGACCAGTTTCATATCGAATCTCTACAAGGGTTTCCAGCTCCCGAACCAGCTCAATCTGATCATTCACTATCCGAATCTGCTGCTCAACTTCCGCAATATCAAACCAGGCAATTTGAAGGTCACGAAGTATCTCGAGCTGACGAACATCGATCTGAGCCCGGTCCGCTTCTGCCGCAGCCCGCTGCGCATCACGCATTGTCCCAAGCGATCCAAACCACGGAAACATCTGCATCGCCGACACCGAAAAGCGTTCCAATTGCGATTCTGCCATCATTGGGTTGAAATCGTACATGATATTCAGCTCCGGATCAGGCAGCACACCAACTTCCCGTGCACGCTCCTTTTCCGCTTCATAAAGATGATGCAAAGATCGAAGTTCGGGGTTCTCCTCGATTGCAATTCGAATGTATTCTTCGAGCTGGGAATAACTCTCCCCTAATAAGGGGAGATTGAGAGGGGTGTTTACTGAGTTTGTTGATGACTCAGAACCCTGCGCATGCAACGAAGTTGTTAGGCTCCCCATAAAAATGGCAACCAATAGAACAACGGCAACTGGAAATCCACTCCCCTCCCCGAGGTGTCGGGACCAGGAAAGCAATGGCAGGAGAGATGAACACCCCCCTTTGTTCCCCCTTGATAGGGGGGAATTATCGTTCCACTTCAAGATCGGAAACTTTTCATACTCTCCCCTCCTTGTGCCGGGGCTTTTCCGGCATAGGGAGGGGTTGGGGGTGGGTCTTCTCACTTTTGCCTTTTTACAACTCATATTTTCTCCTCCAATTCATTCACATTTCGTAATCCATATTCCTTCCACATCGCATAGAGCAGTGGCACTAAAAGCAGACTCAGCACCTGTATCAGCATGCCGCCGAAAATCGGGATCGCCATGGGAATCATGATTTCAGATCCTTTTCCGGGTGAGGTTAGAATCGGCAGCAGGGCCAGCAACGTGGTGCCGGTGGTCATCAGGCAGGGGCGAACCCTCCGCATACCGGCCTCGATGGCTGTAGCGTAAATACTTTCGAGACTTTCCGGTTTTTTCCGTTCAAACAGTTGTTCCAGGTAGGTGGCCATCACCACACCATTATCCACGGCAATACCGAACAGTGCCAGGAAACCGACCCAAACGGCTACGCTCATATTTACCATCCCCATCTGGAAGAAATCCCTCAGTTCCACTCCCAGTATCGAAAAGTTGAAGAACCAATCCTCACCGTAGAGCCAGAGAAGGATAAATCCGCCCGCCCAGACCAGAACAATACCGGAAAAAACGATCAGCGTTACGGGTGATGATCGAAACTGGAAATAGATAATCAGAAAAATGATCAGAAGTGTGATCGGAAGTACCACTGAAAGACGTTCGGCCGCACGTTGCTGGTTGCGGAATTCACCTTCAAAAGTATAGCTGATTCCGTCGGGTACGGTTAAACTGCCTTCACTGATTTGATGATCAAGATAATTACGAACCCGGTTCACTACATCAATCGGTGCTTCACCAGGCTGGCGGTCGAATGTTACATAGGCACTCAGGAATGTATTTTCGCTGCGGATATTCATCGGCCCGGTTTCAAACCGGATTTCGGCAAGCTGCCCCAGCGGTATCTGGCTTCCGTCCGGTGATGGAATCAGTACTCGTTCAATCATTTCCGGTGAATTTCGATACTCCCGGGCGTATCGAACCCGAAGCGGATAACGTTCGCGGCCTTCCACGGTCATACCCAGCATCTGTCCGCCGATTGCAGTACCGATCACCTGCTGAACATCCTGTATAGACAACCCGTGACGGGCAATTTCACTCCTGTCGATATCGATCTCCAGGTAGGGCTTACCGACTACACGATCTGCAAATACGGATGCAGGCCGGACACCCTCAACCTGACGAATCATCGGTTCAACACTGGTTGCAAACTGATCGATGGTTTCGAGGTCGGGGCCGCTGATACGGATTCCCATGTTGGCACGCATTCCAGTCTGGAGCATAATCAGGCGCGTCTCAATCGGCTGTAATTTTGGTGCAGATGTAACACCCGGGATGTCTGCAGCATGCAGGATTTCGGTCCAGATATCATCCTGGTTTTGAATATGATCGCGCCACTGTCGATAATAGCGTCCGCCGCGGTCGGGAACCAGGTCTCCGCTTTCATTCCGCACAAATTCCCCATTTTCAATTTTGTATCGAACTCTGCGGCCGCGGTCATCTGTCTTATATTCACTTTTATACATGATCACATTTTCGAACATCGAAACCGGGGCGGGATCGAGCGCCGATTCCACCCGCCCGATTTTACCCACCACTGTTTCAACTTCAGGGATAGATGCAACACGCATGTCCATCTCTCGGGTCATCTGCAGGGCTTCTTCGATGCCTGCGTGCGGCATGGTAGTTGGCATCAGCAGGAATGAACCTTCGTCGAGTGTTGGCATAAACTCCTGGCCCAGTCCGGGGAAGCGATCATCAACGGCTGACCATAAACGGGTTTCTTCAATTTCAATGCCTATAGCGTTAAATCCATTTGCAACATATTTGAAAGTAGTATCAAAACCGCGCCAGCTCATCAGTCCGAAAATCAGGATCAATAACGGAAGAGACATAAACAGGGCTTTATTTCTGAGAGCCCAGTCCAGGATTCTTTCATAGTATTTCATGAAAAGCCAGAAAAGCCCGAATACAACTCCTACTGTAAGCAAAATAAACAGAAGACTGAAAGAGATCGGGTTTTCCGGGCCGAGGGGCAGCCAGTATCCGGCAAGCAGCCAGGCGATGCCCAGTAAGATAATTCCATTGTTAACCCAGGGCGACCAGGGTCGATACTCTTCGCGATAGATTCCGGCGAGATTGTTGATACCGAGGGCAATCAGGATAAATCCACCCCAGCCATACAGGGTGAAGGCAACAAGCAAGCCCGCAATAATCATCAGCCCATTCCAGAAAACTTTCCAGCTTCTCTTTCCGATCTTTTGTGAAAAAAGCCAGTGGGAAAAAGCCGGGATGAGTGTGATGACAATGATCAGTGTTGCAATCAGGATGAACGTTTTTGTCCAGGCAAGGGGGCCGAACAGACGCCCTTCTTGTGCTTCGAGCATAAATACCGGCAGAAAGCTGACAATGGTGGTCATCAGCGCGGTAATTACAGCGGGACTAACTTCGGATGTTGCCCGGTAGATCGTTTCAAGAAGATCCTCATCCGGGTCTTTTTCGTCCATATGTTTCAACATATTTTCGGTGAGGATAATACCCATATCCACAACCACTCCGATTGAAATAGCGATGCCGGCCAGGGCTACAACATTGGCATCCACACCTACATACTTCATCATGATAAAACTCATCAAAACGGCCAGTGGCAGAAGCGCCGATATCACAAAAGAGGTTCTCAGGTGCATCACCATAATGATAATGACAATGATGGTGATCAGGATTTGCAGTGACAGAGCTTCCTCGAGGGTACCAAGTGTTTCATAGATCAGTCCGGTGCGATCATAGAAAGGCACAATGTTCACCTGCGATACCGTACCGTCGGCCAGTTCTTTGGATGGAAGGCCGGGTGCAATTCTTTCAATCTCTTCTTTAACATTGTTAATAACTTCAAGTGGATTCTCTCCAAATCGTGCCACAATTACACCTCCCACTGCATCCGCACCGGCTTTATCCAGGGCGCCACGGCGTTGGGCGGGGCCCAGCCCTACATGTGCCACATCCCTGATTCGAACCGGTATGTTGTCTACCGTAGCTACCACACTTTCTTCGAGATCTTCAACCGATTCGATATATCCAAGCCCCCGAACCAAATACTCTGCACGGTTCATTTCAATCGTGCGTGCACCCACATCGAGATTGCTTTTCCGAACGGCATCGGCTATCTGATTGACGTTCACTCCCGATTCCCGCATCGCCACAGGATCGATATCTACCTGGTACTCTTTTACAAAGCCGCCAATACTGGCTACTTCAGCCACTCCCTTCACACCTGATAATGCCAGCCGTACCTGGAAATCCTGGATAGATCGCAGCTCCTGAGGATCCCAGCCGCCTGTTGGATTTCCATCAGAGTCAATTCCTTCAAGTGTATACCAGAAAATCTGACCGAGGGCAGTTGCATCGGGTCCGAGTGCAGGCTGCACACCCTCAGGCAGTGTTCCGCCCGGCAGCGAACTCAATTTTTCAAGAATTCGCGACCGGCTCCAGTAGAATTCGATATCATCCTCAAAAATCACATTGATGGATGAAAAGCCGAACATTGAGTTACTCCGAACGGTACGCACACCGGGCAGACCCAGCAGCTGCGTGGTTAAAGGATAAGTAATCTGGTCTTCAATATCCTGCGGCGATCGTCCCTGCCATTCGGTAAAGACGATCTGTTGATTGTCACCGATATCGGGGATCGCATCCACCGGAACCGGATCGCGCGGGAGAAAATCGATATCCCAGTCGAACGGAGCCGTGGCAATACCCCAGCCTGCCAGTGCTAAAAATAGCAGCAGGGCTATGAGTTTATTTTCGAGGAAAAAGTGGATGATTTTATTTGTCATGAGGACCCACCCCTTGTTCCCCTCCCTATCACGCCAAATGAAGCGTGACAAGGAGGGGAGACTTTGCAAAAGGGTTTTAAGTTGGTATTTGGTTTTATGGGCGTTAGAGTGTTGGGAAGGAAAAACTCCCCTCTCGAAAGGGGAAAGGTGAAATGAAAACAGCACAGCTGATTTTCATGAACGAGGGGTGTGTTCGCGGGGGTACTGTGCTCGTTGTTAGAATTAGTTCCAAATCAACGCTCCGAAACACCCCTCGTCCACGCGAACTACACGCGTGACCACTCCCCTCGAGGGGAGACTTTTTCCTTTCCAAAAATAGAAATGGCTAATTCAAAAACGTGTCGTATACGAGCCAGAGGGGTGGGTCGTGCTGGGTGAGCTGTTTGTTTTGGGAGGTGGATATCTGCTCGGAAGAGGTGATGAACGGGGTGAGATTCCCTGTTTCAGCAAGCATAATGGCGGCACCCGTGGATGATACGATCCAGTCAGCATCACTCAGTGCGCTTTCACTAATGTTGCAGGCGCAGATGAAACCCCAGTCGCAGTCGTGGTGATCTTGAGTATCTTCTTTTTTATCTTCTGATTCCGACTCACAGCAGCTGTGGTCATGCGCCATCTCGGTGGCAGTACCTTCCCGGTCAGCCAAACAGAATTCAACCAGATATTTGGCATGAAGACCTGAAGGAAGCAGGAACGCCACTAACAGCAAGAGTGCCGTAGATTTTGTAAACTGGTAATATGCTTTTTGAGAATTTTTCACAAACTAAGAATAACTTTTCATACGGAGAAACTCACGAAATCCAAAAATATTACACAATTGGATTGGTATTTTGCTAACAAAGCTGATCCGAAATCAAAAGTAAGTTGTATCAGGCGGACTGAATTTTATACGTACTCACAACTCATTTCAATCTTCATCTCAGGCATTAATAAAAAAAATTCAAATTTTGCGCATAGTAAAGTATATTCGATTGCTACCAAATCTTATTGTCTTGCTTTTTAAGTAAGTAAATTTTTGATGTCATCATGATCCACTCCTGATTTTATGGATAACCGGATACTTGCTAATAATATGGCAGACCTGTATCGCGAAGCTGCCCGGCGTTACAAATCGCTGCCTGCCTTTGCCACCAGGAAAAAAGAACAGGAATGGGATCCGATCTCTTACGAGGTTCTCTATGAACGCGGTCTGAATCTCGCTACCGGCCTGATCGAAATGGGAGTGGACGCACGTGAACATGTGGGTTTATTTGCCGATAACAGGTTTGAATGGATTCTGGCCGATTGTGCCGTACAGCTCTGCGGTGCGGCAGATGTACCCCGTGGCCGGGATATAACCGATGGTGAATTGGTTTATATCATCAACCATGCAGAAATCAGAGTTACGTTTGTAGAAAACGAAGCTCTGTTGAAACGAATCGATGGCCTGAGACCGGAATTACCGGAACTTCAAGAGATCATCCTGCTGGAATCAACGGCCGATACTCCTGAAGGCGTACATAAACTTGAAGATGTAATCAAGCTCGGTCAATCGCTCCGCAAACAAGGTGATACAAGTGCGGAAGAGCGAATAGCCGGAATTCAACCCGATGATCTTTTTACCCTGATATACACATCTGGCACCACCGGTAAACCCAAAGGTGTGATGCTTACGCATGCTAATATGATGTCGCAGGTGAAAGTAATTCCTATTGAACTCAACTGTACCGACCGCGTTCTCTCCATTTTACCCATTTGGCATATCTTTGAGCGGGTTTTTGAAGTATTTACCATTTCCTGTGGTGTATGTACCTACTACTCCAATATCAGATCTCTTGCCGACGACCTGAAAAATGTAGAACCAACGTTTATGGGATCAGCACCCCGGTTGTGGGAAAGCCTCTATCATAAAATTAGAAAAAGAGTTGGAGAATCGCACTGGATGAGGCAGCTTCTATTCCATACAGCCTACTTTTTGAGCCGGCAATATATGAACTCGCTCTATTTCCTTTCGGGAAGCGATTTGAAACTAAAGTCAGTATCAAAACTAAAACGAACACTACTATTGCCCTTACACGCACTTCGATGGATTCTGGTGCTTCCTGTCTACGGTTTTTTCAATGTGGCTGTGCTTGAGCCGGTTCGTCTGAGTGCAGGCGGTTCGCTGAAGGCAACCATTTCGGGTGGTGGTGCTCTTCCGGTTGAGATCGACCGATTCTTTAATTACATCGGCATACCGGTCCTTGAAGGATATGGAATGACCGAAACCTCGCCTGTTATCGCTGTTCGTGAAGAGGACGATATTGTCATCGGTACAGTTGGCCCGCTGGTGGATCACACCGAAGTAAGAATAGTGGATCTGGAGTCGGGTAAAACGATCTATCCGAATCCTGAACTTCCGGATAAAGGCAGAGGCCTGCGTGGTGAAATTCATGTAAAAGGCCCGCAGGTGATGAAAGGATATTTTAAAGATGACGAACTAACCGCCAAAACCATCCAGGGCGGTTGGCTGCGAACGGGCGATCTCGGCATGATCACCTTCAACGACTGCCTGAAAATTCTAGGGCGCTCAAAATCCACGGTTGTTTTGCTGAGCGGTGAAAACCTCGAGCCTGAGCCGATTGAAATGAGACTTACCCAGAGCGTTTATATCGATCACTGCATTCTCGTAGGCCAGGATAAAAAACATGTTGGTGCTCTTATCGTACCAAGCCTGGAAGGGTTCAAATATAATGGCATGCAGGTACCCACTCTCGAAGAACTTGCAAAAAATGAAAATGCACATAAAGTGATTCGTGCTGAAATCAAAAAAATGATTTCAGTTACTAACGGATTCAAGAGTTTCGAACTTGTGAAAGATTTCAGGCTTCTTTCCGAAGATTTTACAGTCGGGGATGAACTGACCAGCCTGTTCAAAATGAAGCGCCACATAATTCATGACAAATACTCAGGCCTGATTGAAGAAATGTATCAACAAGAATCTGCGGAGGTGACCTGATCATGGAATTTCCAACACAACTTCTCTACCCGATCGATCAGGTTTTGCTTGCCCTGATGATCTTTTCGATTATGTTTGGAATGGGTTCCAGCCTTACGGTCGATGATTTTAAAACAGTGGCCCGATATCCGAGGGGTATTTTGATAGGCTTTCTCTCACAGTTTGGACTGATGCCCTTGTTTGCATTCGGGCTGGCGATTGTTCTTGAACTTCCCCCGGCCTATGCCATTGCACTCATTTTGATCGGTTGTTTACCCGGAGGAACCACATCAAACATGTTTGCCTATTTCGCACGCGGTTCCGTTGCGCTGAGTATTGCCATGACAACTGCATCCACCGTAATGGCCCTGATGATGATGCCTCTGTTGCTGGAACTTTATACCGCCGGTTTCACCGAAGCTGTATCAGAGGAGATGATAGCGGCAGGGGCCGATGCGGAATTTGTGATTCCAACAGGAAATATCATCGCATCGCTGGTTCTGGTTTTGGTGCCTGTAGCCATGGGAATGTTTCTGCGGGCTAAATCGAGGGTTTGGGCCAAAACAGCAGAAGATACAGCCGGTTTTATGGGTATTATCGTGATCATTTATCTGATTGGGACCGCATTTGCC
>SL_3KL_010_SEDDRAFT_10006167_pt1 | contig 10727 bp, 7 predicted proteins | sample SodLakKL_010_SED_2_FD_10381 | JGI IMG/M metagenome (IMG submission 10381)
ATCCAATGCCACCCGGGCCCCGTCTCCTTCGCGGGCACCCAGGCCGGTGATCTCCACCCTGTCCTCGCCATNCACCCAGGCGAAGAGCCCGGTGCCGGACAACGCACCGATCCGGGTGGGGAAGCTGTGCCGCTCTCCTCCCTGCAGCCCCCCTGCCTGCTGGGCTCCCCCCTCCAGGGGCTCCACGAAGGTCATCCAGGTGTCATCCACCTGGCGGCGCCACTGGATGAACCGGCCGTCCGGAGAGATGTCCAGCCCCTGGCCGTCGTCATCCACCTCCCGGGTGGGATGCCGCTCCCCGGTGAGACCGGCCACCTCCTGGGTGAAGGACTGCCCGTTGGGTCCCTGGAGGACCTCCAGGTAGCCCCGGGCCGCCGCCATGTAGTCCCCCTCGTCCCAGGCGAAGTAGGCCTGGTGGAGTTCAGGGGACGGTTGGAGCTGGGCAGCCGCCGAGGGGGGCGCAGCCAGGGCGCCGATTACGANGGCCAGAGTCAGGAGAAGGGGTTGGATCCAGCGCATGTAGGGATTGTCCGCGGCAGGGGTCGTGGGGCCAGGACCGGACTCGGAGCCCGGGATCGGGATCGACATCGGGATCGGGGTCAGGATCAAGTCCTGAAGGATCGGATCGTGATCGGTCCTGGATGGAGGCGGTGGTTCGGTCTCAGAACTTTCGGCAGCGAACCGGAGTACGCAACCGGAGAGAAGCCGGACACCCTCTGAAAGGCCGTTGAAGACCCCCCTGCCGCTGGAGGCCCCCATGTCTACTCGTCCCCCCATCCTGGCCCTCTTCCTCCTCCTGGCCCTCCCGGTTCTGGGCCCTGGGCTCCCCGGTGCCGGCTGGACCGGATCCGGAGGCGACACCGGGCTGGGATCCTGGGCCGGCTCGCTGGCGGGCCAGACCCCTGAGATGGCACCCGAGACGGGTGCGTTCGCCTTCCAGGGCGTCACCGTCATCCCCATGGACGAGGAGCGAACCCTGCCCGATCACACCGTCCTGGTCCGGGACGGACGGATCCTGGAGGTGGGACCCGCCGCATCGGTGGAGATCCCTGACGATGCCCGGATCATCGACGGCCAGGGCCGCTACCTCCTTCCGGGCCTGGCCGAGATGCACGCCCACGTTCCACCGGGCCAGGATCCCCCACGGGAAGATATCGAGGAGACCCTCTTCCTCTATGTGGCCAATGGGGTCACCACCATCCGGGGGATGCTGGGCGCCCCGTATCAGATCCCCTTACGGGAGGAGATCCGGACCGGTGAGGTACTGGGCCCCGACTTCTACGTGGGCGCCCCCTCCCTGAACGCCAACACCGCGCCCACCCCGGAGGCCGCCGATTCCCTTGTTCGGGCCCACCACGCCGCCGGATACGACTTCCTGAAGATCCACCCCGGCGTTCCCCTGGACGCCTGGGACCAGATGGTGGAGACGGCTCGGGAGGTGGGGATCACCTACGCCGGCCACGTCCCTGCCGATGTGGGCATCCACCATGCCATGGCGACGGGGATGGCCACGGTGGACCACCTGGACGGCTTCCTGGAGGTCACCCGTCAGGAGGGCGCGAATCTGGAGGACCCTGTGGAACGGTTCCAGGCCACCGATCCGGGCGCCCTGGAGGCCCTGGTCCGGGAGCTGGCCCAGCGGGGGGTCTGGCAGGTCCCCACCCAGTATCTCTGGAACCACCTTTTCGGGTACGTGGACCCGGATGAGGTCCTCGCTCAGGACGAGTTCCGCTACATCGCACCGGAGCTTCGGGAAAACTACCGGGAGCGGGCCATCCGGAACCGGGAGAACCCCCAGATCACCCCCGCGTCGCACCAGGCCCACGCTCAGATGCGGCAGGAGTTCCTCCGGGCCGCACACCAGGCCGGGGTGCCCATCCTCATGGGCACCGACTCGCCCCAGCTCTTCAATGTCCCGGGTTTCGCCCTCCACCGGGAGATTCCCCTCATGGAGGATGCAGGGATGAGCCCCTTCCAGGTCCTGGTTTCCGGCACCCGGGAAGTGGCCCGGTACGTGGAGACGTCGTTGGGGCTGACCGGGGACTTCGGAACGGTGACGCCCGGGAACCGGGCCCATCTCATTCTGCTGGAGTCCAACCCCCTGGAATCCCTGGATGCTCTCCAGGACCGGGCCGGGGTCATGGTGGCCGGCCAGTGGCTCTCGGCTGAGGCCATCGAGGCTCGCCTCCAGGAGATCGCCCAGCGACATGGAGGGTGAGGGGTCGGGGCGGTGACAAAGATCGTCGCCGGAGCCGGCCCTGATCTGGTCAGACCAAGATAAGTATACATACTTTCTAAACCGATGGATAAAATGTATACTTATCTTCCATGAACCTAAGTGAGATCGACAACGAGCTCAGTGCCGCCAATCCTTGGTGGCGAGATCCAGACCATTGGCCAGCTTCGGACGTGCAACTCCGAACAGCCCAACGGTCCTCCTTGAACTACGATCCGCGCCCCCTCGACGACCTCACGGCCGGTGGTCTCTACGTCCTTCGAGGGCCCAGGCGCGTGGGTAAGTCCACTGCCCTGAAGAGGCTCATCGCACGCCGCCTGGAGGCCGGGGCCCCTCCACGAAGTATTCTCCACGTGTCGGTGGAGGGCCGCACGGCCCAGGATCTGGTGGATATCGTGCGCAGGGCGAACACAACGTGGCTCAGGGGTGACCCGGGCCAACGCCTCTGGGTCATCGACGAGATTACCGGTGTCAAGGGACCGTGGCCTGAAAGCGTGAAACGCTTACGGGACAGTGACACCCATTTCTCCGCAGACACGATAATCTTGACAGGCTCCTCGGCAGCGAAGTTCGAGGAAGCCCGAAAGCAACTTGCAGGGCGCAGGCACACGGAGAGGAGCGATCGCACCCTGTTCCAGATGGGTTTTCTGGACGTCTGCCGAGCTCTGGGCATCGAGTTGCCCGAGCCGCCAGCCGTGGGCCTGGCTACCCTGGGTAGCTCGGAGACACTCCAGGATGCGGTAGAGCAGGTGCGGCCCTGGTTGCCAGCAATGATCGATGCGTGGGATCGCTTCCTGCGGATCGGCGGCTACCCTCAGGCGGTCGAGTTGGCGTTGGAGAACCCGCACCCGGGGGCGAGCGCCGGTTTGCATGACACGCTGTGGGACGTGATCCAGGGCGATGCCTTCCATGGTTCAGGGCTGACCCCGACGCAGACACAGACCATCCTCCGCTCGATCACGGCCTCACTGGGCTCGCTCTTCTCCGTCCAGGCCCTGGCGTCCGCCATCGACGTGGCCCACGCGACAGCCGAGAGTCGACTCGATGCACTCCGGCGCGGGTTTCTCACATTTCCGGTCCACCGCGAGCAAGGCTTGGCTCCGCGCCCGCAGGCGCAAACGAAGTGGTACTTCACGGACCCGCGCCTGGCTCAACTCGCGTCGGAATTCGGTGCCGGAAGCCCCGCGGATATGACTGCCCTCTCGGAACAGCAGGTCGCAGTGGCACTGCTGAGGAGGTTGGAAGAAGAATCGCCTGGAGCGGCCATTCGCCACGACTCCCTCCTCTACTATCGGTCTCGGACCAGGGCAGAGATCGATTTCGTTTCGCCGATGTTCCCAGAAACCTGCGTAGAGTCGAAATTCGTGGACCGTGGGTGGGGCCGTGCGTTTCAAACCATCGAGGCTTCGGGAAGGCAAATGGGTATCGTTGCCACTCGATCTGGGACGAGGCGGCACGTCGGTGGCTGGGCCATCCCGGCCGGGATGGTTGCTTATCTCCTTGGGAGCTGATCATGGGTCACCGTGAAGAGCCCCAACACCACTGGACGCCCCCGCCGTTTTGCCTGTCCCCCCGGGAGCCCATACCATCCATGCCGACTCCCGCAGCCACGGAATTGTGCACGACCCACGACCTGATCTCCATGCCCGACGCTGACCCTCATCCTTCCGTCCGACGAGGTCCGTTCCATGCCAACAGCTGATCCCATGCGCCCTTCCCCGTCCCTCCCGGCCCGGCCCGCCCTGGCCCTCCGACTCATCCTCCGGGCCGGCACCCTGGCTCTGGCTGCTGCCCTTCTCCTCCTGCCCCTCTCGGGCCTCCAGGGTCAGATGCCCGGCGCCGAGTCGCCCCGGCAGGGGGAGAAGCCCGCGGTGACGGGTGAGGAGTACATGGTCTCGTCCTCCCACCCCATTGTGAACGAGGCCATGGTGGAGGTCCTGGAGAATGGCGGAAACGCCGTGGACGCCATGATCACCGCCGTCCTCCTCCAGCCCGTGGTAGAGCCCCACATGTCCACCATCGCGGGCGGGACGGGCGGGCTCATCTACATGGCCGAAAGCCAGGAGCTCATCTACCTGGACGCCGAGCTGAACCTCTCCCGCTCCACCGGCGCCTCGGGGATCACCTCGGGAGGGCGCATCGGGGTCCCCGGGACGATCCGCGGGCTGTCGGAGGCCGGGGAACGGTATGGGACCCTGTCCTGGGCCCAGTACCTGGAGCCGGCCATCCAGGTGGCTGAGGAAGGTTTTCCCATGTACTCCTACCTCTACTACTACATCATGGAGGGCCGGGAACGCCTGTCGGCCCACCCCGCGTCCCGGGAGATCTTCCTCCCAGGGGGTGTGGCTCCGGAGGTGGGAGAGACCTTCCGCCAGCCCGAGCTGGCCGCCACCCTTCGGCAACTGGCCCAGGAGGGCCCGGAGTACTTCTATACCGGGGCGTGGGCCCGGACCTTCGTGGAGAAGGTGAACGACACCGGGGGGAACCTGGAGTTGGAGGAGCTGGACGAGTACCAGGTCCGCTGGGTGGATCCGGTCCGCTTCGACTACCGGGGTCACCCCATCGTCAGCGCCCCGCCGGCCTCCAACGCCGGGGTCCTCATCGGGATGATCCTGAACATCCTGGAGAACTTCGACCTGGAAGGGATGGGGCACTACACCGAGTCCCCGGAGGCCCTCCTCCTCCTCCGGCAGGCCTACGACCAGGCCCAGAACCACATCTCCCGCTTCGTAGGTGACCCCCGCTCCATGGACGTGCCGATGGAGGACCTCCTCTCCAAGGCCTACGCCCAGCAGATTGCCGCCCTCATCCAGGGAAGCCGGCAGCGGGTGGACCTCCGGGATGGTGAGCCCCTCCCGGAGCAGGCTTCCGTCCCGGCCCAGCGCCCCGAGGAGGGCGCCCCGATCCAGGACACGGACACGAACCACCTGGTGGTGGTGGATGGAGAGGGGAACTGGGTCTCCATGACCCACACCGTCTACGGGAGCACCTTCGCCACCGGGCTCACCGTGGGGGGCGTGGGGGTGAACAGTGGGAACGGATTCCAGGGAACCCGTGTGGGCGAGGGCCGGCGGGTCATCACCCCCTTCCCGGCCACCATGGTTCTGGACCAGGACGGCCGGCCCCACGCCGCCCTGGGCTCACCCGGGATGAGCTCCCGGGCCGTGGCCATGACCCTCATCAACCTCCTGGGCTACGGGATGGACCTCCACAGCGCCATCCACGCCCCCCGCTTCCAGGGATACGGTCCTGGCGACGTGGTCCGGGCCGAGTCCCGCTTCTCCCAGGAGGCCCTGGACGAGCTGGAGGCCTGGGGGGTCTCCTATGAGCTGGTGGGCGGCTACGACCAGAGCATGGGCTCCATGCATGGGGTGATCCGGGACCTGGAGACGGGCCTCCTCACCGGAGTAGCCGACGCCCGGCGGACCGGCTTCGCCGCTGGCCGTTAGAAGGCCGGATCGNNGAGAAAAGGGGGCCGGAGCGAGACAACCGCTCCGGCCCCCTTCTTACTTATCGCCTTCTATACGACTTCTCCGTCCTATACCACCTCTGTCGGGCCTACTCGGTCCCGTCCAACTCCTCGATGGTGGCGTGGGAGGGGCCCCGCTCCTGCTGGAGCTGTCGGGACACGGCTTCTGCGTCCCGCATGACCCGGAGGACGTTCTCACCGGCCAGCTTCCGGAGGTCCGCCTCACTCCATCCCCGGCGGGAGAGCTCGGCGAAGAGGGCCGGGTAGGTGGAGACGTCCTCCAGCCCTTCCGGAATGCTGGTGATCCCGTCGTAATCGGCACCGATGCCCACGTAATCCACCCCGGCCACGTCCCGGGCGTGCTCGATGTGGGCGATGACGTCGTCAATGGTGGCCGTTTCGGCATCGGTGAGGAAGCCCGGCACGTAGGTGATCATGATGACCCCGCCATTCTCCGGGAGCCGCTCCAGGATGTGATCCGGCACGTTCCGCTGGTGCTCGTGGAGGGCCCGGACCGAGGAGTGGGAGAAGATGACCGGGGCCTGGCTCACGTCCAGGACATCGGACATGGTCTGATCCGAGACGTGGGAGATATCCACCAGCATCCCCAGCCAGTTCATTTCCCGGACCACTTCCCTTCCGAATTCGGTGAGGCCAGGGGCGCCGGGCTCCAGGGTGGCGGCACCGGCCCAGTCCAGGTCGGCGCTGTGGGTCAGGGTCATGTACCGGGCACCCAGGTCATAGTAGGACCGGAGCGCACCCAGTGAGTTCTCGATGGCGTGCCCCCCCTCCATTCCCAGGATGGAGGCGATCCTGCCCTCGTGGAAGACCCGCATGACGTCCTCGGCGGTGAGGGCCAGGCCGAGGTGCTCAGGGAATTCCTCCAGGAGGCGGTGAGCGATGTCGAACTGCTCGAGCTGGAAGCGAGCCGCTCCCGTCTCCATGGCCGAAGAAGGGACGTAGATGGACCAGAACTGCCCACCAACCCGGCCCTCCCGGAGGCGGGGGATGTCGGTATGCCCCCCTTCCCGACCCTCCACCCCGTAGGCGCGGACGTCCATGGGGGCGTCCTCGTTCAGGCGGATCTGCCAGGGAAGGTCGTTGTGACCGTCAATGAGAGGGGTGGTGGTGAGGACCCGAAGGGCCGTCTCCATGTGGGGGTCCACCTCCTGGGCCTCCAGGGTGGAAAGGGGGCTCAGCAAGAGGAGGAGCAAGGGAAGGAGCGCCAGGGGCGCCCGGATGCAGAGCGGGCAACGAACATGGATATGACCTCCGGTCGGTGATGTTCACAGGTGAACGATCCATATCCACACCCCTTGCCAAAAACAAGGGGCAGTGCCCTCCAGCCCATGCGTCTCAGGCTCCGGACCTCAGAACGACCACTCCACCCCCAGGAGGGGAAGGAAGGGCCGCTGGGCCACCGGCTCCACGTCCCCACCCCGCCACCGATCGAAGTAGTGGAAGAGGGCGTCGCGGCGATTCAGGGCATTCAGGACCTGCAGGTAGGGGCGGAGCCGGGTCGTCCGCCCCCCGATGGTGGGCTCGGTGACCCAGGCCAGCTCCAGGTCCAGGCGGAGGAAATCGTCCTCCGGTGCCACCTCCAGTGGGGAGGTGCCGGTTCCCGTCAGGGTCCGGACCGGAGGCCGGCTCAGCTCCTGGCCCGTCTGCGGGGAGGTGGTCCCGTCCCAGGGGTCGGCAACGGAGACGGCCGAGAGGGGCAGTCCGGCTCCGTATCCCACGGTCAGGCCCGCCTCCATCCCGTCCCCCCACTGGCCCCGAAGTCCCGCGCTCACCAGGTGTCGTCCGGTGAATCGGCTGCTCCCCTGCCCTCCGGCCCTGGGGGAGGTCTCTTCCCAGAACCAGGAGAGGGCGTACCCCACCCATCCCCCCAACCGCTCTCCATGCCGAGAGATCCGCAGATCCGTCCCTGAAGCATTCATCCGGGCGAGCCCATTGGACTCCAGGCCGTCGAAGGCCTTCACGAACCCGGAGACGCCCAGCTCCACTTCTTCGTCCAGGCGCTGATCCAGGGAGAGGACCAGGTGGGTGGCGGAGGCCACGGGGAGCTGGGGCCGCCACCCCAGGGTGGCCGACTCCCCCTCCATCTGGCTTCCCACCAGGCCCGGGAGGGGAATGGGCTCGTGATAACGGCCCGCCGAGGCCGTCAGGGCCGCGTCGTCGGTGAGGCGGAGGGTGGCCGTCCCTCGGGGAGCCACCCGCAGGCCGGCTTCACCCGGAAAATAGTGGGCCCGAAGCCCCCCCTGGAGCCGAAGACGGGAACTCACCGGAAGCTCTACTTCCCCGAAGGCGGCGGCCGTACTCATTCCCACCTCCACCGGCGCTTCGGTGAGCTGGGTGCCCACCTCCCTTCCCCGGGTGTCCAACCGGTAGCGGTAGAGCACCCGGTCCGCTGATCCGCCCACCCGCAGGGACCATCCATCCTGGGGCACCACCATCTCCAGGGCCACCCGGTCCTCTTCCGTTTCTCCTCGGGCCATGACCGACTCCTCCCACTCCAGCGGAAGGTTGGAGTCGTACCGGCTCAACGCGGCCAGGGCCCGGATACCCACCCTGCCGGTGGCACCCCGGTAACGGACCGAGCCCACCCGGTTGCCCCACCCGGCCTCCCCTCCCTGAGCGAAGATCTCGTCCAGGGTCACCGATTCCCGGTTGAAGAAGCCGGTGTAGTCCAGCCGGTGTCCCTCCCCCAGGGGAAGGCTCCAGCGCAGAAGGAGATCCCTGTAGTCGTAGGGAAAATCGCCTCCCGATTCCAACTGGGACTGGAGCCCATGGAGAGTCCGGCCGCCTACCAGCAGCCCGCCCCCTCCCGGAAGCGGGGACTCGAGGGAAGCCCGGGCCAACAGGCCGTCCAGTGCAGCGGACCCCTGAACGGCGTCGGCCCGGGGCGTTCGGGTGGTCACGTCCAGGAGGTAGGAGAGCCCTCCATCGTAGGAGGACGGTGCGCCGCCCAGGAAGAGCTGGGCCTCCTCCAGGAGATCGGATTCGAAGGGGGAAACCAGGCCGGCCACGTGGAAGGGCGTCATGACCGGGGCACCGTCCAGGAGGACGGTCCGGGCATCCACGGTGGACCCGCGCATGTAGAGGACGCCGGGGGGAGCGGACTCGTCTTCTCCGGGCAGGTGCCCCAGAACGCCGGCCAGTCCCGATTCCACCATGCCCGGGGACCCCTCCAGGGTCTGCAGGCGGACCGCCACCCGGGCATCCCCCACGGGGACGAGCCCGGCACCGGTCTCCCCCACCTGCGGGAACCCCTCTACCACCAGGGGCGCCAGGGCCAGGACGCGGGACTCCAGCTCCAGGTCCAGAGAGGTCTCACCCTCGGCCGGAAGGCGAAGGGTCAGCTCCAGTCCCTCTGTGGCCAGGTGGAAAACGCTGATCCGAAGCTCACCAGGCTCCAGTCCCTCTACCCGGTAGCGGCCCCTTGCGTCCGCCACCACCGTCCGGCGGATGTCGTCCTGCCTCAACTCCAGGAGGGCGCCTGGGAGGATGCCGTCGGCCCGGACCCCTTCGGCTCGGACCGTCCCATGGAGGACGGGCCCGGACTGGGCCAGCGCCTCCTGGGTGGTGGGAAGGAGGAGGGCCACGGCCAGACACACTACGCTGAGCGGTGAATTGAAGAGGTGGGTCCTCATTCCGCCTCCCGCGGCAGCTCGATCCACCCGTCCGGATCATCACCTGACTCCACCGGGATCCCGTCGATCTCCAGCGTCCCCTCCTGGAGGACGGCTCGAGGGGCGCCATCCACCCGGATCTCAACCGTTCGGGCCTCCCGGGGCAGCTCGAGACGGAGTCGGCCGGCCTCTCCGCCCTGGATCCGGACCCACCCCGTGCCGGTTTCCAGGGCAGCGCCCCGGGGGGTCTGGACCTGCACCGCCGGCCCGGAGGTCAGACGGAACGCCACAGCGGCTTCCGGATGGAGTTGGTTCAACTCCACCTGGGCCCGTCCGTCCTGAAGGGCCACGGTGAGCGCAGCCCCCTCAGTATCCACGGCCTCGGAGGTGGGCGCCTCCACGGTGACCACCTCTTCCTCGCCGGCCAGCCAACCCCGAACCGGGGATCCGGGAAGGGCCATGGCGGCCCCGGCCCCCAGGAGGAGGATCACCACGGCAGCTGCCGCCGTCCGGCTCCGGTGGAGCCCCACCCGCTTCCGGGCCCGGGCCTGCCGGAGCCTCCAGAGGGCTGCCTCCACATCGGTCTCAGGTTCAAGAACGGCCAGCCGGCGGCTCACCTCCTGGGCCAGAGCCTCCAGCTCCTCGAGCCGGGCCCGGCAGTCGGGGCAACCGCGTAGATGCCCTTCCAGGGCTTCGGTGGCTTCCGGGGTCGTCTCCCCGTCCAGGTAGGCCTGTAGTTGGCCCTCCCCAGGATGATCCATCATGTCGTTTCCTCACCATCCAGTGCGTTGGCCAGTCGTTGCCGGGCCCGAGCCAGGAGCGTGCCCACCGAGGTGGCCTTCACCTCCACGGCGTCGGCCAGCTCCCGGTAGGAGAACCCTTCCTCCCGGAGGAGGAGAAGGGTTCGGTCCCGCTCATCCAGGGACTCCAGCGCCTCCCGGACCCGGGCCACCCGCTCTCCCCGCTCCAGCGCTTCCCCAGGGCCATCGGGCGACGAAGGAAGAACCGGGTTCTCCTCGAGAAGCCGGGACCGGTTCTCCCGGATCCGGACCCGATCCCGGATGAGGTGGGTGGCCACCTTGAAGAGCCAGGCCCGAAGACCTGCAGGATCACCTTCTACCCGCCGATCCAGAAGGCGGACGAAGGCCTCCTGCGCCGCATCCTCCGCAACATCCGAGTCGGAGGTCATACGGACGCAGTACCGGTGGAGCCCCGGATACACGTCTTGGAAGAGCTGTTCGAGATTCACGCGTTCCCGTCGGAGTTCCAGGGGCCTGTTCCACTTCCGGGTCCTTCACCCATGCCAACGATTGAACCTCCCGGTGTGTGACAGGCGCCCTATTGATGGTCCAATCCAGTTCGTGTCAGGGGCGGATTCCGGCGGCAGGAC
>SL_3KL_010_SEDDRAFT_10006168_pt1 | contig 10726 bp, 7 predicted proteins | sample SodLakKL_010_SED_2_FD_10381 | JGI IMG/M metagenome (IMG submission 10381)
TTGTCTGCTTAATATTCAATATTCTCTTTTTGTTTTCAGCAATGCAGGATATATTCCATGCTGATAAGTTTTAAAAAGCAGGAATTGTTTATGATGAATGAACCGTCATTTTTACCGAACCACACGGGATGGATTGAAGTGGTTTGCGGTGGGATGTTTAGCGGAAAAACAGAAGAATTAATTCGCAGGGCACGGCGGGCACATATAGCCGGACAGAAAGTGGTTATTGTGAAACCGGCAATCGATAAACGTTACAGCGATACGGAAGTAGTATCTCACGATGAATCGTCACTTCCCGGAATTACGGTTGATACCGCCGATCAAATCATCCTGCTCACATCATCCGCCCAGGTTGTGTGCATAGACGAAGCCCAGTTTTTTGATGAACGCATTGTGGAAGTTTCCAACACTTTAGCCAATGACGGCAAACGCGTTATCATCGCAGGACTGGACATGGATTTCGAAGGCAATCCATTCGAGCCAATGCCACAGCTTCTTGCCATTGCAGAATACATTACCAAGCTACACGCCATCTGTGCCGAAAGCGGAATGCTTGCAAACTACTCACAACGTGTTGTGGACAGCAGCGAACAGGTTCTCGTAGGGGAAAAAGAAGCGTACGAGCCGAGAGCCCGCCACTGCTTTCGCCCGCCCACAGATAAAAAGCGGGGCAAACCTCTCCCTCCAATCAATCAAACGAACCTGAAAACAGAGACCAAAGAAATCGAATAAATGGACATACTCAGAGGCGCTATCGGAATGATTGCAATCATAGCAATTGCAATTGCATTCAGCAATAATCGTAAAGCGATCAATTGGAAACTGGTAGGAACGGGGCTCGGCATTCAATTTATACTTGCCATTTTTATACTCAAAGGTGCCGTCATGTCAGAATTCTGGTCACCGCTGGGATGGCCAAAAGCCTTTTTTAGCTGGGTATCCAGTTTTTTTGTGGTTGTGCTTGATTTTACCACAGCCGGAGCAGAATTCATCTTCGGGGACCTGGCCCTAAGCCCCGGCATGGAAGACAGTATGGGTCACTTTTTCGCATTCCAGGTTCTGCCCACCATTGTATTTTTTGCATCCCTGACCGCTATTTTCTACCACTATGGTATTCTGCAGAAAGTAGTTAGCGTGATGTCGAAGGGAATGCAGAAAATAATGGGTACATCCGGTGCGGAGTCGCTCTCGGTTGTGGCAAACATTTTTGTGGGACAAACGGAATCGCCGCTGGTCATTAAACCGTACATCGACAAAATGACCAAATCGGAACTGTTAACCATTATGACCGGCGGTATGGCCACCATCGCCGGTGGTGTGATGGCTGCCTACGTTCAAATGCTCGGAAATTCCTATTCCATTGCACAGGGAGTTCCGCTTGATGTTGGCCGGTTGATGTTTGCCGAACAGCTTTTGGGTGCCAGTTTGATGGCTGCGCCTGCTGCTCTTGTTATCGCAAAAATCATTTTTCCCGAAACCTCCGAACCGGTTACAAAAGGCGATGTAAAAATGAGTGTAGAAAAAACCGATGCCAACGGAATAGATGCTGCAGCTACTGGTGCAGGTGTGGGTTTGAAACTGGCTTTGAATGTTGGTGCCATGCTTCTCGCTTTTATTGCCCTGCTGGCTATGGGAAATCACTTTTTGTATGAGATCGGAGAAATGACCGGCCTGAACGCCGCATTCCCTGATTTTGATCTCACTATAGAATCACTGCTTGGCTGGATACTCGCACCGATCGCATTTATTGTGGGAGTACCCTGGGTAGATGCCGTAAATATGGGATCACTTTTAGGCACTAAAGTTGTATTAAATGAGTTTGTAGCATATCTGCAAATGGCTGAGATGGTTGAACAGGGAGTGTTAACTCCCAAAACGATGACGATGGCAACATTTGCACTTTGCGGGTTTGCCAATTTTGCATCCATTGCCATCCAGATTGGCGGTATCGGCGGCTTGGCACCGGGAAGAAAATCGGAACTGGCCAGTTTTGGACTTCTTGCCGTACTGGCAGGGTCGCTTGCCAATTTGATGACAGCCACCATCGCCGGAATGTTATTCTAAACAAAATTCAATCAAAGAATCTATAAGTCAGTTTAATACATGAAAAAAATTTCATTTCTGTTTGGCTTGATGTTGATTGCCACCACCGCATTTTGTCAGCAGCGGAGTTCAGATTTCAATAAAGATGCGATTGTTGCCGAAATTGACGGTGAACCCATCACACTCGGAGAAGTCATCAACAACTACAACCGAAATAATGACATTGAAAATATTTCTGCAGACGAACTGGTAGAATTTCTTCCATCCTATGTAGAATACAGAATGAAGCTGAAAGAAGGACTTCGGCACGGATACGACGAAGATCCCGAAATTCTTGAAGAGTTCCATCACTACGGCAAAGAAGCTGCCTACACATACTGGCTGGAACAAGACATCAAAAAAGAGATGATCGACACCTTCCGGCAGAGAGACAAAGTAGAGCTCAGGGCATTTCACATTCTGGCAGAAGTTCCCGAAAACGCAGAACCGGCATATCGCGACAGTGTTTACAATCGCCTGATGGATGCAAGAAATTTATTGAGAAATGGGACTGACCCGGATCTGGTAAATGAAGAATACTCATCCACTCGAAATGGAAATCCCATGGGCGGCCAGCTCCCATGGATTACTGCAGGCAGAACCGTTCTTGACTTTGAAAACGCTATCTACGAACTGGAACCGGGTGAAATCTCCGAACCCGTGCGCACCCAGTTTGGGTATCATGTTATCTATCTGCAAGAAAAAAGAGGCCGCACACCCGATCGCAGAATCAGCCATATCTTTATTCAGCACGGTGAAGATGATGAAGGAAGAGACGAAATTTTTAACGCATTCAATGATCTTGAAGCCGGGGAACCCTGGAGAGAGATCGTACAAAACTATACTCAAGATGGAGCTACGCTGGCTCGTGGTGGTCAAATCGGATGGGTTGGATATGCCATGCAGTTTCCCGAAGAATTTGTGGATGTAGTGATGGCCGCAGATCCCAAAGCGTCATATTCGCAACCTGTTGAAATGAGCTACGGTTATCACATCATTCGGGTTGATTCTGTTCGAACCTACACCAGTGATGAACAGAGATCCCGTGAAATTGAAAATCGCCTGCAGCAGCTTCAGCGGCTGGATGCCAACCGAGAACATGTTTACGATGCAGTGCGCCAGGCCGGAGGCATGAGAGTATTTGATGAACATGTTGATCAGATTTTGACAGGGTTTTCTGAAGACAAGCCTGAGGATGATCTGCTGTCAAAAACATTGCTTGAGTTCAGCGGAAAAACATTTACAGGATCTGATTTCTTAGCCTATCTGGAGCGGGAAAATCTTGTCCGAAATCCGTCCGATTTCAACAACGAACGGTTTGATGAATTCAAAAAAGAGATTATACGTTCAGAACTGATAGACATTACAAAAAAGCATTTTCCCGAATTTAAAAATGAAATTAATCATTTCCTGAACGGTTTAATTGTCTTCAGGGTTAACGACGAAAACATGTGGAGCCATGAAACAATTAACCGCGAGGAATTAAAAGATTTTTTTGAGGCAAACAGGGAAAATTACATCTACGATGATGAGTATGTGTTTTTCCGGATTTCATCACTCGAACAAGATCTTGTACAAGACGCCCTCAATAATGTACTTGATGGAATTCATCCATCGGATCTTCATGTTTTATTTGAGGATCTTTCAATCCAGCACGATTCAACCCGAAGCCGGCACTCATCACACTATCCTTATCTGGAAGATCTGGAACCAAAAGAAACCACAGAACTCATTGAAAGAGGATCACTTTTCATCTTTTATTATCTTGAAAAAATCAATGAATCACGGCCAATGACTTTTGAAGAAGCTTTCAGCCGTGCTGCCAGCGATTTTCAACCCATCCGGGAAGAACAATTCCTCAACCAATTAAGAAATTTGTACCAGGTGAACCTGTACCTTGAGAATATTCAGTAAATCTATGAAAAAAAGCCTTCTGTACATTTTGATCTTTCTTATTCGCCGGACTGTCCGCGTGTATGGAACGCAGAACCACGGCTGCCGATAATGTGATCGCTTCCGTTTCAGGAAAATCACTAACGCTTGGCGAAGCTATGGAACAGATCCCACCCTTTTTGTTACAACAAGATACCCTGAACGCGGTTTATTCTTATGCCAATCAATGGATGCAAAAGCGTGTGGCTGTAGATCATGCAGAACGAATAGGGATTCAAAATACTTCTGAATTTCAGGAAAAATTAAACCGTTACCGCGATCAACTGCTCGAAAATCTATTGAAAGAGTACATATTATCTGAACATCAGGATGAGATTGAAGTATCCCTCGAAGAGGCTCAAAATTACTACCAGTCTCACAGAGATCAGTTCATGTTTGATGAACGTTATGTCCGGTTTCGCCACCTAACCACCCAAACCCGGGCCGATGCTGAAAACGCCAATCGAGATATAATGAACGGGGTTGACTGGGAGGAAGTTGTTGAAAATTATAGTATTAATCCGGAGAGTCAGCTCAGGCAATCCACACAGTTTTGGCCGGTATCCATAGCCCTGGCTGATATCCCTGTATTAAATCAAAATCTGCGCAGGCTGGGTATCACCGAACGTTCAACAATCCATTTTATACGAGGGCAATTTCATCTGCTGCAGTTGATGGAAGAACGAACCGAAGGCGAATACCCGGATTTGGACTGGCTGATACCACAAATTCAAGAATGGTTAAAACTTGAGAAAGCCCGAAGAATTACAAATGCTTATCTTCGAAATCTTTATCTTCAGGCAGATGCGAATAATGAAATTGAACTATTAAACGTTAGTGACATCGAAGAATTACTAACGCAGTAAATTACAATCACACAAATTTTGATGAACTTTCTCACGAAAACACTTTTTCCTCTTCTTATACTGCTCATTTGCACATCAACACTATTCTCTCAAAATCCTGAGGTTTCTGACAGGATCGTAGCAATTGTAAACGATCGAATTATTTTGAAATCTGATGTGGATGATGAAGTAAGAAATTTTTTACGACAAGCAGAAGTAGAAAATGCAGATGTATCTTTCTCCGAAGATTTATGGTACAGCGCTCTGCAGAGTATGGTTGATAACTATGTGATGCTTGAAATCGCAGAAATCGACTCGATTGTGGTGAGTGATGATGTTGTGAACCGGCAGATGGATGCCCGTATTGATCAGCTTGTTCGGCAGGCCGGCAGCGAACGCGCACTCGAAGAAGCATTTGGCCAAAGCCTGATTCAGATCCGTGCCGAATTCAGAGAACATTTCCGTGAACAGTTGATTGTGCAGCAAGTTCAGGAACAGAAAATAAGAAGCATTACCATTACCCGGCCCGAAGTTGAGGAGTTTTTCAACCAAATACCGGAAGAGAATATGCCCGTTATACCGGAGCAGGTTTCACTGTCTCAGATAGTCATCATTCCGCCACCGCTCGAAGATGCCAGAATTGCAGCTTACGAAAAAGCACAAGCTCTTCGGGATTCAGTAGTCAATTACGACAAAGACTTTGAAGTGATGGCAAGGCTTTACAGCGACGATGGTTCGGCTCAGCGCGGCGGACTATTGCCAATGATGCCACTCGACGATCTGGTAGCTCCCTATTCAGCAGCTGCATCAGCACTTGAACCGGGCGGAATTTCCGAAGTGGTGGAAACTCAATTCGGTTTTCATGTTATTCGGCTGAATCAAAGATCAGGTGATAATATTGAAACCAATCACATTCTCATCAGGGTTGATGAAGATCAGGTTGATGAGCAATTTGCCATTGACAAATTAAATGCATTGAGAGACAGTGTTCTGAACCACGATAAAAACTTTGCAGACTTGGCCAGAAGACACTCGGAGGATGATGAATCAAGAGCACTGGGTGGAAGAATTTTAAATCCTCAAACCGGCTCTCGATTGCTGCAAATGGGTAATCTCGAACCGGCACTATATCGAATTGCACTTTTGCTGGATGAAGAGGGACAAATTTCTGAGCCGAGAGCATACAACCCACGTATGCAAAATGTAAGCCGGGCATTCCGAATTGTTCGCTTAGACAGGCACATCCCCGAACATCGTGCGAATTTAAAACAAGATTACGAGCAGATTAGACAGTTTGCCCTTCAACAAAAACGCCAAGAAAAAATGAGTAAATGGATCGATGAACTCCGCCAAGAAGTTTATGTAGAGTTCAAAATCCCCATACCTGACGATATTGAGCACGAAATGCCAATCGAAATGGAAGAACCTGTAGCACTTTAAGTTTACTCATGAAACAACCAATTCCCGAAGTACCCGAAAAAGCCGCCGAATTTTTTAGCGACTCTTTTCAACAAATTAAAGATGAAATTTCCAAAACCGTTGTAGGCCAAAAAGAAGTTATCGATCAGCTTCTGATTTCACTATTTTCGCGAGGCCATTGTGTATTGATTGGTGTGCCCGGGCTTGCCAAGACACTGTTGATTCAAACCCTTGCACAAACCCTGAACTTATCGTTCAGCCGTATTCAGTTCACCCCCGACCTGATGCCCGGAGACATCACAGGCACCGAAGTTATTGAAGACGAAAAAGATACTGGACGAAAACAGTTCAGGTTCATTAAAGGGCCCATTTTTGCCAACATTGTTTTAGCGGATGAAATTAACCGAACACCGCCAAAAACCCAGGCAGCTCTGCTGGAAGGGATGCAGGAATACAATATCACTGCATCCGGGCAAACATTTGCTCTCGACAAACCGTTTTTTGTGCTTGCTACACAAAACCCGATTGAGCAAGAAGGAACCTATCCACTGCCCGAGGCTCAGCTCGACCGTTTCATGTTCAACATCTGGCTCGATTATCCTGCATTAGAAGAAGAGAAACAGATCGTTAATCAAACAACTTCTCCGAGAACTGTTACAATTAACTCCATCCTCGAAAAGGAACAGATAACCGAATTGCAAAATCTTATTCGTGAAGTTCCTCTGCCCGATCATGTTCTTCACAAAGCCGTAATGCTAACCACACAAACGCGGCCAAATACACCGCATGCACCCGATTTGGTAAACAAATATTTAAGCTGGGGAGCCGGCCCCCGGGCATCGCAATATCTTGCTCTCGGCGCCAAAACAAGAGCACTGTCTCAGGGAAGATATAACGTGGAAATGGATGATATCAAAGCACTTGCCGTACCCGTATTACGGCATCGAATTGTTACCAACTATGCCGCCGAAGCTGAAGGATTAACAACCGTTGATATCATTCAAAAACTATTGAAAAACTTATAAAATCAGGATCGTATGATCAGCGCATTTATACAGGGGTTGAGTCCGGTATTGCCGATCCTGTCGATCATCCTGATTCTTGCCCTTTCTCTTTTCATTGCCTGGTGGAGTTACCAGCATCTTGAATCCATCCCGCGCGGAAAGAAAATATGGCTGATTTTACTCCGTGGTATTGCCCTCTTTTTGCTGGTGATGTTGCTTCTCAATCCGTTCTTTACCCGACAGGAAACTTTAACCGACGGCCCGAGAATAGCCGTTTACCTCGACAACAGCCAAAGTGTATCCATCGAACGGGGTGATTATTCCGGCATCGAAACGTTCAATGAAATTCTTCAGCAGTTTGAAACTCAAAAAAATGATGATGTCCAGTACGATTATTTTTTGTTTGATGAAACCATCACCGAATCAAGAGAGCTTACATTAAACGGAGTACGCACCAATTTGAATGAAGTGATGGAGCACCTCAGGGAGAATGAGAATTTGTACAGAGCTTCATTCCTATTTTCCGACGGAATTGTTACACAGGGCAGAAATCCGGTTTTTGCTACTCAGAATTTATCCATTCCGGTTATTACCGTGCCTCTCGGTGATACCACTCAGGTTCGGGATATTGCCGTTGCTGATGTTGATTATCAACAAACCGTTTACACATTTACACGACAAAATATCCGCGTTGAAATTCAGCAGGAAGGTTATGAAGGTGAAGACGCTGTTGTGCAGTTTTTACGCGACGGTGAGCTGATTGACAGCGAAACCATAGAATTTACTGCACAAACCAGCAGCAGTATTGTAAACTTTTCTAAAGAGTTTGAAGAGCCGGGGTTTTACGATTTTGAAATCAATGTGCCGCCAAAACCTGACGAGTTTACCGATCAAAATAACCGTGCTTCTTTTACCATTGAAGTGCTTGATGATAAATCCCGTATTCTTTCTCTCGCCTTCGAAGTACATCCTGATGTCAGCACCATCAGACGGTTAATCGCCACTGATCAGCAAAATGAATTGCTCGCATCAACATATCTTGGTGATAATCGGTTTTTGGGTGAAAATCCAATGTTTATGGATGAAGATCCCGATTTGATTGTGCTGCACGGGCTCCCTGAAACCGGAACAGAACTCTTTGATTGGATCATCAACCGGCAGGTGCCGCTGCTGTATGTGGCAACACCTGGATCTTTTCAACAAAAAAACAGCAGCGATTATCTTGATCTAATCAGTTATTACGCATCAAATATTGAGTCTTCAATCAATGTACAGTTTGAAAGCTTAACCGGAGGCATATCTCACACCGTTCTGGAGGTTGATCCGGTAAATGTTCAGCGTTTACCGAATCTTCAAACCTATCGAGGCAGCTATCAGCTCTCTTCCATAGCTCAAACATTGCTGCACGCTACATTTCAACGAACAGAGACAGACATCCCTTTGCTAATCACTGAAGACGCCTCGAACATTCGCCGTGCTTCAGTAAATGCATTTGGCTGGTACCGATACGAGCAAAATCGCGAAACAGAAGTGAGAGATTTTTTTACTCAACTGTTTACAAATCTAATTTCCTGGTCTTCTACCCCGCCGGACAGACGAACACTTGTGATTGAACCGGTAAAATCGTCATTCACTGAAAATGAACCTGTTCAGGTGAGGGCTAATCTTTTTAACGAACGCGGCGAACCCGAACCTGAAGCATTTATTGAACTTGAAATTTTTGCCGGTGATGATGATGAACCTCTAAATGTGTTTCGTATGAATCATCAGCGAAATGAAATTTATATCGCTGAACTAGGAAATTATCCGCAGGGGATCTACCGGCTCAAAGCCACTGCAGAGAAAGATAACCGCACAATTGGTACGGCTGAAGCGAGGGTGAATGTCAGCCAGTCAACCATTGAATTTTTAAATACCAGGCGTGATGACGAAATGCTCAGAAATATTGCCGAACTAACCGATGGGTTATTCCTGTCTGAGCTGGATTTTAATTCGGCAACCAATTTGATAAATAATCTGATTCTCGACCAGCCCGAAGAAGAAATTCGTGAGGAATTTGTTTACCTGCATCGATCGGGGCTCTGGTTTTTCGTTGTTTTGCTACTTCTTGCCGGTGAATGGCTGCTGCGAAGATCTGTATCTCTTCCTTGATATATCTATCTGCTACATTTTAAACCAAAAAATTACAAACATATCAATAATTTGTCGGTCCTTCACACAAAATTGTCATTCCAGTGACAAGTAAGGGTTAAAACGAAAAAAGCCGGAACCCTTTAGAGCCCGGCTTTTCCGATTTAAATTTTCACTTATCTATTTTTTTGCCGGAGTCTTTCCCGTCCTCGTAATCAGAAGAATAACCAAACCAATGATTATTGCAATACTGATAAGCAGCAAAATAAACATCAGGTTTGATGTAGGTGCAGATGCATCACTCCAGTCAGCAATCTTTATATCGATTGCAGCAATATCTGAGTTTGAAAGCACATTACCTTCAACCAAAAGATCGCCCCAAGATGCTTTAACCGTGTTATTCCAAAAACTGTTGAAGTTCCGGTAAATCTCATGATCTTCTTCACTGTTTCTTTCAAGGCTGATTTCGTAGGCTTGATCAACATATGAATTGAGTGCTGTATTGAAATCTTCAGGAGATGAGAACGGTTCCAGCTCGATACCATTTTGGCTGAAAGCCGAATCCAATGCATCCCACAATTGATTATCAACTGATAACTGCCATGCAGTGAGAAGGTCGTCGATCTCTTCTTTAGCAATAACCGGATTATCCGGTTCAAACGTGTTTGCGAGTCGTTCACCGATTCGCTCCCATATGTCTTCAAAATAACCGTGCTGGGCTCTCATGGCCACAAAATCGGGGGTTTCAAGTGCAGTTGCCTGATCCGCCAAATCAATATATTCGATAACGATAGTCTGAATCATTTCGAGCGGGTTATCATCAAGCCTTTCTGCAGTTTCGGCAATTTCCTGCTGGGTTTCCCTGTCCATAGTCTGATATTTTGACAGAAGTTCCTCCAGGAATTCAGAAACAAACTCGTTTCGCTGATCGATGTTCTGGCGATATTGCCGTAACAATGCGGCTTGCCTTGTTTCGTTCGCTTCAGCCCGCTCCAGTTGGCCCTGAAGTGATGACATTTCAACATTCATCTCCTCCATCCTATCCCTGAAGACATCCATTTCGGCAGTCATTTCATCAATTCGCTGATTGAGTTGCTCTATAATAGTCGCATCATCCATTGCCGCTGTATGGGCGTTTTTCAGCCGTGTAAGAGCTCTGTTAAATGTGTCGGGATATATGGCAGCATTAATTATTCGCGAGTGCTCGGCATATTCGGCTTCGAGCCTGTCAATATCAGCTTCAAGTTCAGACAGTTCTTCCGTAGTTACAGTGGTTTCCACCCTTTCCATTAATTCAGAAAGTTCGGCTCTGAA
>SL_3KL_010_SEDDRAFT_10006169_pt1 | contig 10726 bp, 10 predicted proteins | sample SodLakKL_010_SED_2_FD_10381 | JGI IMG/M metagenome (IMG submission 10381)
GACCGGAATTCTATTATTACACCCGGATGTATCAACAGACCGGCATTAAAGCTGATATCAGACACTACGATATAGTCAGGTTCTCCTGCCGGTGTAACCATCTCGAGTTCGGTATCATCATTAACCGCACCCCCTATTTCAATCGCTCCGCTTACGGGAGCTTCGGCGGTAATTACCGTCTGATCGGTGCTGCTGCCGTAACTGTTACTTATTGTTAAGCGAACAATATAATTTCCAGCTTCATCAGGTGTAAATCCGGCAGTAATTAAACCGGCATTCTGGATTGCGGCTGAGCTGCCTGAAGGAACTGACTCAAATGCCCATTCGATCTGAACACCTTCACCAGACTCATCAACTGAAGCAGTACCATCCAGTACAACCTCATCACCTACCTCTACTGTCTGATCATCACCTGCATTAGCTATTACGTTATAATCAGGAGCGACATCCTCGTCCTCACACGCAGTAAAAATTATTAGCATTCCTGTTAGTAACAGTCCTGAAATTTTTCTCATAACTTATTTAGTTTAATTATAAATAATTTTTAGCCTTGTTTGTATATACAAGAATAAAAACAAAACCGGCTCAGGTGAAGCCGGTTTTTTTTAAATAAGAATTAGAATAAGATATGAATTATCCCTGTCAAACTGCCAGATTAACTGATCTGCATAAAGTATAGTTTGGAATATCTTTATCAATAAATAACCAATGCATGATACGGTTAATCTGTTGTTCAATCAGTAGCAGCTGATAGAGCATAAATCTGCTGCTTTTAATCAAATACAGGTTTGGGAGTATTTTCTGTCGATGCAGGTAATGCAGGAATCAGTCTTGCATACTCCGGCACTTCACCTGATAATGCATGCATAAAGCTTACCAGATCATCAAGTTCTTTAGTGCTTAGCTCTATACCAAGTTGTGATTCTGCAACTTCGGTTATAGCCGCCTCCAGTGACCATTCACTGCCATCATGAAAATATGGATACGTTTCTACAACATTAAGCAACGAGGGAACCTTGAAAAAATGTTTATCCTCCTCCCTGCCTGTTGCATCAAAGCGACCAAGGTCAGGCTCTACTTCGCCGGAAAGTTCACGGGGTGTCATAAATTTGGCAAAAGTTTGTCCTCCCAAAGTCTCCCTGACATGACAGGCCGTGCATCCAACACTCATGAAGGTCTCAAGGCCATCCCGCTCCTCCCCGGTGAGTGCATTAACGTCACCTTTAATAAAACTGTCAAATGCTGAGTAGGTTAACAGTATCCGTTCAAAGGCACCTATTGCAACACCAACATTAACATAGGTAACCGGATCATCTTCCCCAGGGAAGGCAGTACTGAATCGGTCAACATATTCAGGAATCGACCGGAGCACCGAAAGTACATGCTCTTCTGAAGATGCCATTTCGACGGGATCAAGAATAGGCATCAGGGCCTGGGCTTCTACATCCGGCTCACGGCCATCCAGAAACTGTAAGCGGTGAAGAGCTGCATTCAAAACCGTAGGGGCATTTCTGGGTCCCTTTTGCCAGAGGTGTCCTACCGAAACAGGCAGGTTATCCACTCCGGCCAGGCCAAAATTGTGACATGTATGGCAGCTTATTAATCCGCTTTTCGACAAACGGGGCTCATAATAAAGCATCTTTCCAAGCTCTATAAGCTCTTCTGAGGCTTCTTTCCCATCCGGGAAGGCATTTTCAGGCATCGGTCCGAATATATTCCGTGCACGGCTCATAAGCTGATCCTCTGCAGCATCTTCGCCTCTTTCAGCCTGGTTACAATTACCCAGGAGAAATAATATGCAAGCTGCTGCTGATATTAAAGGAAATGCTTTTGTTATAATCCTTTTTCTTATTTTCATAATAGCAACATCTAAAAATTGCAATATATAAAAAACGGGAATTATATCGATTATAGTTTCCGGATTATATTAACAATTGATAATTAGAGTCTGACTCAGACACTAGTTTCTGTCTGTAAAGTCAGTGTCTGTCCAGAAACTAATTAATGTCTTTTTTCAAGAATATCTGCAACATTTTTCAGTGAGAAATCCCGGTGCCTTAGAAGTACGATCAGGTGATACAGAAGGTCGGCAGCTTCATTAAGAAACAGCTCATCATCCTGGTCCTTGGCTTCAATAATGAGTTCAACTGCCTCCTCACCGACTTTCTGGGCCACTTTATTTATCCCGGCTTTAAAAAGTGAAGTAGTATAAGATTTTTCAGGCAGATCCCTTTTTCTCTCATATATAATTTTGTCTAACCTGCTCAGAAATGATAATTCACGCGAATTGACATCAGCAAAGCAGGTATCATTGCCAGTATGACATACAGGTCCTTTTGGAACTGCAAGCATCAAAAGGGTGTCATTGTCACAATCGGCTGAAATACCGGTCACCTCAAGCCAGTTTCCACTGGTCTCTCCTTTCTCCCATAGCTGATTCCGGGAGCGACTAAAAAAAACAGCCCGGCCTGTTTTCAAGGTTAATTCATATGCCTCCCTGTTCATATATGCAAGCATCAAAACCTTGTTTGTGTCTGAATCCTGCACTATCACCGGAACCAGTCCGTTGCCCTTTTCAAAATTAATTTCCATAATACTATAATCTAACAGTTACATTATTTTCATGCAGATATTTTTTCAAATCAGGTATCGAAATTTCATTATAGTGAAACACACTGGCTGCAAGAGCAGCGTCGGCTTTACCATATTTGAAGGCATCCAGGAAATGTTCAGGGGCTCCTGCACCACCTGAAGCTATAACAGGAATTGATAATGTATCCGAAAGCATCGCCAGCTCTTTACAGGCATACCCTGTTTTCACCCCGTCATGATCCATTGAAGTAAAAAGAATTTCCCCGGCTCCTCTCATCCACACTTCACTTGCCCACTCAAACAGTTCACGATCAGTCGCCACTCTTCCACCATTACGGTAAACTACCCACCGGCCGTCAACATTTTTTGCATCAATTGCCACGACAAGAAACTGGCTGCCAAATGACTTCGCAATCTGATCAATTAGCGATGGATTCATCAGGACAGCTGAATTAACACTTATCTTGTCGGCTCCGGCACTTAATAAGGCATCGGCATCCTGAATCTGATTTACCCCTCCCCCAACTGTAAAAGGGATGTTAATATTTACGGCAATCCTCCTTACCAAATCGGCAAGCAGCTTTCTTTTTTCATGTGTTGCGGTAATATCAAGATAAACAAGTTCGTCGGCACCCTGTTCGGAGTACCATGCTCCATGTTCAACAGGATCGCCTATCTCTGTCAGATTTACAAAATTAACTCCTTTAACCACTTTACCGTCCAGCACATCAAGGCAGGGTATAATACGTTTTGCAAGCATATTTCTATATTTATTAAAAGATACGGTTTTAAAGATACTTTTTCATCTCCTCAGTTTTCAGCTTTCCCTCATAATAAGCCTTTCCAAAAACAACCGCAGGAATGGCGGATTTTTGAAGTTTCTCTATGTCCTTTATTCCACCAACCCCCCCACTGGCAATCAAATATAGTCCGGGAAATCTTTCCATAATTTTTTTATACAAATCTACCGATGTACCTTCAAGCATTCCGTCCTTATTGACATCGGTGCACAGGATCTGTGATACTCCCTTACCGGTCATGATCTCAATAAAATCAAAAAGATCAATTTCGGCGTTTTCTTTCCAGCCCGAAATAACAAGTTTCCCGTCCCGTGCATCGGCGGCAAGCAAGACCCTTTCAGAAGTGAACCTGTCCAGAACTTCTATAAACTCCTCCTCTTTTTTAACTGCCATACTGCCAATGCATACCAGGGCAGCGCCGGCATTAAATATTGAGTTTACATCAGTAATATCCTGTACACCTCCCCCAAAATCGGTTGTAAGCTGCGTTTTGACAGCAATGTTTTCAAGTACTTTCAAATGTCTTAACCGGCCTTCCCCGGCTCCGTCAAGATCTACCAGATGAAGTCGTCTGAATCCCTCATCTTCAAATCTTATTGCCATTTCTACAGGATTATTCGTATATATCTTCTTTGTATTGAAATCTCCTTTGCTCAGGCGTACACATTTACCATCAATAAGGTCTATTGCAGGAATAAGATCGATCATAACTTCAAAAAGTTTTTAAGTATCAATTCTCCCTGTAATCCGGACTTCTCCGGATGATACTGGGTAGCATAAAAATTATCGCGTTTCATCGAGGCTGAAAACAACAGCCCGTAACGACTGGCTGCCGTTGTAAACTGGTTTTCAGGAACAAAATAAGAGTGTACAAAATAAACATAGGACTCCTGATTCATATTTGAATACAATTCACCTCTAATACCCTCCAGGGCATTCCACCCCATATGAGGCACTTTCCCGGCTTTAAACTTAAGTACTTCCGAATCAAAGATTCCGAGGCAATCAGTATTTCCTTCCTCTGAAAACCCGCACATCAGCTGCATTCCCAGGCAGATACCTAGTACCGGCTGAGTGAGTTGCCTTATTACTTCATCCATCCCCCGTTGTCGCAGATATTCCATAGTGCCGGAAGCTTCTCCTACACCGGGAAATATTACCTTGCCTGCTGACCTGATCTTGTCAGGATCATCAGTAATTTCAGCAATAATTCCCAGACGGCGCAGGGCAAAATCAACAGATCTTATGTTCCCTGCATTATATTTAATTATGACGATATTATTACTTTCCATGTGATTTTCTGTAAATATTTCTCTGAGCACAATTCTCCCCTCTTATATAAACCCTTTAGTTGTAGGCAGCTCATTGCTCAGAGGCTCCCTTTTAACAGCCATCCTGATCGCTCTTGCAAATGATTTAAATATGGCCTCTATCTTATGATGTTCATTCTTCCCTTTTGCTTTTATATAAAGGTTGCATTTTGCCTCTTCGCAAAATGATTGAAAAAAATGAGAAAACATCTCTGCAGGCATATCGCCAACCTTTTCCCTTCTAAACCGGGCCTTCCAGTTTAGCATTGACCGGCCGCCAAAATCAATTCCTGTCAGTACTGCCGAATCATCCATTGGAAGAAAAAAGCCATAACGCTCAATCCCTCTTTTATTGCCAAGTGCCTCCAGAAATGCACGACCCAGGGCCAAACCTGTATCCTCAATTGTATGATGCTCATCCCTGTGGAGGTCACCATCAACCCTGATCATCAAATCACATCCTGAATGTCGTGCAATCTGCTCCAGCATATGATCAAAAAAGCCAAGGCCGGTAGATATATCTCCCTTACCACTGCCATCAAGTGAAAGTTCAATATCAATTTTTGTTTCGGTCGTCTCCCTTCTTACAATTGCTTTCCTTTCCGGCAGCAATAAATACAGCCATATATTTTCCCAGCTATCGGCAACAAGAGAACAGCTCTTTTCAAAAGATGCGGCTGCGATCTCATCCCATTTTGAATTATCTCCAATCAGGATTCCCCTGGCACCAAGATTTGCAGCAAGCTCTATATCAGTAATCCGGTCGCCAATAACATAAGATGATTCCAGGTCATATTCCCCGTTCATATACGATTTAAGCATTCCTGTCTCCGGCTTCCTTGTCGGCAGGTTATCCTCCGGAAATGATTTGTCAATCAATATGTTGTCAAATACAACACCTTCATTTTCAAAGGTTTTAAGCATTTTGTCCTGTACCCTGGCAAAAGCTTCTTCAGGATATACACTGGTACCCAGTCCATCCTGGTTGGATATTATAACCAGCTCATAATCCAGGTTTTTACGGATATTGAACAAGGCTCTGAACACACCTGGTAAAAACTCCAGTTTATCCAGTGAATCAACCTGGTAATCATCAGGGGGCTCTACTATAAGTGTACCGTCACGGTCAATAAACAATGCTTTCTTCATGTGAGTTAATGTTTTTCTATGCTGTCCATTTTTCGTTTATCTGCTTATGTTCAGACTATTATTACTTATTTTTACCTTCTATTACTGTATCAGACGCATTATCATTGAGATTCTTACCTGAATTTTTTTAATTCAGTATCAACATTTTTCAGAAACCCTGCAATGCTTCCAAAAGCAGCCTTATCTCTTCCCCTTTACCAATAGTTATCCTTAAACAGTTTTCACATCCTGTTGCCGTTGTCCGGTTACGAACAATTATCTTTTTGTCTGAAAGATATCCATAAAGTTTATCCGCATCATCCACCCTGACAAGCAGGAAATTGGCATCTGAAGGATATACCTTTCTTACCATTGGCAGCTTTCCCAACTGAACTGCCAGCATCTCCCTTGCTTCTGTAATTTCTTTGACGCGCCGGTTCATCTCTTTCACATTACGCAGCGTTCTGATTGCTTCATCAATAGTGAGTGTATTAATATTATAGGGTGGTTTGATCTTATTCATTGCCTCTATCACCTCTTTATCTCCGAAAGCCATACCAAGTCTTATTCCCGCCCTTCCCCAGGCTTTTGAAAGTGTCTGCAATACCACCAGGTGATCAAACCTGTCAAGTTCATCAAGAAATCCCGGTTTATCAGAAAAATCGATATAAGCCTCATCCACAATCAGGAGTCCTTTAAACCAGGTGAATATCCTTCTGATATCTTCATTAGAAAAACTGTTACCTGTCGGGTTGTTGGGAGAACAAAGAAAAATGATCTTGGTGCCTTGATCCGAACTTTGCCTAAGCCGATTATGATCAAGTGAAAAATCCTCACCAAGCTGCACCCTCCTGTATTCAACATTGCTGATGGCAGCAGTCACTTCATACATTCCGTAGCTCGGATCGACAGAAACGATATTATCAGTTCCCGGTTCACAAAAGGCCCTGATAATTATATCTATCGCTTCGTCACTCCCATTACCAAGAAATATATTCTCCTCATTAACTGATTTCAATTTTGAAATGATCTTCTTCAGATTACGCTGTCGCGGATCAGGATACCTGTTTAGCGGTGCAAACCACGGATTTTCATTGGCATCTAGGAATACAGCAGATCCACCCTTATATTCATCTCTCGCAGAAGAATAAGGCCTGAGTGATTTTACATTTTCCCTTATCAGTGAATTGATTGATCCCATGTAGCATTTGTTTTACTTATAATATAATCGAGGCGCACCTTTACAGCCTGGCGGTGAGCTTCAAGTTCCTCGGCCTGTGCCATGAATTCAACAACCGGTCCCAGTTTCTGCAACCCTTCAGCCGTTATCTCCTGAAAACTTGTTCTTTTCATAAATGCTCCCGTACCAACACCGCTCCATGCACGTGCAAATCCATTTGTAGGAAGGGTATGGTTTGTACCCGATGCATAATCACCGGCACTTTCAGGAGTGTAGTTGCCAAGAAACACAGATCCGGCATTGATCACTTTCTCTGATAAATGTTTATAGTTTTTTGATGCGATTATAAGGTGTTCAGGTGCATATTCATTGATGAAATCCATCACTACATCATAGCTGTCAAAAACAATCATTCTGCAGTGCTCCAGGGCTTTAACCGATATTTCCTTTCGGGGAAGCCTGTTGAGCAGGCGTTCAATCTCTACCATGACCGGTTCAATAATATTCCTGTCGGTGGTAACAAGCATTACCTGGCTATCCTCACCATGTTCTGCCTGCGAAAGAAGATCAGCAGCGATAAAGGCAGGCGGCACTGAACTGTCTGCTATAACGGCAACTTCGGAAGGGCCTGCAGGCAGATCAATGGCCATTCCCTCACTTGCTGCCAGCTGTTTTGCCATGGTAACCCACTGGTTACCCGGACCGAATATCTTGTCAACCCTGGGTATACTTTCAGTTCCCATTGCCATTGCAGCAATAGCCTGCGCTCCACCGGTTCTGAATACTGAGGTCACCGATGCTATAGAAGCAGCATACAGGATAGCGGGATGAATTTTTCCGTTTTTGCCGGGAGGCGTGCATAGTATGATATCTTTGCATCCTGCTATACGGGCAGGTATTCCAAGCATAAGCACAGTCGAGAACAGCGGGGCCGTTCCTCCCGGGATATACAGTCCCACCCTTTCAATTGGCAGATACTTCATGCTGCATTCAACCCCGGGCATCGTAGTAACTCTGACCTCTGCCGGTTTCTGAGCTTTATGAAATTTCTCAATATTCTGTGCTGCAAGTTTTATGGCATCTTTGAGCCTGTCATCAAGAACACTTTCGGCACCCTTAATTTCAGCCTCATCTGCTTTAAGGTTTTCAATATCAACACCATCAAATTTTTTACTGAATTTTCGCAGGCTCTTATCACCTCCTGCTCTGACTTCATCCATTATGGCCCTGACCTCCTTTTCAAGTTTTGAATGATCCAACTGGGGCCGTCTGCAAAGCTGTTCCCATTCTGTAACCGGGGGATTGATAAATGTTTGCATGATTACAATTTTATATTAAACAATCATTTTCTCTATCGGAATAACCAGTATACCCTGGGCTCCATACTCACGCAATTTCCCTATCACCTGCCAGAAGTCATTTTCATTAACAACAGAGTGGACGGAACTCCATCCTTTCATTGCAAGTGGCAGAACTGTGGGACTCTTCATGCCGGGTATGGCACCAATTATTTTGTCAAGCTTATCATCCGGTGCATTCAGCAGTATATACTTATTATTTCTTGATGCAAGTACGGCCCGTAAGCGGAAAAGCAGCTCATCCAGTATATCCCGCCTGGCATCGTTAATGTCAGGAGCCGTGAGCAAAACCGCCTCCGAATCCATAACCTTTTCAACCTCCTTAAGTCCGTTACTTATCAATGTGCTGCCGGAACTAACAATATCAAAAATCGCGTCGGCAAGACCTATTCCGGTTGCTATCTCTACCGATCCGTTTATTATATGAATTTCAGCATCAATACTATTCTCCTGCAGCCATCTCTTGAGAGTTGCAGGATATGATGTTGCGATCCTTTTGCCGTTAAAGTAGCTTCGATCTGAATAATCGGACGATTTATTTACAGCCAGCGAAAGCCTGCACCTGGCAAAACCAAGTCTCTCAACTATGTCCAGACGGGCACCGGACTCAACAAGCACATTCTCACCCACTATACCTGCGTCGGCAACTCCATCGGCTATATACTGGGGTATATCATCATCCCTGAGGTAGAGTATCTCGAGAGGAAAATTTGAGGCAATGGATATAAGTTTTCTTGAGCCGTTTATGAGATTTATTCCTGCTTCGGCGATTATATCGAGCGACTTTTCGCTCAATCTTCCGGATTTCTGAATTGCAATTTTTAGTTTTTCCATATTCGTGGTTTATATCACAATGTTATATAAAAAAAGGTCTGCAATTTATATGCAGACCTTCTTAAATTAAAATTATTCGAAGTTATGGATTATCTGCATACATCTCCCGCATCATAATGATGATGATGGTGATGATTAAGAGTTGTAAACAGAGTAATGCCAATCATAGTCATTTCCTAAATCAGTCTGCAATATTATACAATAAATATGAATATCACAAATAATAGAGATTTTTGTTCACATGGGAAATCGGCCAAAAGTCAATTTTACATCTAATGAAATAATGGTTTTTTAAGCCAGGTCTCTTTCCACATCCTTATCACCGCGGCCCGAAAGATTGATCACCGCCAGTTTGTTTTTATCCTTAAGAAGCTTCTGGGCAAGCGCAATTGCATGTGAGGTTTCAATTGCCGGGATAATACCTTCCAAACGGGATAAGAGTCTGAACGCATCAATTGCCTCCTGGTCTGTTATTACATGATAGTGCGCACGTCCGGTATCTTTAAGGTGTGAATGCTGGGGACTGATACCCGGATAATCCAGACCTGCAGCAATCGACCATGAATCAGTAGGCTGACCATTATCATCGGTAAGACAATAAGAGTATGTCCCCTGAAACACACCCGGAATTCCAAAATTTAATGTAGCAGCAGTTTTTGGTTTGCTTCCTGATCCCCCTCCCTCAGCAGCATGGATCTCAACATCCTTATCATCCAGGAATGCACCAAAAAGGCCAATGGCATTAGAACCTCCTCCTATACATGCAAAAATTGAATCCGGAAGCCGGCCTTCAATATCCAGTATCTGCTGCCTTGCTTCTTTACCTATGATATGCTGAAAATAGCCAACCATAACAGGATAGGGATGCGGACCGACCTGTGAACCAAGCAGGTAAAAGGATTCAGGACTACCAACCCAATACTCTATTGCTGCATTAACTGCATCCTTTAAAGTTGCAGTACCAAGTTCAGTGGGGATAAGCTCAGCACCCAAAAGTTTTATCCGGCTAACATTTACAGCCTGCCGCTGAACATCAGTTTTGCCCATAAATATCTTGCACTTTATTCCCATTAGTGCAGCAGCAGTTGCTGTGGCAACCCCGTGCTGGCCGGCACCGGTTTCTGCAATAATCTCTTTTGCCCCCATCCTTTTGGCAAGCAGTATCTGTCCTATGGTATTATTTATTTTATGTGCACCGGTATGGCTAAGATCCTCCCTTTTGAGGTATATTTTACTGCCGGTCATATCTGACAGGTTTCTTGCATAAAAAAGGGGGGTGGGCCTTCCAACGAATGTTTTCAGATAATACATAAACTCTTCCCTGAAGCTCTTATCGCCAACAGCTGACCTGAATGCCCCGGCCAAAGCATGAAGCTTGCTTTCCAGTGGTGGCGGAACATACATTCCGCCGTAATTTCCGTATATTCCGTCCGTTAATGCACTTTGGTCGGCTACCGATTCATCCGGTAAAACATCTTTCGTAGTTTTCATTTTATAGGTTCTTAAGTTTTAATATTAAAAAAA
>SL_3KL_010_SEDDRAFT_10006170_pt1 | contig 10726 bp, 9 predicted proteins | sample SodLakKL_010_SED_2_FD_10381 | JGI IMG/M metagenome (IMG submission 10381)
AGCAATCATAAACGTACCGGTCTCGATTCGGTCAGGAGCGTTTTTGAGAGATATACTATTAAGTTTTTCAACTGCCCGGATAGTGATGGTATCCGTACCCGCACCTTCGATATCAGCCCCCATTTTTTTCAGTGATTCACATAAAAGTACCACATCCGGTTCTTTGGCGGCATTAATGATCGAGAACTCTTCTGCACGCAAAACGGCTGCCAATACCAGGTTAATCGTGGCTCCCACACTACTTGGATTAAGGGTAAAGGATCTGCCGGTAAGTCTCTTATTCGCATTGGCAACCACGTAACCGCCATCGAGATTGATATCAACCCCCATCGCTTCAAGCCCTTTTAAATGCAGGTCTACCGGCCGCGGCCCCCAGGCACACCCTCCCGGCATCGACACCCGCGCACGGCCTTCGCGGCCGACAAGAGCACCAAGCATGTAGAACGATGCCCGCATCTTTCTCACAAGGTCGTAGGGGGATTCAACATGAGCCAGGTGAGTCGGGTCGATGGTCAGAGAGTTGTCAGATTCATCAAAATTAACATGAGTACCGGTTACCCGTATTACATTATTGAATGTATAAATATCTTTCAATTTGGGAACATGGGTAATCCTGGTCGGCCCATCGGCGAGGATGGCAGCTGCCATCAGGGGTAGTGCTGCATTCTTCGAACCGCTAACCGGTATTGTTCCTTTCAATGGGGTTTTTCCCTTTACAATAAATTTATCCACGTGGTTCTATTTCTAAAATGGGTTGATTTTTTTCAACGGAATCTCCTTCATGAATATGAATTTTCGAAACAATTCCTGACTCCGGGGATTTCAGTTCATTCTCCATTTTCATGGCTTCAAGGATCACAACCGGGTCGCCGGGCTTTATTTCATCGTTCAGGGAAACAAGTAATTCCAGAATTTTTCCGGGCATCGGTGCTTTGATTTCTCCTGAAACGGCTGATATTGCTTTCCGGAATCCAAGCCGTTCAAGCAGAATATCCTGTTCATTCTTCACCTCAACCCGGTACCTGGTACCATTCATCCGAAATTCAAGAAGGTGGCCTTCTTTTATAACGTCATCTATCACAAATAGTTTATAACCGATACGAAGTAGATGGCGGCCATTACCCTGTACTGTCCATTCAATTTCGAAAGTGGATTCACCGACTGTAGCCTCTGTAAAATCCTTGTTGAACGTTACAGTTGAACCTGTATCATTGAATATTGTTTCAAACTGCATGAGTTTGTATCACTTTCAATCCGGTTTTGGTTGCCTTAAATGCAAAATTCTGCAAATTATCGCTGTCATAAAACGGGGATACCGGGTTCACGCCTTCCAGGTCGTATACTTCAATATAACCGTGGCTGACCAAGTGCATGAGGTCATCGCGAAGTGCACCCTTTTGCATCCCGGATTCCTCCAGAATACTTTGAAAGGGCTCAGGAAAGATAAGGTAACTTAAAACCTCTTTTTCAGATGGTGTCAGCTTCATCGTTGGTTTGTTTATTCAGTTGAAAGATAGAGTGAAGGCAGATGAATCCCAAGCAATCGGAACTTATTCTACCATAATATCTCCGTAACTGATCAGGTTATTGCTTCCATCAAAAATGAGGATACGCTTCAATCCCCGCGCTCCATCTGCATCATCATGAAAACGGCTAAGTTCAAGAGGAGAAAAATGTACGACCATTAATCCAGGGTTCAGGGGTGAAGCCGGTTCACTGAAAATTTCTCTAAAATGACCGCCTTCAAGGATAACACTGATTCGCAGGCCACTCACCGATTCAATTCCGGTTACTGTGATTTCGAGATGTACCGGTTCAGTTGTCATAACCGGATTGGGATAAGCAGGTTCAATTTCTATAAGGCCCTGAAAAAAAGGGGCTATTCTCCAGTCATCCCTGTCAATGGATCCGGTTACAGCGCCTGACGCATCTGTTTGGGTAAATCCGGAGGGCTGCTGCATGGCCTGCCTTTCAAATTCACGCTGTTCGTCGCTGCCTGAGCAGCCAAGAAAGGCGGCAAAAAACAGAGTTAATAAAAAATATAACGATCTCCAGGATTTCATTAAGGCTGAAATATGTTAATTGCGGGGTAATTTTAATCGATAACGAATATTCAAGATAAAAATATCTGTTCAAGTTTTGCTGGAATGGGAAAGGTATTCCTGTAAGATGAATACGGAACGGATCTGAACCGGTTCATCTTTTTTAGAAAAGAAATACCAAAGGGCTGAAGAAATCGTATCTTTTAAAGATAATGGAATATTGAATCATTTGAATCGAAATCAAACAAGTACTTCAGGCAGATGTTAAAAGTTTACGGTATCAAAAACTGCAATAAAATCAGGGATACTCTCAAATGGCTGGATGAAAAAAAAGTGGAGTATGAGTTCGTTGATGTGAAGAAGAGCCCGATTCCGGCAGAAAACCTGGCTGACTTTACAGAAAAAGTAGGGCTTGATACACTTATAAATAGAAGAGGGATGAAATGGAGACAACTTGGGTTGGCAAAAAAAGAAAATCTAAGCGAAAAGGAACTCTTTGATCAACTGCTTGAACATCAGACAATGATCAAAAGGCCGTTAATCGTTAAAGGAGAGGCAATAATGGTAGGATATGATGAAGATGCTTTTGAGAGTTTTATCGATTAGTATTTTTTTCTTGCTAAGCCTGTTCGCAAGCCAGGGATATGCGCAGAGTGAACTGACTTTCAACAGGGAAGAACCTCCGGACACAGATATGCTGATGTCGGTTCATGAGCGGTTTGTTTATAATGTTCGGTATGGGTTTTTAAATCTTGGTGAAGTTGAAGTCGAATTATTACCGGATACGACATACGATGGAAAAGATGTACTTTTTATGAGAACCATCATGCGGTCGAATTCCAGAGTCCCGTTTGTGGGAACCCGTGATGTCCACTACCAGAACTTTTTTAACTACAATGAAAATTGGCTCTACAGCCATAAATTCTGGCGGGATGACCGTCATGATGAGAACTATGAACGTTACATGATAAAGTTTGACCGGGAAAAACAGGAAGTTCATTTCTTTGAAGAGGGTGAAGCGATGGACACATTAGCTCTTGAAGAACCGGCAAGCGGAGGGGATATTATTTTTTATTTTGCAAGGCTGTTTGCAGGTACTGATGAGTCGTACGAATTACCCGTATATATCGAAAATGAAAAAGGGATGGTGACTGCTGAAAACAGTCCGGCTACCGAAGAGCGTAGTTACGATGCCTTTTCAGCCCCGATTTTAACNTATATGAGTGAGGGTAATGCAGACATTGACGGCCCGTTTGGTTTTCGGGGAAGATTCCGGGCATGGTTTGCCACCGATGACCTTCGAATTCCTGTTGAAGCTCATGTGAGAATTATATTTGGAAATGTAAAGATACGCTTAATTTCATACGAACGATTGAATGAACGATCTGCAAGTGAACTTTCAACGGCTGGAACACGCCAGGGAGATTGAACTTCCTTCTTATGAATCAGGACAGGCAGCAGGAATGGATATTCGTGCTGCACTAAAGGATCCCATCATTTTAAAACCCGGCGAGCGTTACCTGATCCCGACGGGCTTTAAAATGGAGCTTCCCAAAGGATACGAAGCTCAAATCAGGCCGCGGAGTGGCCTGGCATATCGCAGCGGGATTACCATGCTCAATACACCCGGTACCATCGATTCGGATTACAGGGGAGAAGTAAAAGTACTTGCAGTAAATCTTGGAGAGAAACCTTTTACAGTAAATCACGGTGACCGGATTGCCCAGATGGTGATTGCACCTGTAACCCGGGTGGCCATCAGGGAGGTGACTGAACTTGAGGAAACGGAAAGGGGAGAAGGCGGGTTTGGAAGCACCGGGATAGGGTAATTTCCTGTCTGCTTTGGAAGGCTCAAGTTTATATCTGTATTGTAATCTGCTGGCCTGTTATTTCAGTATTAATCTGTTGTGAAAACCAAACTACAACCATACATAGATCTCGTTCGTGATAACCGGAACTTTCGGTTACTCTGGTTAAGCCAGGTTATATCCAACTTTGGCGACTGGTTTGGTATCCTGGCAATTTATGCGCTGATTCAAACGTACAGCGGATCTGAATTTCTTCTCGGATTGATTATTGTGGTTAAAATGCTCAGCCTGGCTTTTTTCTCACCAATTGCCGGGTATATAACAGACAGGTTCAACCGTAAACGCCTGATGGTCTGGTGCGACCTGTCGAGGGGTGTTATTGTTCTCGGTTTTCTGTTGATTATTTCATACGAAACGTTGTGGCTGGCTTATCTTCTCACAGCACTGCAGATGATGGTTTCTGCCATATTTCAGCCGGCAAAAACATCATCGATTCCGAATGTAACAACTGAAAATGAGCTGGTGAATGCAAATATCCTGTCAGCCGCATCCTGGAGTGTTATTTTTACCACTGGTATGGCAATCGGCGGCCTGGCAACAGCCTGGTTGGGTACGGATCTTGTATTCATAATTAACAGCATCACCTACTTTTATTCCGCCTGGGTGATCTATCTGGCAGTCATTCCCCAGGAAGAGATGTCGGATGAAGAAAAAAAGAGAACGCGCAATCCACTGATTGGAATAAAGGAAGGTTTCGTTTATCTGATGAAAAACGGACACGTTTTGAGGCCTGCACTCGCAAAAGGTACGATGACAATGTGTCTTGGAGCCCTTGTTTACCTGTTGATTATCGTTTCTGAGGAGATCCTGATGATGGGAAGTGTTGGGCTTGGTTTGCTCTATGCCGCAAGGGGTATCGGAACCGGGATCGGGCCTGTTGCGGGACGGAGAATTTTCAAAAAAGAAGGAAGCTGGATTATGGCTATGGGGGGGAGTATGGTTTTCTGCGGCCTGTTCTACCTGGCAGTTGGCCTGACAAATTCCCTGGTGCTGATGTTTCTACTTGTGATGTTTGCACACATGGCATCAGGTTCAAACTGGGTGATGAGCACCGTGCTGCTTCAGCGAAGAACACCCGATACATTCCGGGGACGAGCATTTAGTACCGATTGGCTGCTGTTTACCCTGGCGCAATCGATATCAGTCACTGCAGCATCACTGATACTCGAATTTAATCTTTTATCACTGGAACAGACGATCGGGTTATTTGCTTTTATTTTAATTCTTCTCGGTGCCGGATGGTTGCTCAAAGTGGTTCCGAAGGAGACACGTTATACAGAAAACATTTTTATAAGTGAAAATGAAACCAGGGAATTCAGGAAGCATCATGAACAGGTCTGAAAAATCAGATTGTTCAAAAAGTTCATTTGCGTGTGCTAAGTTTTTATGATCATGTATTTATCTTTATAGTTCATAAAATTCTTTAACCTAAAATTATTATTAGAATAATGGCAACATTGCACGAAGGGTAAAAATATCTGACGACTATATTAGGTTTAAGAATTGGTGCAGTTTAATTAGTCAATTGCAATTCCTGTTGTTTTAATGTTAGAAAAAAATTACATTGCTCGTGAATTGGTAGAATATGCAGAACGAATTTTTTTATAAGTTGGCCTAGGCAAAAAATGTGTAAGGGAGAAGCGGAATAAACAATTTTTGCAAGTTATTGTAAGTGAAGCTTGGCCAATACGATAGATATTTTGACTTATGTTGGTTGTTCGATATGTCGATCAGTAACTGAAGGAATAATATTTATTAGTATCCATTATGACTATTTTGGAGAACTCACCTTTACGATATTGGTATGAACATCATACCAGTAGTATCAAAGATGAAAAATTCATTTACAGGAAAATTTTGTGTATTCCACTCTCCACACTGCCACTCTGGATAGCTACTCTGCAACCAATTTTATTTAACCCTAAAATCAACAAAGATGAGGTACATGTATGCTTAAAAAGCTACTACTAAGCTCAGTAATATTACTGGTATCTTTCTCGTTTGCTTTCGCGCAATCGAGTACGATAACAGGTACGATTACAAATGCGGATACCGGTGAACCGATTCCGCAGGTAAACGTATTCATAACAGAACTTCAAACCGGTGATGCTACCGATTTTGACGGCCGTTATGAGATCAGCAATGTTCCACATGGTTCTTATACCCTGCGTATCAGTTCAATCGGATACAGAGCAATAGACCGACAGATTTCCGTAAGTGCAAATAACACCACTTTCAATTTTGAAATGGAAGCTGATGTTCGTTTGCTGGATGATGTAGTGGTGACAGCATTTGGTGTCCAGCGGCAGCAGCGGTCACTTGGATATGCTTCTCAAAGTATCTCTGCAGAAGCTGTAAGTAATGTCCGGGAAACCAACTTTGTGAATACCCTCCAGGGAAAAATGGCCGGGGTTGAAATTACCGGATCAAGTGGATCACTCGGCGGTTCATCGAGGATCGTATTGCGGGGTGTCAGCTCACTTTCAGGTGAAAACCAGCCTCTCTTTATTGTAGATGGTGTTTATATCGATAATAGTAACTTCGATCCGGGAGGAGAGTTCGGTGCGGGTGCCGATTATGGTAATGCTGCCATGGATATCAACCCGAATGATATCGAATCCATCACTGTACTGAAAGGCCCCAACGCAGCTGCACTGTATGGTTCACGAGCAGCCAATGGTGCTATTATTATTACCACCAAGGATGGCCGCGGTATGGGACGGGAAGGTATCGGTGTTACTGTTAATTCATCCGTTACTTTTGAAGATATTCTGACCCTGCCCGATATGCAGAATGAATATGGCCAGGGCCAGAGAGGCCAGTTTGATTGGGTCGATGGCCGCGGCGGCGGTACGTTCGATGGTGGTGATGAAAGCTGGGGGCCGCCGCTTGATGGCCGGATGATCAACCAGTGGCCGGACGGATCACCGCGCGAGTGGGTTGCCCGACCAAATAACGTACGAGACTATTTCGATACCGGCGTTTCATTTGATAACAACATCACACTGGCTGGTAGTTATGACCAGGCTAATTTCAGGCTCTCATTATCCGATCTTCGCCAGGATGGTATGTTCCCGGCTGAATCACTCGACAGAAACAGAGTCGGGCTGAATGCCGGTGTACAACTTAGCGATGACCTTCGCATTGATGCAAGGGCAAATTATTTCCGGATGCTCGGCAAAAACAGGCCTTCTGTCGGATATACCGGTGATAACCCGATGCAGCAGCTCACCCAGTGGTATGGGCGTCAACTCGATACTCAAAAATTGCGTGAGAATTATATCGATGAAAATGGCAGGCCGGTTAACTGGAACTACAATTATTTTGACAACCCGTTCTGGGTTCAATATCTCAACGGTAACCGGCAGGAGCGCGACCGTTTTCTCGGAAATGTCACTGCACGTTATAACGTGACAGATTGGCTTGCTCTGACTGGTGTGATAGGAACCGATACCTATGCAGAACGACGATCAGACTGGAATGCAGTCTTCTCGGTCACGGATCCTGATGGCAGGTATTATGAAAATGTCAGAAATGTCAATGAATTCACAGCCAACTTCATGGCCGAAATCGAGCAGGATCTGACACAGGATTTCTATCTGTCTGCAAGGGCCGGGACAGAGGTACAGACAAGATCCTACAGGTTTAATTCTGCAGAAGCGCCCGGATTGAACGTACCGTATGTGTACACGATTTCCAACTCTTCTGTTCGCCCGAATGTAAATGATTTTCGCTCTGAAAAGCGAATCAACAGCTTGTTTGGAGCAGCCACACTCGGGTTCAGGGATTATCTATATGTGGACGTAACTGCCAGAAATGACTGGTCATCCACACTTCCGGTTCAGAATAACTCTTATTTCTACCCGTCAGCGAGCCTGAGCTTTGTATTTACCGATGCATTCAACCTGGATCTCGGCTGGCTGACCTACGGCAAGCTGCGTGGCGGCTGGACAAAAGTGGGTAACGATACGGAACCTTACCAATTGCAGGCAGTATTTAATGCTGCAAGTCCGTTTGGAGACACACCGTCCTATTCACTTTCAAACACGATACCAAATACCGAGCTCAAGCCGGAAGAGATCTATTCAATTGAAGTGGGTGGTGAATTCCGCTTCCTGAATAACCGGTTAGGCCTCGATGTTACCTGGTATGAGCAGACAGCCGAGAACCAGATTCTTGCCGCTGATATTTCCAGGGCATCCGGATATTCCCAGCAGTTTATCAATGCAGGCGAGATCCGAAACAGGGGTATCGAGATTGCTGTTGATGCTTCTCCTGTTCAACGGGGTGATTTCATGTGGAACCTGAATGTAAACTGGGCAAAGAATAACAACGAGGTTGTTTCACTTATCGACGGCCTGGATTCATTTATCCACTACGGATCATGGGATGTGACCTCTGAATCACGTCCTGGCCAGGAAATGGGAACTCTCTATGGACGCGGATTCCTGCGTGATGATAATGGAAATATCGTTGTTAATGCAGCGGGTATTCCAATCGTTGACCCGGAAATCAGGCCGTTTGGCAGCTACCAGGCCGACTGGACTGGTGGTATCATGAATACATTCAATTACAGGGGAGTTCAATTAAGCTTCCTGATTGATGCCAAGTACGGCGGTAAGCTGACATCTACAACTTATATGTTTGGCCGATATACCGGAATCCTGAAAGAGACCCTNGAAGGCCGGGAAGGCGGGTTTGTTTTTGATGGTGGCCGTTGGGCTGATGGAGCCGTTAAGCAAGACGGTACACCAAATGATATCGTCGTTGGTGCCCAGGATTTCAATGAAAGAACATTCTTTGGTAATGCTGAATCGCATATTTTCGATGCAACCTATGTGAAGCTTCGGGAATTGCGGGTCGGGTATGCATTGCCTGTTAACTGGTTGACAGAGCTTCCATTCAGGTCTATCGACGTTGCTTTTATCGGCCGGAACTTATGGATTATCCATAAAGAAGCTCCGCACATTGATCCGGAAACGGCATTCAACACCGGAAACGTACAGGGATTTGAGTCCAACCAGTTCCCGTCAACTCGCAGCATTGGTTTCAATGTTCGATTCACACTTTAAGAATCTGAAAAAAGGATATAATTATGATATCAGGTAAAAATCTATTCAAATATATCGCAGCCCTGCTCATAGCGGGCGTACTATTCAGTTCTTGTGATGCAGGCCTGGACGGGTTAAATGACAACCCGAATGCACCTACAGATGTACCTGTAGAGCTGATCCTGCCACAGGCAATTGAAAATTCGATGAACCGCATGTACAGTATGAGTGGTGTCAATGGGTACATCGGTGCTATCTGGGCTCAGAGCTATGCCAAGGTACAGTATACGGACGAAGATCGATACGATTTTTCCGGCCGTATTACGCTGATCAACAGCGTCTGGCAGTCCTATTACGCAACGACCCTGAAGGATCTGAACATAATTCGTCAAAAAGCAATCACCGATGGTAATGTGAATGCACAGGCGATCGCTGAAATCCTGATGGCCTGGAATTACCATCAAATTACAGATCTTTGGGGAGATGTCCCGTTCAGTGAGGCTCTGAAAGGCCTTGAGGAAAATCCGGAAGACCGGATTACAACTCCGAGATATGATACACAGCAGGATATCTATAATGGACTTCTGAGTATGCTGGAAGATGCGGCAAACCGTATCGACCATGGTGCCGGTTCCGTAGGAAGTGCCGATCTGATATTCGGTGGTGATATGTCGAAATGGGAAAAGCTTGCCAACTCACTCAGGCTGAGGATCTACATCAGGATGTCACATGTAGATGAAGGTGCTGCATCAACCGGTATCGCAAGCATTATTAATTCGGGCGTTCCTCTTCTTGAGAGCCATGATGATAATGCCGAGCTTGAATATCTCCCATTCCCGAGCAATAACCCGGTGAATAACTTTGCCAGGACTCGTGAAGATCACAAAGTGAGCCATACAACACTGAGTAGGTTGAATGAACTGAATGATCCCCGAATGAGGATTTATGCAGCACCGATGCGGAACCAGGATGCAGCTCCAACACATGAAATATTCACTGCGTCCAACGGTTACAATTACCAGGGTGTGATTAATGGTGATGAAGATAACAGTCTTGGCCTTGCCGAAGCTTCCACAATGGGACACTACTTTTTGTCGCCAACGTCGCCCGGCCGTATTATGACTTACAATGAAGTTCTATTTATCCGTGCGGAAGCCGCTGCCAGAGGGTTTACAGGTGAGAATGCTGAGGAACTTTATCATGATGCAATCAGTGCATCCATGACCCTCTACTCATCGGAGCGAATCGACCCGGTGCTGAGCAGTTTTCCGGGTGATGTCGCCTTTAACCACCAGGGTTTCAATGCTGATGAATTTCCCGAAGGAATTTCACAGGCCGAAATTGATGACTATCTGGCACAAGCAGAGGTCGCCTGGGTTACCGGTGATGGCTGGAGTGATGCAAACCGTGAGCGTTTATCACTTCAGAAGTGGCTGGCTCTTTACAGCCAGGGTCTTGAAACCTGGAGTGAGTGGAGGCGCCTGGGTTATCCGGAACTGTCGCCCGGACCTCTTGCTGTACTGGAAGAAGTCCCACGCCGAATTCAGTACCCAACCACTGAGCAATCACTGAACAATGCCAATCGTCAGGAAGCTATTTCACGACAGGGTGCTGACAACTATGTGACAAGAGTCTGGTGGGATGTGAATTAATCACCAAATTCTGTAAATAAGTTATAAAGCCTCTCCAATTTATTTTGGAGGGGCTTTTTTTTAGTCGTGAATTGGAGTAAATAGTAGTTGGTAAATAGTAAATAGTAAATAGT
>SL_3KL_010_SEDDRAFT_10006171_pt1 | contig 10725 bp, 8 predicted proteins | sample SodLakKL_010_SED_2_FD_10381 | JGI IMG/M metagenome (IMG submission 10381)
TTTTTTTCTCAAACGGCGTCAGATCAGCCTTAATGAACCTTATGGCCACGCACCCTCCGGTAAGGGAAAGAATAAAAAGACTGGACCCGTCTTTCCGCGAAGAGGATATACAGGCGGAGAGTCTGCTGGAAGAGACCGGGGGGGCGGCAGAGGATATTTCCGGGGAAAAAAGAAGTATAAGAGTGCGCCCGGAGGAGATCCTTGCCACAGCCGGGACAATACTCCCGGAGCACCTGGAATACGCTTCAGAGGTAATCAGGAATATTCCGGATAACCTTCTGAAATTTGCCCATGATCTGCCGGGAGCAGAGGCCGTCGTCTACGCTCTTCTTCTCAGCCGGGATGATATGATAAAGGCGGGACAGATTCAGAAAATAAGGCAAAAGACATCTCCGGAGGCTTTCAGCATAACAAATATCATATCCGCAGAGGCTTTCTCCCTGCGGGAGGAATACCGAATACCTCTCCTTGACCTGGCGATATCATCGCTTAAGAAAGATACGAGGGAATCATACCTGAGATTCAGCTCAAATATACGAACTCTCATTGAGGCGGACGGGAAAGTATCATTGTTTGAGTATATGGTACGGACCATGCTCCTGCGCCACCTGGGCCCGGCTTTCAGTAGACCTCATCCTCCAACGGTAATGTACAGAACGCTGAGAAGCCTGAAACCGGAGTGCCGCCTGATTCTCTCTCTTCTTGCCCATTACGGTGTTGACGAAGAATCGGAAAAATCTGCCGCTTTCGCGAAGGGGGCCGGAAAAACCGGGGTTATAGACCCCGGGAGTCTTCTTCCGAAAGATAAGTGCCGATTCAAAGATCTTGAAAAGATTCTCGGAAAACTCGCCCTCACCGCGCCTCTTCTGAAAAAACAGCTGCTTGACGCCTGTATAACCTGCGTTGCTTCCGACGGCTACATAACCGTAAGGCAGGCTGAACTCATACGGGCAACCGCAGATACCCTCGGGTGCCCCATTCCCCCGGTGCTCCCAGGAAAAATTCAAGGGTAACCACCCGGTTTGATAATTTTTTCCGTTTGGATTATAATAACCGCGTCGGCCGGGATGGCGAAACTGGCATACGCAGCAGATTCAAAATCTGCCGGAATCTGATTCCATGGGGGTTCGAATCCCCCTCCCGGCACCAGCGGGGTTTAATTAAATCTGGCTCACTTATGAAAGAAACAATATTGGAGATTAAAACGCAGGGTACCAGAGTATGTTCACTCAAAAAACAGGGTTAAAGGATTTTCTTGCAGGCGAGAACCTTATAGACTCCCAGACACTTAACAGCCTGGAACTCCGCGCAAAACAGCTTGGCAAATCCCTTGAACAGATCATCGTAGACACAGATACCATACCTAAAGGGGAGTTCCTTCAGGCCCTGAGCAGAAAATGGGATGTCAAACCCGTAGACCTGGACTCCCTTGAGATAGATACCGATTCGGCCCGTCTCGTACCTGAAACAACCGCCAGAAGATATCTGGTTCTGCCCTTTGCAAAATCCGAGACTGAGCTTTACACCGCTATGGCCAGGCCCTGGGACCTTACCGCCATTGAGGACCTGCACCTTAGAACCGGATACAGCATAAAACCCTTCCTCGCTCTGCCGGCGGATATTGAGAAAGGACTGGCCTCTGTATTTACCCAGGACTCAAAGCTGAGTGATTATATTTCCGGCATAGCGGGATCCGAAACTTCCCAGAAAGACCTTGTGGAGGAGGATGATGCCAGGGAAGAGATAACGATGGAAAGGTCTGGGGACGATGAAAAACAGGCCAAGCAGCTCGCAAACGCTATCATACTTGAGGGGCTGAAGCGGGGGGCCTCGGATATCCACATAGAACCCTTTGAGACAGTGCTTCTCATAAGATACCGCATAGACGGACAGCTCCACAAATCATCGTTTAACGTGCCAAAGAAACTGGTTAACGCCATCATAGCCCGCATAAAGATAATGTCCCGGACAATGGATATTACCGAGAAAAGAATGCCCCAGGACGGCAGGATTCAGATAACTTTCCAGTCCCGCCCCATAGAGTTCAGGGTCAACACCATTCCCACGGCTTACGGTGAGAGCTGTGTAATGAGAATACTTGACCGAACAAGCATAAAGGTGGATCTTCCCAAGCTGGGATTTCTGCCGGATACGCTGAGTACTTTCCAGGAAATTTTGAGGAAACCTTACGGGATAATACTGGTCTCCGGTCCGACCGGAAGCGGTAAATCCACGACCCTTTACTCATGTCTGAATTACCTGATACAGGAGTCTAAAAAGAACCCGGACGGAAAAGACCGGGACGTTACCCCGAAAAAAATACTTACTGCCGAAAACCCGGTGGAGTATGACCTCGGGGAAGTCGTACAGCTTAATATCAACCCGGAGATAGGGCTTAACTTTGCCGAGGCTATGAGAGCATTCCTCAGGCAGGACCCGGATATCATAATGGTAGGGGAAATAAGGGACCGTGAGACAGCCCAGATAGCTATGGAAGCTGCCCTGACCGGCCACCTGGTCCTTTCCACAATACATACGAACGATTCCCCTACCTCGGTATCCAGGCTGGCCGAGATGCAGGTCCCGTCCTATCTTATATCTTCCACAATTGAGGCGGTCCTGGCCCAGAGATTGATACGCATGATCTGCCCCGCCTGCAGCAGGCGCCAGGAAAAGATCCCTCCGGAGCTTCAGGAGGAGTTCTCAAAACTGGGTATTCCCGAGGATCAGATCAAGATGCGGCAGGGAACCGGGTGCAAGGAGTGCGGGGGGTCAGGGTACAAGGGCAGAAGCGGAATACACGAGCTCCTGGTTATGGACAGTGACGTAAGGGATCTGCTGCTTGAAGAGATAGCTGCAGGGCCCCTGAAAAAACTTCTTGCCCAAAAGGGTATGCGGACCCTCTGGCAGGACGGCATAATGAAAGTGGCGCAGGGAAAGACAACTTACGAGGAAATTTTAAGGGTGAGTCAATAATGGATAACTGCAAAGAATGCGGAAAAATCATCTTATCTGATTACAGGTTCTGCCCCAGGTGCGGGCTCTCTATTTTCGGGGATGCCCCGAAGGGAAGAGATTCAAATGACGGGAATGAACCGGAAGGCGATGCGGCCTCAAGGTTCTTCAGCCTGGCCAGAGAACTAAGCGAGGCCGCCAATATAGACGCGCTCCTTAAAAAAATCGGCGGGGCCATAGAAGAGATCCTCTGTGCGGAACGTTCTTCAATCCTTCTGCTGGACGAGACAGGGGAAAACCTTTATTTCAAGACCGCAACAGGTGAGGATATATTAAAGACGCTGAGACTCCCCATCGGCAAAGGTATCGCCGGGTGGATAGCCCAGCACAGGGAATCCCTTCTGGTTAATGACCCCTACAGCGACGAGCGGTTCTCTCCGGAGACCGATAAGAAGACGGGTTTCAGGACAAAATCCATAGCCGGGGTGCCTATGATATTCAACTCCCGCCTTATAGGTGTATGCGAAGCTATAAACAAGAAATCCGGAGATTTTACCGAGAGGGATATTGAGACTCTCTGCGGGTTTTCCGGGCTGGCGGCCGTCAGCATCGCCAATCTCCAGCTCCGGGCCGACCAGAAGAACTTATACTCAAACCTCATTGAGTTTATAGTGATGGCCGCCGACTCCCTTTCCCGGCCGGAACCATCTCCCCGGGGGCACGCCTGGGAAATGGCCCGGATGGCCCCTCTTATGGGGAAAGAACTGGGGATGCCGCTTCATACACAGCAGCTCCTCCAGCGGGCAGCGCTGATACACGATATAGGTTTCCTGGGACTTGAGTACCCGGAACTGATCGGCATAAACATCGACCGCAAGCTCAACAACGATGCCAGGTACCGGCTCCACACCGTGGTAGGATCCGAGATGATCAAAGGGATAAAGGTGATGAAGGAACTTCGCCCCTTTATAAGCTGCCATCACAGGTACCGGAACGGCGAAGGGTTCCCGGAGAAGATAAGCCCGGAGACTATTACCCTGGAAACCGAGATAATAGCCATACTTGAGGATCTGATGCTAAAAGGAGACAAAGCCGCGATTGATCCCGGGCGGTATACCGGCGAGGTTTTTGAAGCGCTTAACAAAATAACCTCCGGATGAAGGTCCCCAGGAAAATTCTTACGGCATCCGGGATTTTCCTGAGCCTGCTTTTTCTTTATTTTGCTTTCAGAAATGTAGAATGGGAAAATATTTTCCTGCTTTTCCGGGAAACAAATTATTTTTACCTTATCCCAATAGTAGTTTTCTTCTTCGCGGATTTCTCGCTCAGGGCCCTGCGATGGAAATTTCTGCTCCTTCCTGTAAAAAAATGCGGACTGTTGAACCTGCTCAGCTCTGTATTTATAGGTTTTTTTGCCAATAACCTTCTTCCAATGCGGGCCGGGGAGGTGATCAGGGCGTTTCATATCGGCATCCGCGAAAAAATATCAAAGATGAGCGCCCTGGCTTCTATCGCCGTAGAGAGAGTTCTGGACGGATACACTGTGCTCCTGGCCCTTGTTATAACTTTTTTTATCTTTCCTTTTGACCCCGCAGTAAGAAATATCCTTATCGCGGGAGCGGCATTTTTCTCCGCCTGCGCTTTTATTTTCTACTTTCTCCTCTACTGCCGGGAGCTTGAGACAGGGATACCCGGTAAGATCAGGGGATACCTGGTCAAAAACAGGGAAAAAGCTGCCTGCTCAGTGGTATCCTCTTTCATTATAGGACTGGGAGGTCTTAAATCCAGGCAGCTGCTCCCTTCGGCTCTTCTTTCCGCAGTCTCCTGGGCCCTGAACGCCCTGGTCTTTCTCCTTACAGCAAGGGCTATGGGGATCGCGATATCCTACCCGGGAGCTGCTTTTGTAATGGCGGTCACATCTCTGGGTATATCAATCCCGTCTTCACCGGGGTATATAGGCGTTTTTGAATATTTCGGGATACTCGCTGCTACAACCATAGGAATTCCGAGGAACGAGGCGGCGGGATACATCCTTTTCTGCCGGATTATACAGACAGGTCTTATAAGTATCGCGGGAAGTTTCTTTCTTTTAAGGGAAAATATATCTGTTTTTCAGCTGGGCAGGAGGGCTGAAGCGGAAACCTAATAGTTGTTTTCCAGGGCTTTTTTAATCTCTTCCTCGGAGGTTATATAGGGCTCAACCTCAAATCCGGTAAGTATTGATATAGCCGAGCATATCTCGCTCTCCTGCGGGTCGGTCATAGCGATCAGAAGGGTCTCTCCTTTTTTTTCAAACGGAACAAGCATATGCTTTTCGGCAATACTCCTTGGTATAAGCCTTGTAAGCTCTCCCGGTATATGACCGTACTCGGAAACCTTTATGTACGGATGCCCCAGCTGTTTTCCTATAAGCGATAGGAGTATCTCCTTATCAACGTACCCCATTTGGGTAAGGACCTCTCCCAGCCTGAGTTTTGACTCCTTCTGCTTCTCAAGAATCTCTTCAAGCTGGCTGTCATCAAGAAGGTTCAGGGATTTCAGTATCTCTCCCAGGCGCTGCTTTTTAATATTTTTTTTAGACTGCGGTACCATAAGATACTATATAGCAGAAGCTTTGATAAAAGTAAACCCGGGCAAATTCAGCGTCAAAGACTCTGCGAAAGAGGCAGTTTTACAGTAAACTCCGTCCCTTCCCCTTCCCGGCTTTCCACAGATATTTCACCCTTGTGATGTTTAATTATATCCCTTACAGTTGACATACCCAGACCTATACCCTTCTGCTTGGTGGTATAGAGAGGCTCAAATAACCTTTCCAGGGTTTCCTTATTCATCCCGGTTCCGACGTCTCTCAACTTAACTTCTACCGAATTTTCCTTACATTCAGCCTTTATAGTTATAGTTCCTCCATCCGGCATAGCTGATACAGAATTAGAAAGAAGATTCTGAAAAACCTGTTTCATCTTATCATAATCCGCCTCTACAAAGCAGCCCTCATCCGGGAGCGCAGATTCTACAAGAATATCCTGCGGTATATTTGAAGTTCTTACCGCTTCTTCTATGGGGTCGCAGATATTAATTCTCTCTCTGGCTAAAGTGGTGGCTTTTGAGAAATTAAGCAGGTCTGAAAGTATTCTTTCGGCCACTTCGGTTTCCATTGAAAGCGTCTCAATATACTCTTTCACTTCGGGCTCATCTGTATTTAAATAATTCTGAAGGTAGTAAACCGAGTTTCGTATATTTGTCAGGGGGTTTTTAAGTTCATGCCCGACCCCTGAAGCAAGTTTTCCGATAGCTGAAAGCCTCTCGTTTCGGAGAGCCAGATCACGAGCCTCCCTGAGTTTCCTGTTTGACTCTTCCAGTTCCTGCGTGTACCGGAGTTTCTCTTTCTCAAGACCCGCGATTTCCATGTTCTTTTTAACACTCCGCAGGAACTCTCCGGTTTCAAACGGCTTAGTAATATAATCCGAGGCCTGAGCTTTTACAGCCTTTATCGGAACTTCCTGGCTGGCATACCCAGTTATCACCATTACCTGGCTCTGATCCCCGTTCTTCTGAATCTCCCGAACATGCTCAATAAATTCCAGACCGTTCATATCCGGCATCCTTACATCCGTTATAATAAGCTCGTAAAACTCACTCTCTACCTCTTTAATTGCCTCACGGCAGTTATCTAAAGCTTTGACTTCATACCCTTCGCGTTTCAGCGCCTTTTCCAGGCTTTTGAGAAAAAGCCTGTCATCATCAAGTAAAAGTATCTTATAACTCATCTGGTTACCCCGGGTTCTTTCCCTGTCACTCCTTTAACTGCCGGCTGTATCCGGGCAGTTTTACTATAAATTTTGTCCCTTTCCCCAGTTCTGATTCAACCTCTATTACACCTTCATGTTCCTTTATTATATTATAACTTATATACAGCCCCAGTCCGGTCCCGGAGCTCACTTGCCTGGTTGTGAAAAAAGGATCAAAAAGTCTGGTAAGGTTTACCGAGGGAATCCCCTGCCCGTTATCTTCTATACTGGTTATGATAAACCCGTTTTCCTCAAGGGTACTGAAAAAGATCTCGCCCCTTTCTCTCTCATCCTCATTTATTGCGATTATTGAATTTAATGCCATATTCGTAAAAACCTGCTGAAGCTGGGCGGAGTTTCCCCAAACTGTAAGCGGTCTGGTAAGATCTTTTTTTACAGATATCCCGTGCTTCCGGGCCTGAGGGGAGACCAGAAGCAGAGCTTCCTCAATCACCTCGTTTATATCCAGGGCCTGCTTTGGACTTTCCTCTGATATCCTGGAATAGGAAAGCAGCTTCTGAACTATTTCCCTGCACTTTCTGGCAGCTTCCTGAATAACCTGCAGTGTTTCCCTGGTATCCTCATCCTTCTCATCAAACTCTATAAGAAGGGTCTGCACGCTTGTAAGTATAGCGCCCACAGGGTTATTTATTTCGTGGGCCATTCCTCCTGCGAGTGTCCCGATGGAAGAGAGCTTATCCGCCCGGGTCAGTTTCTCCTCCGTATCCTGCAAACGTTTCCTCATCCGGGAATGAATCCGGGTTTTTTTGAGCACTGTTGATAAACTTTCAGCAACAGACTCAGCTAATGTTATATCTTCTTCCGTAAAAGCCCCGGGAATTTTTTTATCTATATATATTAACCCTCTTATCCTGTTTCCCTGCCACATGGGGATACAGGCGGCGGCTCTTATCTTACTTGATAAGAGGTCGGTATCATAGGCAAACCGGTCATCCGCCAGGATATCGGAAACATAAATTGTCTTTCCGGTCTTCAGCGCTTCTTTCACAAAAGCCCGGCTCCTGAGTTTCTCCGCACCCGTCGTATCCCTGGATATTTCAGTATGCAGTTTTCCCTTACTATCCACCATAATAAAGCAACCTGAATCGGCTTTCAGGAGATCAATAACAGTATCAACACTCTTTGAAAGAAGCAGCCCGGTATCCGTCTCGGATACCATTAATTTCATTAACCCGGCCAACTCCGCTTCTCTTGAATTTTCTCTTACAGCCATATACCCCTAACTTATATTAATTATATCCGGCACTTTGTATGAAGCCAGCCGTTCCACGGCAAAAGATTTTATCTCGTCACAGGTAAGATCCTTGCCGAGTTTCACATCAGCCTTTAACTTGCCCGAAGCCCCTACTTCTCCTTCAGCAAAAACCCTCACATCCCTGATACAGGGATGTGAGATCAGAACCCTTTCGATCTCCGCAAGATCAATCTTTCTCCCGTTTGAAGTCGTGGTGCGCTCCCCGGGGGCGCAGTAAAAGAGAAACCCGTCTCTGTCAAGTTTCCCTGTATCCCCCGTGTCAAGCCAGTCTTCCCTGAGCACCCGGTCTGTATCTTTATTCCTATTGTAAAACCCCTTCATCAGACCGGGGCTTTGAATATAAATCCTGCCTTTCACATTCACTCCCGCCTCAAGGCCCGATCCGGGAATAATAATCCTGAGTTTGACTTCAGGGGCGGCAGAACCGACAGCGCCGGACCTTACCCGGTCCGGACGGCTGCAGGCAACAAACGAGCCCTCACTCAGACCGTATGCGGGAAGTATCTCAATCCCCAGAACTCTTTTTGTCTCTTTACTAGAAAAACCGGGGGGCAAATTTCCAAAGGAGATCGGATATTTAAGACAGGTGATATCTTCCCCGTTTTCATAATCCCTGTAAAGGCGCGTGTACATTTCCGGATAACTGTATAAAAAATCTATTCTTTCCGAACTGATATATCTGAATATCTCAGCGGATGAATGATTTCTTGTTAAATACGAGGTTCCTCCCAGGGTAAACGGCGCCAGAACCCCGGCTGCCAGAGAAAGCGGGTCGGAAAACGGTAAGAGGCTGAGAAAATTTTTCGAGGAATCCGCCAGAGAAGCCATTACATCAGCTGTATGCCTGTAGCCGTCTTGAGTAATAACAGCACCCACGGGATACCCCCATCCGCGGAAGGTGTAATTCAAAGCAGCCGGAGAACCGGAATCTTCTTTTATTACCCCGGAACCTGCTTCTGAGGACAGTTCTGCGAAACAGCATGAACCGGGGTATTTTCTTTTTATCCAGGGGTCGCTGTCGGAAATTATTACCTGTCTCTCCCTGATAAGGAATTCATCATACCCCAGCACTTTAAGTATTATATGGGAACTTGTTATCAGAACCTCAGGGCTGCAATCCTGAAAGATCTCCCTGTATTCCCTTAAGGTAAGAACAGGCTCAAGGGGCACGACGATTGCTCCTACCGCTATAAGCGCAAAAAATATAATTATGAAGTCGGGGGAGGCCGGAAGGATTACCGCTGCCTTATGACCTTCCTTTACCCCGGATTTTCTTAAACCCTGCTCAAGCCGTTTTACAGATTCCCAGAGTTCCCTGTACGTAAGTTCCCTCTCATTCTCTTTAACCGCTATTCCTGCGGGGTTTTTTTCAGCGGCTTCTTTAATAATACAGGACAAGTTCATAAATAGAACTCCCGGGGCACTTTGGAACCGGTCGCGGAACCGGCTCCTTCGGAACCTACTGTTTTTCCTTCATTATATTATTTATAAGGTCCATAAGTTTTGAAGTTTCAAAAGGTTTAACCAGGCATACATACCCGCTCTTTTTAATCTCATCCATAAGCGTCTCGTCAGAGGCATAAGCCGTCATCATTATCACGTCAACTCCGGGTTTCTCTTCCTGGATCTTCCTGAAAACCTCAAGACCGCTTATATCAGGCAGTTTCAAATCCAGAAGAACCGCCTGGCAATCCTCATTCCGTACTATTTCAAGAGCGCGGGAACCGCTGGAAGCCTCCCTCACGGAAAACCCCGAGCAGGTGAGCTTTTCAATAAGCATTTTTCTAAAATACGCTTCATCGTCAACTACGAGGATATTATATGGTTTTTGGTCTGAAGAACCGGTCTTCTTCTGAATCATAAGGTTTATCTTTTCAATAAGTTTTTTCATATCAAGCGGTTTTTCAATAAACTCCGCCCCCAGTTTTCCGGTCTTTTCCAAGTCCGCCTCATCCTTAAAAGCGCTTACCATTATTACTCCCGGACGGTCTTCAGGGTTTTCAATAAGGCTGTTTATCTTTTCCAGGGTCTTCACTCCGTCCAGTCCGGGCATCTTAAAATCAAGTATTATGACATCAGGCTTCTTACGCCTGACAAGGTTCAAAACATCTTCGGGGTTGCTCAGGGGAACCGCCCTGAAATTATGTTCCTCCAGGTTTTTCTTGACTTTTTCTCTGAAATCGGCACTCTCATCTACTATAACGACTAAATTTCTTGACTCTATATCACTAAGAGTTTCTATCACATTTTTCATATCAAAAGGTTTATCCAGTATGTCATAAGCCCCTTCCCTGAGCGCTTCCTTTTTAAGTTCCTCATAAGCGTAAGCTGTCATCATAATAACCGTGGTTTCAGGACTTATCTTTTTTATCTGCTTAAAAGTATCCACCCCGTTTATGCCCGGCATTCTTATATCCATAAGAGCGATATCGTAAGATTTTTCCTTCACGGCCTCAATGGCCTTGAAACCGTTATCCATCACATCTACGTCATGGCCTTCCTTTTTCAGTATCCCCGCGATAGTTATATGAATGCTTTTATCGTCATCAACGATTAACACTTTGCTCATCTTTTATCCTTTGCTCCGTCACAGTCACTACAGTGCCTTTCTCCCGGGGGCTTTTCAGAGTTATACTCCAACCGTGGGCATCGGCTATTTCCCTTGCCACCGTAAGCCCAAGTCCTATACCGTTTATTTTGGTGGTA
>SL_3KL_010_SEDDRAFT_10006172_pt1 | contig 10725 bp, 8 predicted proteins | sample SodLakKL_010_SED_2_FD_10381 | JGI IMG/M metagenome (IMG submission 10381)
CCTTGGTCGGGGCGGACCGGACTTCAGGTGGCCGGGTCCCGGAGAGCAGGCCCCGCCCGCCCCCCCCGTCTCGGCTCAGGAGATTGTGGCGCCGGAGGAATCGTCGAAGCTCACCGAGCGAGTCCTCCCCCAGCGGAATCAGGAGTGGATCACCGCGCTGGAGAACCTCCGGGAAGCGGGCCGATCCACCCTGCTGGTGAGGGCCGACCCACGGTTCGCGGGAGGCACATGCAAGGGCCAGGGACCGGGCAGAGCTCATCGGATGCGGGTCGGCACCAGCGCCTGGGCGACCCGGACCAGCATCGCCTCGGGTCCGTCCACGATCTGTCGCCACGTCACCCGGATCACCCGATAGCCCGCCGCCGACAGCTCCGCGTCCCGGAGGCGGTCACTTTCGAACCTCCGCTTGGACGCGTGGAAGGCGAATCCGTCAACCTCGACCACGAGCCGCTGCGCGTGCCAGACGAAGTCGACCTCGAACCCCCGAACGAGGACGTTCGCCCTCGGCTCAGGTAGGCGAGCCTTCCGCACCAGGGCCAGGAATCTCTCTTCCGCCTCGGAGCGCGTGAACGCCGCCTCGGCGTCGGTGGCCACCAGTGCACGGAGCCGGGAGATGCCCCGGCGGCCCGAATGGCGGGCCACGAGGGGCCTCAGGTCCTCGCCATCGACCATCCCCTGCCGCACGGCCCGTGCGACCGCCCGTTCCAGCTCCCTGGCGCTCACGGACCCGGCAAGGTCGAGAATCGTCCGGGCAGGGCTGGTAACGGGGACACCTTGGACCTCTGCGATCTCCTCGGCCTCGAGGCGCGAGGTCCGATGGATGCGCAGACCGGGGCGTGGACCCCGGTGGCGCCGGCAGGACGTTACATCCACTGGAGCCGAGTCGTCCGCCCGCCGGAGAATCCGGAGGAGAACGGCAGCGCTTCGGTGGCTCAGAACGGCACCGGGCCCGCAGGCCAACACCCCGGCCATCAACTTCGAGAGCGGGGTTTCGAGCGGCCCGACGAGATAGACTCCTTGATGGATCCGGCGTAGCCGACCCGCCCGGGCACGGTGCTTCACGCCGTCCGAGGTCAGGCCGATGCCCAGGAGCTGCGATCGGGTGACAACCCCGTGCTGCGCAGCTGCGAGTTCAAGGATCGCCTCCTCCACGCGGTGGCGTGCGTTCAATCTCTGGTCCATGACCTGTTTCGTCCGCGGGGTGATCATCCAGGGGTCAGCTCAGGACGTGACCCCCCAAACGTCGACACTCGCGGGTCCCCACATTCCCACATCCACCTTTGGTGGGAATAACGCCTGTAATGTGACATTCGATCGCGAAGAGCAGGATCCATTGTCGAATAGTGTGCGAATAGCGCCTATAGTTTGGAACTGGGAGACTCCGGACCCTCGAGATGCCGCATTTGGGGGCCGAGTTCTACGGATCGAACTCTGATGACCGGACTCTGGGCCCGAACGCTGGCCCCCCAACCTTGGGGCCCGGATCCGCGGGGCCTGAACTCTGGGGCCCGGATCCGCGGGGCCTGAACTCTGGGGCCCGGATCCGCGGGGCCTGAACTCTGGGGCCCGAATCCGCGGGGCCTGAACTCTGGGGCCCGAATCCGCGGGGCCTGAACTCTGGGGCCCGAATCCGCGGGACCTGAACTCTGGGGCCCGAATCCGCGGGGCCACACCCTGGGAGTGGCAGGTCTCTCACCAGGAGGGGTATCGCACCCCACCCAGGAGCTAAATGGGAGCCGTGGGCAGGACCATAGCTCTGCGGACCAGCCGCAGGGGACGCCGCCGCGTGGAGGCGGGCACGGTGCGGATGCCCCTGGGGAAGGCGGGGAGGTGCAACTCCCTGGGGAAGGCGCGGAGGCGGCACTCCCCCCGCCCCTTGGTCTGGACCTCGGCATCCGCCTTCCGGAAGCGCGCCACCACACGGGGGATGGGATCGTCATTCCACTTATGCATGATCCCAGGCAGGACGAGGGTCCGCCGGCTTCGCGGGGACCTGCGCCAGGACGGGTGGAAACGACGCCAGAATGAGTTGGAAAGAAGCCGACACCATCCCCGTGCCGAGAAGGATCGCTGAGATGAAGGGGTGCATGGCCCTCGTCCCGGCCCCAGGCGGGCCGTACCCGGGATCCAGATCCAGCGTGGTGAGTCGGAGATTCGGCGAGGGACCGAGGGGCCCGGCGCGCCAGGGGGGCAAGGCACGATGGTGAGCGATAGCACCGGTATCGCGATCCGGGGCGTGCCAACGGGAGGCCTTGCTCCTCCCTCCCTTCCCTGGCAGCATTCCGGGATGGACGTTCTTCCCCCCGACATCGGCCGGTTCATCGACCTGGCCGGCGTCGCTGTCTTCGCCGTAAGCGGAGCCCTGGCAGCCCTCCGGGTCCGGATGGACCTGCTCGGGGTGGTGGTGGTGGCGGCCGTGACCGCCATCGGGGGCGGGACCACCCGGGACGTCCTCCTGGACCGCCATCCAGTCTTCTGGATCGACGAGCCCACCTACCTGGCGGTGATCCTGGCCGCCGCTGCCGGGACGCTGGTCTGGACCCGATTCGCACGTCCACCCCGGAACTCGCTGGCCATCGCCGACGCCCTGGGGCTGGCCTTCTTCGTCATCGCCGGGGCCCAGATCACGGCGCGGATGGGGTACCCCGCCGGGATCGTGATCCTCATGGGAACCATCACGGGGGTGGCCGGCGGGGCCATCCGGGATGTTCTCTCGGCCCAGGTCCCCATGATCCTCCGGCGCGGGGAACTCTACGCCACCGCCGCCATCGCCGGGGCCGCCGGCTACCTCCTCCTCATGGGCGCCGGGGTGGAGGAGCGCCTTGCCGCCCTGGCCGGGATGGCCCTTATCGTAGCCCTCCGCTTCGGCGCCATCCTCTTCGGGTGGAAGCTCCCGGTCCTCTCCATCCGGGAGGAGCCGCCGGCCTCGTAGGTTGTCCCGCCCTCATCCCCCCGGCGTGAACCGCTGCACCCGGCGGGACCAGGCCGCCTCGCTCACGTAGACATTCCCCCGGGAGTCCACGGCGATGTTGTGGGGACGGATGAACTGCCCCGGCAGGCGTCCGCCGCCGCCAAACTCCCCGAGCTCCTCCAGGGTATCCCGCCGAAAGATCCGCACCTTGTGGTTCGTCCCGTCGGCGAAGTAGAGGAACTCCTGTCCCTCGTCGGGAGAGAGGGCGAGGTCGAAGGCCGTTCCCGAGGCCTGGGTCTCGGGCGCCACCAGGCGCTCCATCACGAAGGTGCCATCCTGCTGGAAGACCTGGATCCGGTTGTTGCGGCGATCCGCCACGTAGATGAGGCCGTCCCGGGAGCCCTCCAGCCCGTGGACGGTGCCGAACTGGCGGGCCGGCGGATGGTCTCCCCCCCGGGGACCGAACTCGTAGTCGTCGTCAGGGGGCTCGCCGTAGGCTCCCCAGTGACGACGGTACTCCCCCGTCTCGCCGTCGTAGACCACGATCCGGCGATTTCCGTATCCATCGGCGATGAAGACCTCGTTGGTGCCCGGGTCCACCCAGATGTCCGAGGGACTCCGGAAGCGGTCCGGGTCGTGGCTGCCCCCTGGGACATCCACCTCTCCGATGGTCAGGAGGAGCTCTCCATCCCGGGTATACTTGAGGACGTGGTGCTGATCCCGGGAGACGATCCAGACGAAATCGTTGTGGTCCACGAAGAGTCCGTGGAGGCCCCAGGGCCACTCCTCGTCATGCAGTCCCCAGGCCTGCACCACATTCCCCTCGGGGTCGAACTCCAGGACGGAAGGCGCGGGTACACAGCACTCGGCGATGGGGGGGTCCTGAACGGCGCCGATCTCCTGGGGAATGAGGTCCTCAGGAAGGTGCACCACCCAGACGTGATCCCGGGCGTCTACGAAGAGTCCCGTCACCGGTCCCCAGATCCAGTCGTTGGGAAGGAGGCGGGGCCAGTCCGTGTCCACCTGGAAGGCGGACGCATCGCCTGAGACCCGCACCTCCTCCGCGGCGGCCGCCCGGGCCCCCTCGTCGGCTGCCGGCGCGTCGGCGCAGGCTGCCACGGCCACAAGGACGCCCAGGAGGACGGACACGGACAGGGTCGGAGCCCGAACCGTGCGCCAGGTTCGTTGGGAGGCGGTGAGGACGGAGAGGGGATTCAGCGGCATGGCAACACGCTTCCATCTGGAGGACAGGTCGGGGCACGGCCATCACTATGACGGGGACCGAGCCCTCGGGGCCGGCCGGCGCGGACAACCCCGCCGAGCTCCCCATCTCCTCCCACAAGAGTCCCGGTCCTGCCCATCCCGCAAGGGTGGCGCCGCAAGATCCCCGCGGGGGAGGCGGCGCCGAGAGGCAGACCCGGCGGGGGGAGGCGCGCCAAGGGTGGCGCCCTGCGGGCGTGAGGCTGACATTGCCCTGAGTCCGGTGGGACGATGTCCCGGAACGCCCCGGACGACCCACTCCCCCACTCCTCTCCGCTCCACCGCCCATGAATGACCATCAGGATGCCTACGAGAAGCTTGGCGCCTTCTATCTCGGAAGGCTCCGGGACCCCACCTCCGGCGAGGGGACCGAGGACCTCCTCCTCTATGACTCCCGGGACCTGACGACCCACGGAGTCATCATCGGGATGACCGGGAGCGGAAAGACGGGCCTGGCTGTGGGCGCTTTGGAGGAGGCGGCCATGGACAGGATCCCGGTCATCGCCATCGACCCCAAGGGGGACCTGGCCAACCTGCTACTCACCTTTCCGGAGCTGGCCCCGGACGACTTCCGCCCCTGGATCAACGAGGAGGTGGCCCGGCAGCGGGGCGAGGACCCCGACGACTTCGCCGCCGGCCAGGCGGAGCTTTGGCGCAACGGGCTCGCCGGATGGGGGCAGGACGGGGAACGGATCCGGCGCCTGAAGGAGCACGCCGACTTCTCCATCTACACCCCGGGGAGCGCCGCCGGCCGGCAGATCTCGGTCCTGCGCTCCTTCGCCGTTCCCACGCAGGCGGTGCTGGACGACCCCGACGCCCTCCGGGAGCGGATCCAGTCCACGGTGATGAGCCTCCTGGCCCTCATGGGAATCCAGGCTGATCCCATTCGGAGCCGGGAACACATCCTCCTATCCACCATCCTCCAGAACGCCTGGAGCCATGGCCGCTCGCTGGAGTTGGGCCATCTCATCGAGGCCATCCAGCGGCCCCCCTTCACCCGGGTGGGAGTCATGGAACTGGAGAGCTTCTACCCCTCGAAGGACCGCTTCGACCTGGCCCTTCGCCTGAACGGGATCCTGGCTTCCCCTGGTTTCCAGGCCTGGATGGAGGGGGAGCCCCTCCACATCCCCTCCCTCCTCTACACGCCGGAGGGGAAGCCCCGGGTCACCATCTTCTCCGTCGCCCACCTGGGCGATGACGAGCGGATGTTCTTCGTGGCCATGCTCCTGAACGAGATCCTCTCGTGGATGCGGGGGCAGAGCGGGACTTCGAGCCTGAGGGCCCTGGTGTACATGGACGAGATCTTCGGGTTCTTCCCCCCCTCGGCGAACCCGCCGTCCAAGGCCCCCATGCTCACCCTGCTGAAGCAGGCTCGGGCCTACGGGGTGGGGATGCTCCTGGCCACCCAGAACCCCGTGGACCTGGACTACAAGGGGCTGGGGAACACGGGGAGCTGGTTCATCGGCCGCCTCCAGACGGAGCGGGACAAGGCCCGGATCATGGACGCCCTCCAGGGGGCCATGGCAGGGTCGAACCCCCTCTCGCGCCAGGAGCTGGACCGCCTCATCTCGGGGCTGGGACAGCGGAACTTCCTCCTCCACAATGTCCACGACGGGGCGCCGGTCCTCTTCGAGACCCGGTGGGTCATGTCCTACCTGGCCGGCCCCATGACCCTCCAGCAGATCCGGACGCTGGCGGCTGGGAACCGGGCGCACCCCGCCCCCGGCGCGCCCTCCCCGGACACCGCTCCCGGCGCTGCTTCCGCCGCCGCGTCGGCCCCCACGTCCGCCGCCGCGCCCACCCCCACTCCTGCCGGAGGCACCGGCCTTGGTGTGGGTGCCCGTCCAGCCGCACCTCCAGCGAAAAGGCAAGAGCTTAGACCGGGCTCCCTGGAAGGGTGGTCCCCGGGACCGACCTCTTCGGCATCGGGTTCGCCCCGCCCGCTCCTTCCCCCCGGTATCCCCGAGCATTTCCTGGCTCCCCTCCGGGGAGGGGACGGTCTCCAGTACCGCCCGGCCTTGGGCGTCTTCGTCGACGTGGCGTATCGGAACGCCCGAGCCGGCGTGGACGAGACCCAGCCGATCCGGGTCCTCCTCCCCTTCGCTGACGGACCGGTGGCCGTCAACTGGGAACGGGCGGAGGAGGTGGAACTGGAACTCGAATACCTGGAGGACCGGCCACTGGATGCAGCCGGATTCCTCCCCCTTCCCTCCGACGCCACGCAGGCACGGAGCTATACCGCCTGGGGCCGGGAGGCCCAGCGTTGGATCCAGTCCCACCGTCCCCTCACCCTCCTGGAATCCAAGGCCCGAAAGGTCATCTCCCGGCCCGGCGAGGCCGAGTCGGAGTTCCGGATGCGGCTCGCGGACCTGCGTCGAGAGGATCGGGACCAGGCGCTGGACCGGATCCGGAAACGCTACGAGCCCCGCCTGGCCACCCTCCAGGAGCGGGAACGCCGGGCCCTGCAGGCCGTGGAGAAGCGAGCGGGGATGGCGCAGCAGCGCACCCTGGATACCGCCCTCCGGGTGGGGGAAGGACTCCTTGGGGCCTTCCTGGGACGAAAGACCTCCGCCGCCCGGACGGGGACGGCCGTGCGGTCCGCAGGGCGGATCATGCAGGGACGGCGGGAGGTGGCCCAGGCCGAGGAGACGGTGGAGGCGGTGCGGGCCCAGCTCCAGCAGATGGAGGAAGAGTTCCAGGAGGAGCTCCGCAAGGTGGAGGCGGGCTTCGACGAGGAAGGGCCGTTGGAGGAGTTCCAGGTGCGCCCCACCCTCACCGGGATGGCCGTTCGTCTCTCCACCCTCCTCTGGCTCCCGGAGGACGGAAGCGGGCGGGCGCTCTGGAGGTGACGGGGCATCTGGAGGTGACGGGGCATCTGGGGGTGACGGGGCATCTGGGGGTGACGGACCCGGTCAGGGCGACGTGCCCTCCGACTCGCACCCCCTGACTCGCTACCTTTCTTCCATGACTGAACGTACCCCCACCGCCTACGAACTGATGGGCGGCGACCCCGCGGTCCGCCAGCTCGTGGACCGGTTCTACGACCTCATGGATACGGCGCCCGAAGCGGCTGGGATCCGGGCCCTCCACGCGAAGAGCCTCAAGGTCTCCCGGGAGAAGCTCCACCTCTTCCTGACGGGCTGGCTCGGTGGACCCCAGCTCTACATGGAGCGCTACGGCCCCCCCATGCTCCGGGCCCGGCACCTTCCCTTTCCCATCGGGGTGAAGGAACGAGACGAGTGGCTCTGGTGCATGAACCGTGCACTGGACGAACAGGAGATGCCGGCCGTGGTCCGGGAGTTCCTGACGGTCCGGTTCCGGGAGGTGGCCGACCACATGCGAAACCAGGCCGAGGGGGAGGGAACGGCTCCGTGACTCCAAGATCCGCGCACCTGATCGCCGCACTGGCCCTGTTCGGGGTCGGGGCCGGAGCCGGGGACGCCGCCGGACAGTCGCTCCCGGCGGTCCCCCTCCCCACCTTCCAGGTGGAACTCGAGACCGGGGCCGTCTGGCAGAGCTACAATGACGTCGAAATCCCAAACGACGGAACAGCCACCCGGTTCTCCCTCCACGACCTGGCCGGAAGTGGCCCCTGGGCGGGAGGCCGGCTCTACCTCACCTGGAATCCCGGGGAGCGCCACGGCGTCCGCCTCCTCCTGGCGCCCTTCTCCCTCACCGAGACGGGGCTCCCAGAGGACGAGGTGCGCTTCGCCGGAGCCATCTTCCAGGGGGGGATCCCCACCGAGGCCCGGTACACCTTCAACTCCTACCGCCTCTCCTACCGGTACCGCCTCCGGGATGGGGACCGAACCACCGCCTGGGTAGGCTTCACCGCGAAGGTCCGGGACGCCGTCATCGCCCTGGAGCAGGAGGGGGCGGACGGACGGATCCAGGGTCGGAAGGACGACCTGGGATTCGTTCCCCTCCTTCATCTGGCGGGAGAATTGCGGTTCGCGCCGGAGTGGCGCCTGGCCCTGGACGCCGACGCCCTGGCCGGCGGTCCGGGACGGGCGGTGGACGCGGCCCTCACGGTGGGATACGACCTGAACGACCGCTGGAGGATCCGTGGCGGCTATCGGACGGTGGAGGGCGGGGCCGACGTCACCCAGGTCTACACCTTCGCCTGGCTCCACAGCGGAGTCCTGTCGGTGGAGTGGCGGCGGTAGGCGCGGCGCGACGGGGGGCATGGTGTGAGATCCGCAGCCGGCCAGCTCCCCCGATGACCGGCCAGTTCCCCCGATGACCGGCCGGCCTTTCTCCCTCAGTCAGGGCTGGCGCCCCGGCACCATGAGGGCGCGCTCGGGAGGGACCCGGGCCAGCGAGGCTCGTTCGTAGTCGTAGGCCAGGGAGAGGAGGAGTGCCTCGGTCCACGCGGTGCTCACGAACGAGATCCCAACGGGCAACCCGTCCACCAGCCCCATGGGGACCGAGAGGATGGGATATCCTGCCACGGCGGCCATGGTGGTGAGGGAGGCTGGGCGCGTACCCCTGGGTTCCGGGGCAATCGGCCCCGGTCCAGGGGTCCCGTCCGGCTGGAGAAGGGCCGCCGGGGAGCCGCTTGGGGTGACCAGGGCCACCACGTCGTACTCGGCGAGCCACCGGTCGATCCCCTCCTCCCCGGTGATGCGCTTCCCAGCCTCCACCGCCGCCATGTACTCCGGGTTCCGGCGACCCCCCTCCGTGGCTTCCGAGTCCTCCCAGAGGTCCATGGTGTGCATGCTCTCCCGAGGGTCCGACCGGCTGAATTCGATGAGATCGGCCACGGATCGGACGGTCACGCCGGCAGGTGTCCCCGCGAGGTAGGCGTTCAGGTCCTCCTTGAAATCATGAAGGAGGATCACGCGCATTTCGGGCCTGGGGTCCACCAGCACCTCCGGAGGGATCTCCACGAGCTCCGCCCCCCGGGCGGCCAGGACCTCGAGGGCGGCATCGAAGAGGGGACCGGTGACCTCCCCACTCTCCCCGGCGGGGCGGATCACGCCCAACCTCCTGCCCCGGAGGGCCGCTGGGGTGAGCGCCCCGACATAGTCGGCCCTGTTGGCATCAGCCGCCTCCGTCCAGGGGTCACCGGGGTCGGTGCCGGCGATGACATCCAGGACCATGGCCACATCCCTCACCGTCCGCGCCATGGGACCCGACGAATCCTGGGTGAGGCTGATGGGGACGATGCCGCGGCGGGAGACCAAGGCGATGGTGGGTTTCATTCCCACCACCCCGTTCACCGAGGACGGTCCGATGATGGAACCGCCGGTCTCCGTCCCCAGGGTCGCCGCGGCGAAGCTCATGGCCGCGGCGATTCCCGACCCGTTGCTGGAACCGGCGGCCGTGCGGCCCACATCATAGGGATTGTGTGTGCTTCCCCCCACGGTGCTCCCATTGAACGAAGCCGAGTTCCTGAAGCCTGCGAACTGGGAGGTGTTGGCCTTGCCCAGGATGACAACTCCTGCGGCCCGGAGCCTCCGGACCACTTCGGAGTCCACGGCGGGGTAGTTCTCCTCCAGGGCGAAGGAGCCCGCCGTGGTGGGCATCCCCACGGCATCGTGGTTGTCCTTGAACAGGATTGGGACTCCATCCAGGGGACCCAACGCCTGTCCGGCGGCCCGTCGTGCGTCGGACGCCGCCGCCTGCTCCAGGGCATCGGGTGCCACCAGGATGACGCCGTTCAGGGGTCCATCCAGAGCCTCGATACGATGGATGTAGGCCCGGGTAGCCTTCACCGAGGTGGTGCGGCCCGATGCCAGGTCGTCGGAGAGTTGGGATAGCGGTGCCTCCTCGACGAGGTAGGGCGTTGAGGCTGGGGGGGGAGAAGGCTCGGAACAGGCGGTTAGCGCCAGCGCTGCCAGGCTCGCGAGACCGGTCCCCCTGATTCCCCTGAAGCGGCCAAAACCCACCATGATCCCTCCCGTATCCTGGGTGATGGACGGGGGCGGGCCCCCAGGGCCCGTCCATCCAGGCATCCTACTGGAATCGCGGCAGGGTAGCTTCGCCTGGCGGGCCGGGGCAAGTCGTCTCAGGAGTCCGCAGACACCAAGGTCGTTCACCAAAGCGAACGTCCGGGCTTGGGTGGAGCCATGATCATCCCCCTGCGCCCCTCCTCACCCCTCGCGCAGGCGCCCGGCAATGGCCCGGGCCAGGGCCGTGGCCGCCGGCGGGTGGGCCCGGAGCCAGAGCTCCGGCTCGATGAGCTCCACCTCCATCACGGCGAGCCCCCCCTGCCCGTCCTCCACCAGGTCCACCCGTCCGTAGACAGGGCGGGAGGGGCAGGCGGCCATGGCCTGTTGCGCCACCGCAATCTCCCGAGGGGTAGGGTGGTGGGGGTGGACCGTCCCCCCGTGGTCGTCCTGCACCCGGAAGTCACCCGGCTTGGCTCGCTTCCGGACCCCATGGGTCACCTCTCCGTCCACCAGCACCAGCGTGACCTCGCCGGAGCGAAGCACCTCAGCCTGGAAGGGCTGGAGAAGGAAGGCCTCGGCGGCCCGGTGGGGGCGGAGGAGGGCGTCCACCGCCCGGGCCGTCCCCGGATCCACCCGGTAGGTGAGGCGGGCCGCCCCCGA
>SL_3KL_010_SEDDRAFT_10006173_pt1 | contig 10724 bp, 9 predicted proteins | sample SodLakKL_010_SED_2_FD_10381 | JGI IMG/M metagenome (IMG submission 10381)
GACGCCGCCGACGTCGAGGCGATCGCCCGGAGCGAGCGGCAGGGGCCCCGGGCGCTCGGCGCTCCAGCGCGGTTCGGCCAGCCACAGGTCTGCGCCCACCCTGGTCGAGAGGTGCAGGGCGACGTCGCCGACGGCCCCGCTGGCGGGCAAGGCGGCGGGCAACGTGGCGCTGTCGTTGACGACGAGCAGGTCACCGCGCCCGAGGTGTTCCGGGAGGTCCAGGAAGCCTGCGTGCCGGTGACCGTCATCGCCGGAGACGAGCAGGGCCACCTCGTCGCGGCGCAAGCCACGCGCCTCGGGCGGCGCGCTCGCGGCGCGCGGGGCCGTGACCTCCGGCGGCGTCCAGAGAGCCTCGGTCGCACCCCGCCGGGAGGGCGCGGCGTCGCTGGGCGCCGCGGTGTCGAGGACCGGGCCGGGCGCGCCGTGGCCGCCGCTGCGCGCGACGCCGGCGATCACAGCACCACCGGCGCGTGCGCGAGGCCGCTTCGCGCCGTGGTCCACACGTCGTCCTGGGCGAGGAACCGTTGCCCGGAGACCGCAGCGGGGTCTTGGGTCGTCAGCCAGGCCCAGAAGGGGAGGGTGACGTCGGGATCGGGGCGGTCGTCGATGCGCTCGCCCGGGAACGCGAGCTGGTGCAGCGCCGTGCGCATGTCGCCCGGGTCGACGGCGACGGCTCCGATCCCGCGCGGCGCCAGCTCGGCGGCCAGCGTGCGCGTCGCCAGGTCGAGCGCGGCCTTGCTGGCGCCGTATGCGCCCCAGCCCTCGTACGCGCCGAGGGCGGCGTCGGAGCTGACGGAGACGATCAGAGCGCCACGCCGCTCGAGGAGCGGAACCGCAGCGCGCACCAGAGACAGCGGTGCGATCAGGTTGACCTCGAGCGTCCGCCGGAGCGTGTCGGGCGAGGCGTCGACGAGGTGAGGCAGGGGCGAGGCGCCCAGCGTCGAGGCGTTGTTGACGAGCAGGTCGAGTCCGCCGAGGTCGCTCGCCGCGGCTACGAGTCGTTCGCGGTGGGTCGCGTCGGTGACGTCGCCCGGTACGGCGATCACCGCGGTGCCGTGCGCCCGCAGCGCGCTCGCGGCTGCCGCCAGGTCGTCGGCGCCGCGGGCATCGATCACGAGGTCGAAGCCGCTGGCCGCGAGGAAGCCTGAGAGCGTGCGGCCGAGGCCGCGGCTCGCGCCGGTCACGAGCGCGGCGCGGCGTGGGGTGCGTGTCGTTGTCGAAGGGTTGGTCATGCGTACCTCCGACGCGACGGTAGGCCGCGGCGCCGCGGCGCCGCATCGGCCGATGGACCGATGTGGTGCTCGTCGCCGCCCATGCCCTATCCTGGGACGCACCGTCACGGTGTTCGATCCCGCGTTGGCCAGGTCGCGCGTTGGAAATGTCGCGTAGGCCGGACCGCGCGTTGGCCAGGAGGTGATGCCATGACCCCTTCCGATCCCCGTCGTCCGTGTCCGCGGGAGGCGCCGCCGTGGTGGTGATCGTAGGCGCCTCCGGGGTCCTCGGCAGCCGCGTCGTCCAGCGCGTGCTGGACGACGGTTCGAGCGTGCGCGCGGTGTCGCGTGACCCCGATCGCCTCGTCGATGCCGCGGCTCGCGGTGCCGAAGTCGTCCGCGGCGACCTGCGGGAAACGGGGTGGGAGGAGGCGGCGCTGGCGGGCGCCGAACGCCTCGTCATCTCGAGGCCAGCGGCGCGCCGTGGACGGTCATCCGTCCGAGCGTCTTCCCGGAGAACCACGCCCTCGTCCTGCTCGGCGCCCCCGTACGGGCCGGGAAGCCGGTACCGTTCTTCGGAGCCGGCGAGGAGCGCATCAACTGGGTCTCGGCGGACGACGTCGCCGACGACGTGGTGCGCTGCCTGGACGACGACGCCACCCTCGGCACCGTTCGCGAGATCCGCGGCCGCGACCACCTCAGCCGTCGCGAGGCGTTGGAACTCGTCGAGGCGGAGCTCGGCGTGCAGGCGCGCCGCCAACACCTTCCCGTCGGCGTGGTGAAGGTGTTGCGGGGTGCGACGCGGGCAGTGCACCCGGGTCTGCACGCGCTGCTCGACCTCTCGATGCACGAGATCGAGCGCGGCGGCGACCCCGAGGACGAACCCGAGCGCGCTACGTGGGTGGGTTCGACACGCGTGGCCGACGTGGTGGGCGCGTGGGCGCGGGAAGGGGCCGCGACCGCCACCTGACCCCGTGGCTGGGCCTGGTGTGCATCCGTCGCTCCGCGGCGCAACGCGTAGCGGTACGCTGCGGAAATGGTGCTCGAACAGGTGCAGCGAGTTGGGCATGGTTGACAGGGGAGCGGCCGACACCGCTCCTCCAGAGGCCCCCGCTTTCGTCGATGGGGCGCTCGATACGGCGCTCGCCATCGCCGTGGGTCGGCTGGACCAGGTCGATGGCGATGGTCTCGACGGCTCCGTCGACGCGGTGCTCGAGGCTCTCGGCAGCGCGCTTGGCGCAGACCGCGCGTACGCGTTCAGCTACGACTTCGCCGCCGGCTTGTGCCACAACACGCACGAGTGGTGCGCCGCAGCCGTGGAGCCACAGATCGCGATCCTACAAGCGTTCCCGCTGCATCTCGTGCCGGAATGGGTGGCGCGCCACCGGGCTGGCGACGCCATGGAGGTCGTCGACGTCTTCGCGTTGCCGCCCGACAGCGGGGTGCGGCACACGCTCGAACCGCAGGGCATCAAGAGCCTGACCAGCGTGCCGATGATGGACGGGCCGACCTGCATCGGCTTCGTCGGGCTCGATGCGGTCCGCCGACACCGGGTGTTCGGCGCGCGCGAAGGCGCGGCGCTGACCACGGTCGCCNACGCTTTGGTGCGGGCCTACGCCAGGCTCGGCCGGGTGCNGACTCCGGAACGGGTCGAGGCGTCAGACGCGCACGACGCCGTGCGGTAACCACGCGCCGACCACCCAGTTCGGTGCGTCGACCACCTCGTGGACGCGAATGTCGACCGCGACGCTGCACAGCGCGTAGGCCTCGTCGGCGTCCAAGCGCGTGGTGGCCATCAGGCGATCGATCATCCCCGACACGGCGTCGCGAGCGGCGCCCATCAGGTCCGGACCGACCCCGGTGGTCACGAACGATCCACTCGACGCGCGGTCGCCGGGAGCGGCTCCGAAGGTCTCGAAGGCGGGGAAGCGCAGGCGCAGATCGCGGCGCAGCCGGAAGCGCAACGCGATGCGCATGCGCGACTCGATCGCGGTGCCGCACACCTCGCCGTCGCCCTGTGCGGCATGGGTATCGCCGACCGAGAAGAGCGCGCCCTCGACGCCGACGGGCAAGTAGAGCTTCGTCCCGGCCGTGAGGTGCTTGGTGTCGAGGTTGCCGCCCCAGGCGTGCGGCGGCACGGTGGGGTGGGGCCCGGGCGTCGGCGGCGCGAGGCCGATGGTGCCGGGAAACGGCGCGATCGGCACGTCGATGCCGTCGGCGAACGCAGCGGTCCGGGCGCCGGGCGTCAGGTCCCAGTGCTTGAGCCAGGGCGCTTGGTACTGATCGGCAAGGAGGCCGAAGCCCGGGATGAGCGCTGTCCAACCCCACCCGCTCATCGCGAGCTCGAGCACCTCGACCTCGAGCACGTCGCCGGGCCGGGCGCCGCGCACGTACACGGGGCCGGTCACGGGGTTCACCCGAGCGAAGTCGACGGTCGCCAGATCTGACGCGCTCGAGGTCGGGCCGAGTTGGCCTCCGGACGCGTCGGTGGTGTCGAACTCGACGCTCGCACCGTCGTCGACCTCGAGCGCCGGGGGTTGCGTCAAGTCCCACGCGTGGTGGTGTTGGTGTTCGTGGATGGTGTGGTCGCACGATCCGATGCCCATGCCGCTCCTCGCCTCGTGACGGCGCCGCTCGCGGGCCGTGCACGCGTGTGGGTTGCGGCATCATGCCACGCCCGGACCGTCGGAGGATGACTGCGCCGCCGCCGGCCTTGGTCGTGCGATGCGCACATGCGGCGCACCGATCCCTCCCTGATGCCTCCCGAGACCAACCGAGTGTGACGCAAGCAGGTCGGTCTTGACAGATCGCCAGGATGTCCCCTAGGCTCTTGGAATCAGTTCCACTGGAATCGGTTCCACCAGGAAGGGCACCCTGACGTGGCAGTGAAGAAGCCGTCTATCCACGACATCGCCAAGGCCGCAGGCGTCGGTGTAGGGACCGTCTCACGCGTCCTGAACGAGCGGCCCAACGTGGCCGAGGCGACGCGCGTCAAGGTCGAGTCCGTCATGGAGCAGCTTGGCTACCGTCCCACCTTCGCCGCTCGTCACATCCGCACGGGCCGCTCTCAGCTCTTCGGGTTCCTGACCGACCAGGTCACCACCACGCCCTTCGCGCACGACCTCATCAAGGGCGCCCAGGCGCGTGCCCGTCAGGCCGATCGCATGCTCATGGTGATCGACGCCGACGGTGATGACCGAGTGCGCGAACAGGCCGTCGCCAACCTGATCGAGCGCGGCGTCGAGGGCATCGTCTACGCCGCGATGTTCCACCACGAGGTCCACGTCCCGAAGGCGCTGCATGAAGTCCCGACCGTGCTCGTGGACTGCTTCACGCTCAACCGGGACTTCGCGTCGGTCGTGCCTGACGAGGTGCGCGGCGGCCGCGAGGCCACCGAGCGGCTGCTCGAGGAGGGACACCGACGCATCGCCATGGTCACCAACGACGCCCTCTCGACTGGCTACCCCGCAGCCATGGGGCGCCTCGAGGGCTACAAGGAAGCACTCGCCGAGGCCGGGGTGCCCTTCGACGAGGCGCTCGTTCGGGAGGGGTCGGGCAACGCCGACAGCGGCTACCGCTGGGCACACGACCTGCTCGACGCCGACGACCCTCCCACGGCGTACTTCTTCGGCACCGACCGCATGGCCATGGGCGCCTACTTCGCGTTCACCGAGGTGGGTCTCACCGTCCCCGGCGACGTGTCGGTGGTCGGGTTCGATGACCAGCACTACATCGCCGACGCCTTGCGCCCGGCCCTGACGACGATGGCACTGCCACATGCGGCCATGGGCCGCTGGGCCATCGACCACCTCCTGACCGCACCCTGGGGCGAGGACCGCCCGCCACCCCAGCGGCGCCTACCGTGCCCGATCGTCGAGCGTGGCTCCGTGGGACGCGTCCCTGCGAGCGACGCCGGAGAGGAGTCCTGACTGGACGCACCCGATTGATGGCTCGAGTCCGAGACGGGCCACTGCGCCTCGGTCCGTCGCCCCGATGCCCGCCAGGTGGCCGGCATCGTTACGAAGAACGGAGAGGAAACATCATGACAACGACGAAGCGGTACCTCACAGCGCTGCTCGCCGCCCTCGCACTGAGCGGCGTCGTGTTCGCGCAGACCACCCTGAGCCTCTGGTACCACGGCGCCGGCAACGAGGTCGAGCGAGCGATCATCGTCCAGATCATCGACGACTTCAACGCCTCGCAGGACGACTGGCGCGTCACGCTCGAAGAGTTCCCCCAACTCGCCTACAATCCGTCGGTCGTCTCCGCCGCGCTCGCCGGCAACCTGCCCGACATCCTCGACGTCGACGGTCCGGTGATGCCCAACTGGGCCTGGGCCAACTACATGCAACCGTTGAGCCTGTCGGACGGCGTGCTCGATGGCTTCCTTCCCAGCGTGATCGGCGAGTGGCAGGGCCAGGTCTACTCGGTGGGCCTGTGGGACGCGGCGATCGCGATCTACGCCCGCCGCTCGGTGCTCGAGGCGAACGACATCCGCATCCCCAGCCTCGACGCGCCCTGGACGTTCGAGGAGTTCGACGCCATCCTCGAGACGCTCGACGCGACCGGCGAGTTCGAGTACGCGTTCGACGTCGGCATGGCGTGGACCGGCGAGTGGTACCCCTACGCCTTCTCGCCCTTCCTGCAGAGCTTCGGTGGCGACCTCATCGACCGCAGCAGCTTCCTCACCGCCGAAGGGGTCCTGAACGGCCCCGAGGCCGTAGCCTTCGGCAACTGGTGGCAGAGCCTCTTCACGCGCGGCCTGACCCCAGGCACGTCGCAGGACGACGCCGATCGCGAGACCGGCTTCCTCGACGGCCGTTACGCGCTGCAGTGGAACGGCAACTGGGCCGCCATCCCCGCCCTCGAGGCCTTCGGCGACGACCTGCTCTTCCTGCCGGCGCCCGACTTCGGCCACGGCCCCAAGATCGGCGGCGCCTCCTGGCAGTTCGGCGTCTCGGCGACCACCCAACACCCCGAGGGCGCCAACGCCTTCATCGAGTTCGCGCTCCAAGACGAGTACCTCGCCGCCTTCAGCGACGGCATCGGCCTCGTCCCGTCGACCGTCTCCGCCGCCGCCATGACCCAGAACTACGGTGAGGGCGGACCGCTCGAGGTGTTCTACGAACTGAGCAACCAGCAGTCGCTGATCCGCCCGCCGACCCCGGCGTACGTGGGCATCGCGCTGACCTTCGAGAAGGCGCTGGCCGACATCGCCAACGGCGCCGACGTGCAGGACACGCTCGACGCGGCCGTCGACGAGATCGAGCGCGACATCGCCAACAACGACGGCTACGGCTTCTGAGCTGAGTTCGGCTCGCGGCGCGCATCAGCACGCCTGCGACACCTTCGTGTGCGGTGTGGCCCCCGAGCGGGGGCCACACCCGAGCGAGAGGAGACCGAGAGCGCGATGCAGAGGATCCCGGTGAAGCCCGTCCCGGAGCTCGTTCGGCAAGCCGCGGCGAGCGGCCTGGGCCCGGGCCGCCGCGGTGAGGAGGCGGCCGGGCTGGCGATGGCCGCGCCCGCGGTCATCCTGCTGGCGGCTTTCCTGATCACCCCCTTCGCCTTGGCGTTCGTCATGGCGTTCACCAACCAGCGCCTCGTGTCGCCCAACCCGACGGCGTTCGTCGGCACCCGCAACTTCAGCCAGCTGCTCACCGTCCGGCCGTTCATGATGACGCCGGTCACCGATCCCGAGACCGGCGCCACGCTCCGCGACGACACCGGCGCACCCGTCTACCCGGTGTTGCGCGACATCACCCGCCGCAACCCCGACTACCCGCAGTTCGATGGCCTGCGCGAACTCGCCTCCTGGCAACTCGGTGAGCGACGGCTCTACCTCCTCGCCAGCGACGTCGTGTTCATGCGCGCGCTTCGCAACACCATGCTCTTCGTGCTCGTCGTCGCTCCGACACAAGCCACCTTGGCGTTGATGCTGGCACTGATGATCAACCAGCGCCTGCGGGGCGTCAACATCTTCCGCACCATCTATTTCATGCCCGTCGTCATCTCGATCGTCGTCGTGTCGTTGCTGTGGCGCTTCATCTACAGCCCGGGCGGGTTGCTCAACTCCATGCTCACGGGGCTCACCTTCGGTGCCTTCACGCCCGTCGACTGGCTCGGGAACCCGAACACTGCGCTCGGCGCCATCATGGCCATGTCGATCTGGCAGGCCGTCGGTTTCCACATGGTGATCTGGTTGTCCGGTCTCCAGACCATCCCAGGTGTGCTGTACGAGGCGGCGTCGGTCGAGGGCGCCAGCACCTTGCAGAAGTTCCGGCATGTCACCTGGCCGGGCTTACGCAACACGGCCGTGCTGATCCTCGTGGTGATCACCATGCAGGCCTTCGCGCTCTTCGCGCAGATCGATGTCATGACACGCGGTGGGCCGCGTGATGCGACCCAATCGATCGTCTTCCAGGCGGTGCAGCGCGGCTTCGAGCGCCAGGACATCGCGGGTGGCTCAGCCATCTCGGTCGTGCTGTTCCTGCTGGTGCTTTCCGTATCGCTGCTGCAGCGCTACGTGACCCGGGAGCGCGCGCGATGAGTGGGCGCATGGTCGGTGCTCGCAACGAGCGCTACCGCGTGCTCTGGCGCTACGCACTGCTGATCGCGGTCGCGCTGGTCTTCGTGTTCCCGGTCGTGTTCATGGTCGTCTCGTCACTCAAGCCCGACCTACAGCTCCTGCGCGACACCGGTTCGCTCCGTGCCTTCTTGCCCGTCGGCGACATCTCGCTGGACAACTACGTCGCCGCTTTCAAGCGAGCGCCGATCGGTCGCTTCGTGTACAACAGTGTGCTCGTTACCAGCCTCACGGTGATGTTCGGGCTCTTCCTCAACTCGCTCGCCGGCTTCGCCTTCGCGAAGCTGCGCTGGCGCGGCCGTGCGATCGTCCTCTCCGTCGTCATCGCGACCCTCATCGTGCCGTTCGAGACCATCGCGGTCCCGCTCTTGATGATGGTCAACGCGCTGCCGTGGCTCGGCCCCGACGGTCTGACCTTCGGCTGGCTCAACAGCTACCGGGTCCAGATCGTGCCGTTCATCGCCGACGCGCTCTCGATCTTCCTGTTCGTGCAATTCTTCAAGGACCTCCCGGACGAGATCATCGAGGCCGCTCGTATCGACGGTGCCTCGTGGTGGCAGGTCTACCTGCGTGTGATCGTGCCGCTGTCGGGTCCGGTCTTCGCCACCGCCGCGATCCTGAAGTTCTTGGCGATGTACAACATGTACCTCTGGCCGCTCATGGTCGCGCAAGGCGAGACGTACCGTCCAGTGATGGTGGGCTTGCAGTACTTCTTCCAGCTCAACGTCGCCTGGGGCGAGGTGATGGCCTACCTGTCGCTGATCACCATCCCGGTGCTGGTGTTCTACCTGCTGCTGCAGCGCGCCTTCATCGAGTCGATCGCCGCCTCGGGGGTCAAGGGGTGAGCTTCGTCTCGGATCGCCACCGTCCTCGCTATCACCTTCAGCCAGCGTCCGGCTGGATGAACGACCCGAACGGCGTCGTCCAGTGGCGCGGTCGCTACCACGTCTTCTACCAGCACAACCCGTTGGCGCCGCACTGGGCGCCTCCGCACTGGGGCCACGCCGTCAGCGACGACCTGGTCCACTGGGAGCATCTCCCGGTCGCCATCACGCCCGACATGCCACCGGCAGACGATGGCGGTTGCTGGTCGGGTTGCCTGGTGATCGATGCCGGCACGCCGACGATCCTCTACACCGGCGTGCGCGACGGCGTGCAAGCCACCTCCGTCGCCCTCGGCTCCGACGACTTGGTCCGGTGGCGCAAACTGGGCGACAACCCCGTCGCGCGCGTGCCCGACTCGCTGTCCGAGCACACGCTCGAGGCGTACCGCGACCCCTTCGTGTGGCGGGAGAGCGACGCCTGGTATGCGCTGGTCGGGACGTCACTGGGCGGCGTCGGGCAGGCCCTGCTCTACCGCAGCGGCGACCTGCGCACCTGGACGTACCTGCACCCCTTCGTCCCCGAGCACGCCGAGCCGGTGTGCGACGACACCGGACAGATCTGGGAGTGTCCCAACTTCGTCACCGTGGGTGGCGCGCACCTGCTGCTGGTATCGCGCTGGCAGCGGACCGAGCTCACCTACCCGAACGTGCTCATCGGACGTTATCGCGACCGCCGCTTCCACCCCGAGCGGAGGCAGCGCCTGGACTGGGGCTACCGCTGCTTCTACGCCCCGCTGACGATGGAAGACGACCGCGGACGTCGGTTGATGTGGGGGTGGCTCCAGGAGCAACGCTCCGTCGAAGGCGCGAACGGCACGTGGGCGGGCGTGATGTCGCTGCCACGTGTCGTCACGTTCGAGGACGACGAGGTGCGACAGCGCTTCGTACCGGAACTGACGGCGTTGCGAACCGGTGAGCACGCCCGGCTCGACGCCGTCGACGTTCGCGACCGCGTCGAGCTCGACGTCGGTGGTTCGGCCCTCGAGCTCAGCTTGACGCTCGAGCGCGACACCGCGGCCGTCTCCGGCCTGCGTCTGCAGCACAGCGAGGCCGAACACACCGACGTGCTCATCGCCTGGCGGACGAAGCGGTTGATCGTCGACACGCGCCACGCGAAGGGCCCGCACGGCGCCGATTACGCCGTCGACAGCGCTCCGCTCGGCCTGCCCGGCGAGCCGCTCGAGCGCGTCGAGATGCACCTCTACCTCGACAGCTCGGTGCTCGAGCTGATCGCCGACGACCGCCATGCGCTCACCACCCGCGTCTACCCCGAGGGGCCTGCGGTCGATCGCGTGGCACTGACGGCCGTCGGGGGAGCAGCGCGTGTCGTGCGATGCGAGGCCTGGAGCCTGGAGCGCAGCCGCTGACGGACGCGTACAGGGTCCACGCGTCGTACGCTCGAACGATGAGCGACACCGCCGATCGCACGTTCGACACCGAGCGCCTCCTCGCACTCAAGGACGTCGCGGGCGCGCATGCCCGCGCGCTTGGCCGCTGGGCGACCGCCTTCGCCGCGCAGGCCAGCGCGGGGGACGGTGACCTGGGCCAGACGACCAAGACCAGCCCCGGTGACATGGTCACCTTCGCCGACGCCGAGGTCCAACGCCGCCTCGTGGTCGCGTTGCGCGAGGCGGCGCCGGAGGTCGGTTTCGTCGGGGAAGAGGGTCTCGACGAGGCCGAGCCCGGCGCGCCCACCTGGGTGATCGACCCGATCGACGGCACCCACAACTTCGTGCGCGGTTACCCGGGCTTCTGTGTCTCGATCGGACTCGTGGTCGACGAAGAGGCCGTGCTGGGCGTGATCTACGACGCGGCGGAGGACACCGTGTACTGGGCCGTGCGCGGTGGCGGTGCCTGGCGCGAGGCCGAACGGCTGACCAGGGGTGCGGCGCACGCGATGTCGCACGCGCTCATCGGAACGAACTTCACCGCCGACTCCGCGCGCTCGCCGCGCGATCAGGCGGTGTTCGCCGAGCTCGCCCGCCGGTCCGCCGGCGTGCGCTCGTCGGGTGCCGCCTGTCGCGACTTCTGCCACTTCGCGGCGGG
>SL_3KL_010_SEDDRAFT_10006174_pt1 | contig 10722 bp, 12 predicted proteins | sample SodLakKL_010_SED_2_FD_10381 | JGI IMG/M metagenome (IMG submission 10381)
TGGCGAACATTCGGCTGAGGTCCTGGTGCCTTATTTGCAATATTTTATGGGTAAGGACACAAGGATTGTTTCGGTAAACATGTTCAGTCAGAGCCACAAAAGAGCGAAGATGACCGCAAAAAAGATTTACGATGTTGCCAAAGGGTTGAAAAGAAATATCCTTATTCTTGCGTCATCCGACTTTTCGCATTTCCTTTCGCCTGAGGATTCAATGGTCTTGGATGATAAGGTGCTGAAGGCAATATTTAGTAAAGATGTGCCCGGTGTAGAGGAGGAGGTGCGGAAACATCATATTTCTGTTTGCGGATATGGACCCATCATGGTAATGATGGAGTATGCAGGTTTTAGAAACTCCAAATATGCTGTAAACATGCTGCGAAGGGGACATTCCGGAGAGGTATCCCCTTCGCGCAAGGTGGTAAACTATATCAGTCTTTTGTTTTCAGAAAAAAGTATGTAGGGCGGGCAGAAGCCCATCAAACTACTCTGGTTTTTCAAAGTATCCCAGTTGTCTTTTGGCTGTATTTGCGAGGGATGTAAGTGCACGGAAAATTTCAGCAAGGAAGCGGAAAAAGACCACTGTAAGGAATCCATAAATGGGCATCAGGATGATAAAGAATATTCCGGTTTCGAGGAATGGCAGTCCAATTTGTCCGGACAACAGTCGGGCTTCTTCACCCAAAAAGATGGTTGAGAAAAGAGCAAATGAGAAACCGAGAATTCCTATCCACGCACCGAGCCATTCTCCAAAGGTTTGTATGAGATGCGAAAATACCGGGGTGGCAATAAACTCCTCACCTTCCTGTGATGTAATGGTGACCTTGTCCCTCCTGTCCCACCAAATCTGAAAGCTGAGCCAGGCAACAAAAGCGACCACCAGGAAGATCAGGATAAACACAAATACAAATTTTCCCGGCATGCTGAACACTTTGTTGTCAATGGCTGCAATGAGCACAGCGATCGGGATGATCAGATTGATCACGGCAATAATGGTGTAAAGCCACCCGAAGGGTTTTCTGAAAAAGTCCCCTTTGTCAATAAAAGCCAGAACCGGCTTGATAAAGTTAAAAAACACATTGTCCATGGTGATTGGTTTTGGTTTGTCCTACTCATATGGCTTTTCGGTTCGCCCCGTTTTGGCGGTTTCTGGTCTCCGCATATGTTGAGATGTAATGGTTTCTAAAGGATCAGTTTAGCGGATTTGCAACCATCGTACCGAAAAAGTCAAACTTGATTGTGAAATCAAGAGGTCCGTGGTTAAACGTTGCGTCTGCGTGCAGTGCAAATGTGTGCGGAGGGTCTTTTGCCAGGTTTTGGAGCAGCAGAATACCGGCATTGTTTGGGGTAGCTTCTGTGGGTGTGTTCAGCAGTTCATGCAACAAATGGTTTTCAAAGGTGATGATCAGGGTTTCGTTTGCCCCGTCTGGATCGGAAACAAAAAGAGAACCTCCCTCAAACCTTTGTTCATCTGTGCCTTCAAAGGCAATGAGATAGTATTCTACCCTGTGGATCCGGATTTCTTTTATTTTGCTCCCGTATTCATCAATGATATCAACAGCTGCAGCAAGATTAAAAACTTGTGTGTCTTCAAAAGAAGACATCTCTGTGTTTACGACGAATGTTTGCGAAAAGGAAAATTCTTCTTCAACATCCAGCAGGTCTGAGCAACCTGAAAAAGCAAGCGATGCCGCGATCAGCGCGACGAACAAAAAATTGTTTTTCATTTTTCGAAAATTTTAAATCATTTATAACTCAAGCATTGGTTGTTTTTTGGGATTTCACGACATAGTTGTCGCTGGTTTCGCTGAAGCCGCCTTTTGTTAAACCAGTTTATAAATTTAGGCAATTATTCCTATACAATCCAAATAAATCTTCTCATTATGACAGATTCTTTGGTTTATTGTTTTCCCGGTTTGTCGTATCTGGGTTGCAAATATTCTCTGGTGACTTCACAGGCTCATGGTTTGTTTAATGATTTTTTGTATATTGTGAAAAAACAGCGTCAAAAGTATGCTAAAATATTTTTGCACAGGCTTTCGGTGAATCAACAGAAAATGATACACCCGGGATGAGCCTGATGAATGATAGACCAGGGTTCATCAGAAGATTCAGAGTCATTGTGTTTAAGATCAATTTAAAAAGTCTATCATCGGACATTCATACACATTTAAAATTAAAAGTTATGATAAAAGGAAAGGTATTACTTGGATTACTGGCAGGTTTTTCAGTCGGGACACTTCTTGGGGCATTGTTTGCCTCGCGCGGGAAAGACCCTGAGGAAGAAAAAAAGCAGAAAAAAAAGTCTGACGATCAGGATGAATTGGTGGTCAAATATTAATTTTGCATGATTTATTCATGTAAAACGAAAAAAATGATAAGAATTACTTTTTCAGCCATTGCCACTTTTGTGGTCATGTTGTTTTTTTATGCATGCCAGCCGGCCATTGACCGTGAAAAACCTGTGGTTTCTGTAAGTATTTTGCCGGTGCAATTTTTTATTGACCAGCTAACTGATGAATCGGTTGAGGTGAATGTGATGGTGCCTGCCGGGGCAAGTCATGCCACTTATTCACCTACCCCGGGACAACTTCAAAGATTGTCGGATTCGGATATTTATTTTCGCGTAGGTCATCTTGGTTATGAGAAGGCTTTTCTTCCTCGTCTTTCGGAGATTAACCCAGACATGCAAGTGGTGAATTTGTCGGAAGGTTTGGATTTGATTGTTGGCGAAGAAATTGACCACGGAGATCATGTGCATGAAGGTGGGATTGATCCGCACATATGGATGTCGCCTGCTGTTGTGCTTTCCTTTTTGCCGGAGATAAAACAAGCGTTAATTGATGCTTATCCGGAGATGGAATACATTGTTGAGCGGAATTACNGGGTTTTGGTTGAGGCAATAAAACATGTGCATGTGTCGATGGGTGATTTGGCCGCTGAATTAGAAAGCAATACCTTTCTGATCTTTCATCCTGCCCTTACTTACCTGGCGCGTGATTATGGTTTTGAGCAAATTGCCATAGAGCGGCACGGAAAAGAGCCATCACCTGCTTTACTGCGTCATATCATCGACGAGGCGAGAGCACATGAAGTGTCGGTTATATTTATTCAGCAGGAGTTTGATGTTCGCAGTGCGCAACTGGTGAGCCAGGAAACCGGTGCCAGCCTGGTACAGATCAATCCCCTCAGCTATGACTGGCTGGAGGGTATGCAACACATCATGGATGTTTTCAAACAAAATTTGTAGTGAGACAACCTTTGGTCATACTTGAGGGTGTTCGTACCGGTTATTTTTCAGAGACTGTTCTGGAAGGAGTGGATCTGGAAATATATCCCGAGGATTTTATTGGTGTGATTGGTCCCAACGGAGGTGGAAAGACCACGATGATCAAGGTAATACTGGGGTTGCAGCCTCTTTTTTCAGGGCGGGTGATTTTTCCCGCCGGGCGACCGGTAACGGGTTATCTTCCACAGGCTTCACAAATTGACAAACGCTTTCCAATCACCGTTAAGGAACTGGTAAGTTCCGGATTAAAAACCCGGCGTTACTGGTTTCCGCATCTTGAAAAAAAACAACGCTTTCGTTTAAAGGAAATGCTGGCAGAAGCCGGGCTTTCCAGACTTGCCTCAAGACCGATTGGTGAGTTAAGCGGTGGCCAGTTGCAAAAAGCTTTGCTTTGCCGCGCATTGATCGACAAGCCACAATTGCTCATTCTTGATGAGCCCAATACCCATGTTGACAAACAGTTTGAACAAGAGCTCTACCGGTGGCTCCATGATTTGAACAAAGACATGGCCATTCTTTTGGTATCCCATGATATAGGCACCATTTCGCCCATGGTAAAAACCATTGCCTGTGTAAACAGGAAACTGCACTACCATCCTTCTAACCAGCTGTCTGAAGAAGTGCTGAAAGTATACAATTGCCCGGTTGACATCATCGCTCATGGTCCCATACCCCACAGGGTATTAAAAGCCCACGATCATGAGTGATTTGTTGGCCATTTTCGAATACCAGTTTTTCAGGCATGCCCTGGCTGCAGCTGTCCTCACATCCATACTGGCCGCCATGGTTGGAACCTATATTGTATCGCGCAAGATCGTCTTCATCGGTGGTGGAATTACCCATGCTTCCTTTGGTGGGATAGGACTCGCATATTACATGGGTTTAAATCCTTTTACCGGTGCTGCTGCTTTCGCTGTATTAACAGCATTGGGTATTGAGTGGATATCAGGGAAGGGCAAGGTGCGTGAAGACAGTGCCATTGCTATTTTATGGTCGCTGGGAATGGCCATGGGGATCATTTTTGTTTTTATGACACCGGGTTATACCCCAAACTTGATGAGTTTTCTTTTTGGAAACATTCTTTCTGTGGGAAAAGCCGACCTGGTGATGTTGCTGGCTTTTTGCCTGCTCCTGATCCTATTTTTTGCCGTTTTTTTCCGCCCGGTGCTATATACTGCTTTTGATCCGGAGTTTGCCAAAACAAAAGGCATACCGGTATCTGTTTTTCGCTATGTGATGTCGGTTATCATGGCACTGGCTATTGTGCTCAGTATTCGTACAGTAGGGATCATACTTGTGTTGAGTATGTTTACTGTGCCCCAGATTACTGCCATGTTGTTTACCCGGAACTTTGCACGTATCATGCCATTGGCGGCATTGTGGGGTGTCACCGGGTCAGTCATAGGCTTGATGGCTTCTTACATCCTTGACATACCCACTGGTGCGGCCATTATTTTTTTTCTTACCTTTCAGTTTCTTTTTATCAGGATATTGATGTTGCTCAGAGACTCGTTCAAACGAAAGAAAAAGATGGTTTAACAGTGTTTGAACCATTCTGTTTTGCCATTGTTAGTATAGCTGTAAACAAAAAAACATATTTTATGCGTACCATTCTGATTTCGTTGCTGACCTTTATGTTTCCATTGTGGGCATTTGCTCAGCGTCCAACCAGCGTGCCTTATGATGACGGGCCATTGAATGTTTTTGAATCTGTGGAAAGCATCATTTTTTATATCGTAATCCCTATCGTTATCATTACTCTTTATGTGATATGGCGTATAAGGCGGAGAAACGAAAAGAAGCGCGAGGGGGGTAAGTATAAATCAGAAAATGCATCTAAAAAAACGGATAATAAAATGGATAACAAACATGTAGTGCAAATTCGGTCAATTGACCATGTAACCCATGATACGCTTCGGGTGGTTACGGAAAAACCTGCAGGATATACTTTTTCTCCCGGACAGGCAACTGACATTGCCATTAATAAGAATGGCTGGCAAAATGAACGGCGGCCGTTTACTTTCACATCCCTGCCAGGTGATCCTTACCTTGAGTTTATCATCAAAACCTATCCGGAGCACGACGGAGCTACGGACAAACTTCTTGAAGTAAAAGAGGGTGACGAGTTGATTTTGCATGAGGTATTCGGAGCCATTACCTATAAAGGCGAAGGGGTGTTTATTGCCGGTGGTGCAGGTATCACACCTTTTATTTCCATTTTCCGTGACCTGAGCAAGAAGAATAAGATAGGCAATAATTTCCTGATTTTTGCCAATAAAACAACCGCCGATATCATTCTGAAAGACGAGCTGGAAAGCCTGCTGTCAGATTCAGTAGTTCACATTTTGTCGGAAGAGGAAACGGAAGAGTATGAGTATGGATTGATATCCAAGGATTTTATTAAAGATTTCATGGAGGATGATGGTCAGTACTTTTATATTTGCGGTCCGCCTGCAATGATGGATGCGGTGGAATCACAGCTTTCTGAATTAGATGTTGCAAAAGACAAAATAGTAAAAGAAAGTTGGTAGTCCTATCTCAGGTGGCGATAACACCCGATCCGATACATTCATCATCCTGGTAAAACGCTGCAAATTGTCCTGCGGCAGTGCTCCACTGCTCGTTTCTGAACAAAACAAACAGGCCGGATTCTCTCATGATGAGTCTGGCTTCCTGTAAGGGTTGCCGGTACCTGATTCTCGCCAGGCAGTACAAATCCTGTCCCACATCCAGGCGCAGATCATCGCGGATCCAGTGAATATCCTCCGTTTTTACATGCAGACCTGGTCTCAAAAGACCGGGATGGTTATGCCCCATGCCTGTATAAACCAGGTTGTTTTTTGTGTCGGTAGCCAGTACATATAAAGGTTCAGCGTGTCCGCCGATGTTTAATCCTTTGCGCTGGCCAATGGTAAAGAAGTGGGCTCCCTGGTGCATACCGGCAACGTGCCCATGGTTTTCATGGTATTGAAAGGGGTTGCAGAGCGATTCGAGCATTTCCTGACTCATGGATTTGGCATCTGCATCAAAATAATTTGTAATATGGGCACTTTTTTTATGCCTGGCAATTAAATCGTGGGCTATTTCCAGCACCTTCCCTTCTTTTGGCTTTAATTGTTGTTGCAAAAATTCAGGCAACCTTACTTTGCCTATAAAACAGAGGCCCTGACTGTCTTTTTTTTCTGCTGTGACCAGTTTCAGCTCTCCGGCGATTTTACGTACTTCGCTTTTTTGCAGATCTCCGATGGGGAAAAGTGCTTTTGCCAGTTGTTCCTGGCTGAGCTGGCAGAGAAAGTAACTTTGGTCTTTATCGGGGTCTGCACCTGCCATTAGCCGGTAGCGCGTTTTACTGCCTGTTGTGAAAATGTCTTTTCTGCAGTAATGGCCGGTTGCAACATAATCCGCTCCCAGTTCCTTTGCGGCCTGCAAAAAAACATCAAACTTGATTTCTCTGTTGCACAGCACATCAGGGTTTGGGGTTCTGCCCTGTTGGTACTCGGCAAACATGTAATCCACAATGCGTTTGCGATAGGGTTCGCTGAAGTCGATAGTATGAAAGGGAATATCCAGTTTCTCTGCAACCATCATGGCATCGATGCTGTCCTCTACCCACGGGCACTCGTTTGATATCACAACAGAGCTGTCGTGCCAGTTTTTCATAAAAACCCCCACCACATCATGCCCCTGCTGCCGGAGCAAATAAGCAGCCACAGAACTGTCAACCCCACCGGATAAACCAACAACAATGCGTTTTTTGTCTGCCATGTGTGTCATACATTTTTTTACGAAGATACAGCAAATGCCTGACATGTCATTTTCTGTGTGATTTGCAATCACGACTAATGGCAGCCGGAAAGACAGCCCCGGTTAATGATTCTAACCAATGTTTTCGATGCAGAAAGAGGTTTGATTGAATGCGCAAAGTTGGTATTTGCCTGTTTTTTCTTACCTTGCATACCAAAATGGCTGAGGCCTTTTGGCCGGTCATATCGGGGAGTTCGCAAAGCCGTAATTGGTTTTTTAATGTTTCCCGCGCATTTGGTCCAAACAAAGCATACATACATGAAACGTATATTGATAACAGGCGGAGCGGGTTTTATTGGTTCCCATCTTTGTGAACGCTTGCTGAATGCCGGTCACGACATTATTTGCCTGGACAATTTTTTTACAGGAACAAAGGAGAACATCCTTCACCTGATGGATGATCATCGTTTTGAGCTTTTGCGGCACGACATCACGCGGGAAGTTTTCTTAGAGGTGGACGAGATTTATAACCTTGCATGTCCGGCCTCACCGATTCATTACCAGTATAACCCCATCAAAACCATAAAAACAAGCGTAATGGGTGCCATCAACCTGCTTGGGATGGCAAAGCGCACGAAGGCCAAGATCATGCAGGCATCCACCAGTGAAGTTTACGGAGACCCCACGGTGCATCCACAGAGGGAAGACTACTGGGGAAATGTGAACCCGGTGGGGAAGCGGTCTTGTTATGATGAAGGCAAGCGATGCGCGGAAACCTTGTTTATGGATTATCATAACCAGAACAACGTGCGCATAAAAATTGTGCGAATTTTTAACACTTACGGTCCGAGGATGCAACCCGGCGACGGCCGCGTTGTGTCAAACTTTATTGTTCAGGCTTTGCATAACCGGGATATTACCATTTATGGTGATGGTATGCAAACCCGGAGTTTTCAATATATTGATGATCTCGTTGAAGGGCTGGTTCGTTTTATGGACACCGATGATTCTGTTACAGGTCCCATCAATATGGGGAATGAAATGGAATTTACCATAAAAGCACTGGCCGAACTGATACTGGATATCACCCATTCAAAATCAAAAATCAAATACACGGCTTTGCCGGAAGATGACCCATTGCAACGCAAACCGGACACATCTTATGCAAAAAGTCTGATCAACTGGCAGGCGAATACGGATCTTCGTGAAGGATTGACCAAAACCATCGGATATTTTGACCGGTTGCTAAAGTCCTGATATTTCTTTGAGTGCTGTGAGATATTTATCGATGTAGTAATGTTTGTTTGCTGAACGGTACTGCATGATAAATCGCGGATGTTCAATGGGGATCAGTCGTTTGAAAAATCCATATTCTTCGTTAAGTTTGCTCAGGACCTGGTAATTCTTACCGGAGCCCATACACAGGGCGGCATCCTGAAATATACCCTTGGATATATGCGCTTTCATGGATGCAACCATAAAGTCACGGATGCTTTCCTGCAGGGCCTTGCTGTCATAATAGTTGAAATTAACTTCTTTACCGTTTTCTTTTTGTTTTACAAAACCAAGGGGGCTGGGAGAGTTGATATAGAAATCTTTATAAAACACTTCAACCCCTCCATACGCTTCAATAAATTCATAAACAAAAACGGAAGAAGGCTCATGGGTGGTAACATCAGGCACATGCAGGCTGCATTTTGCAGCCATACGTTTGGTGTCGGTGAATGGTACTCCCGTTACGCCTGCTCCAAAGCGCCCGGGGTTAATACCCAGGATCATATGCCTGTTGCGGTGGTCGTCATAATATTTCTTGTAAAAGGCAGATGAAACGGACAGCGCTTGGGGATTTTCCTTGAAAGGGTTCATGACACGGATGTTATCCGGCAAGATTACATTAAGCCTGAGTGATTTGTTGAAAGCGATTACCTTGTCAGCAAAGGTTGGTTGATGTTGTTTTAGTGTCATGTGTCAATGATTTCAATGCTTTCAGGCGCAAAGGTAATAAAATGTGGTTTTAACCTGACAGATGTTTTGGTTTCGCCATAGTTCTTTTGATGCTTGTTTTACAGGGAAGCTGAATATGCCCGTCCGATTACTGCCGGATGTTTTCACAGCAGGTTAAGGTTGTATGGTAGGGTTTGTTGCCTGTATTCTCTTTTTCGGGCTCAAACAATTTAAAAGGGATGCTTGTTATAACCCATTGTCATTGATATTATGTTAAAAGTTTCAGTTATGTTAAGATATCTGGGTCCGGGGATTTTGTTAGCCGGTGCTGCTATTGGCGGGTCACATCTTGTAGCGAGCACGCAGGCTGGCGCCCATTACGGCTGGTCTCTGTTGGGTATTCTATTGCTGGTCAATCTTTTCAAGTATCCGTTTTTCCGTTATGGACAGCGATATACGGCTGCCACCGGTGAGAGCATACTGGAAGCATATGTAAAGCTGGGCCGTGGCTATCTGTTTCTGTTTTTTTTGCTAAACCTGTTTACCGGTATGGCTAATATTGCCGGGGTGAGCATGATAACCGGAAGTTTGGCAACCAACTTTGGTATTTCAGGTGTTGGTGTGCCTATGTTGTCGGGGTTGTTCATGCTGGCAAGTATGCTGATCATTATATTGGGAGGCTTTGCTTTGCTGAGGCGTTTTGGGAAAATTGTTGTTGCTGTTTTGGGCTTGTCAACGATTGTTGCTGTGGCAATAAGTCTCATTAGCGGTCCTGCAGGTGATCCGGTCTATCAGGGAGAATCTCCATGGACAATGGCTTCTTTTGGTTTTGTGATTATGTTTATGGGGTGGATGCCGGCACCCATTGAAGCATCTGTTTGGCCGTCACTTTGGATGAAATCTCAACAAAAGCTACAGAAAAAAAGTTTTGTGATGCGTGAAGCGATGACCGATTTCCATGCCGGTTATTATGCAAGTGTATTTTTTGCCCTTGTTTTTCTTGTTTTGGGAAAGATGTTGATGTATGGTACCGGTACGGTTTTGTCGTCTCAGGGGACTGTTTTTGCCCGACAGCTCATTGATCTGTACAGCGTTGCTATAGGTGAGTGGTCTCGCCCGCTCATAGTTGTTGTGGCATTTTCGGCCATGTTCAGCACCACACTTACAACCATTGATGCTTATCCAAGGGCATTGGCCAACAGTACCAGGCTGTTGTTCCCCTTTGCTGCTAAACGATTTCGCGCCGTTCATATTTTTTGGATCATTTCGGGTGTTGCCGGCAGTTTTCTGCTTATTCAATATTTTGTTGATCAGTTGGGTGATATGCTCTCATTGGCGATGATTCTTTCGTTTTTAGCTGCACCGGTTTTTGCTTTTCTCAATTACCGGATCATGTTTTTGGACAATGTTCCTGATATGTTCAGGCCAAAACCCTGGGAAAAAACACTGTCCGTTGCAGGCATGTTTTTCCTTGTTGGGTTTGGCCTGGTGTTTATATTCTGGTATTTCATAAGGTAGAAAAATTTTCAGCATTTTTTATTTACAATGATTTTCCTGGCTACACATAACCCTGGTCAATATGTTTTTTGTTTTTCGAAGAAGGTTTGTGCTTTTTAATTTCTTGATATTTTTGACATTAGGGATTGCCGTGCAAAATAGATCCTGATTTTTACATTTCCAACTGAAATATTCAGTTTTTCGGCGATTTCTCTGTACTTGTATCCTTTCAGATGCATTTCAAAAGGCAT